>OHPJ01001051.1_pt1 | contig 9899 bp, 7 predicted proteins | sample 1577701 | NCBI WGS metagenome assembly OHPJ01 (sample SAMEA3879517, study PRJEB24766) | human gut metagenome | biome: human-associated habitat; feature: feces | place: USA | collected 1985/1987 | reverse complement strand
AAAATCTACAGGTGGTGATACGCCCCAGCCGAAGTGGAGAACTTACCATTGCGGATGTCGACCGTCAACTGGAAACTCTGGCACAGGAGTTTGACGCCACCTTCGCAACTGCGGCCTCCGGCAATAGCGCCGACTACAGTGAACATTTCAAGACGATCCTTACCCAGCAGGCAGAACTGAAAGCCAAACGCGCCGAGCTGAAGCAGCGGCAGGCAGAAGACGCAGAATTGACCAGCCACATGGAGTTGGCCGCAGATACTCTGGAGCAGGCCGGTACAGCCATTGCTGAATGGGACGAATATCAAATTCGTGCGTTGGTCGAGTCGGTCAGTATTGTCTAAAGATGAAATACTGGTGCGGCTAAAAAGCGGGATCGAGAAAATTGAAAAATTGCAAAAATTGAGTACAAGGTTGTCATTCTGAAGCCAATGGTTGCATGGACTTTCGCGCATGATTCTGGGTACAGACGAAACAGCAGCGGATTGCCAATCCGTTAGCGGCACATAGGAAGCAAAGCGCATGCAATCGATTTGGGTGGGCTTAAATACAAAAAATGGGGAATTTTGAAGAAAAAAGGAAAAATCTGTTGCATATTGTGCGCCTGCGCAAATATAAGATTAGGGGAGAGGAGGTTAAGAGGAGGAGCGCTGGAAAAGATGGATACGTTAAAGTAGCCTAAACGGTAAGAAAAAAACGAAACGGAGTACTTGACGGGACTCACGATGTGGACAATCCATGCTGAAAGATCCACTTTCTTTATTGACATAGCGATAAATTGAAGTGGCTTTTACGGTTTGAATTTTTATCACAGCGCATTTCGAGTCATTTAAGCAGGGAAAGCTGATAGAGGTATGCAGGAAACCTACCGCAAATCTGCGATTGTGGGAAAGGGGACGCGGTAGCGGCAAAATAGTGTTTAACTGTTTTGTTTGTCGTGCGGCTGAAACATTTCACAAGAACACCTCTTTCAACTTAATGTAATTAAGAAGTTAACGAAGACTTTAAGGAGGAAAAATGAGCATTATTAAATCTTTTTCTGTTCACGATGATAATGGTGAAGATGGAGATATGTTCTATATAAAGCATGGCACGAGCAATTTTACAATTATTGACTGCTGCTTAAACTGCAACGATAGAGAAACTATTGTTTCGGAGATCATTACTGAAAAGGAATGTAAAGATATTACGAGAGTAATTTCTACTCATCCGGATGAAGATCACATTTGCGGATTGAATTTTTTGGACGAAAAAATCGGAATTCTAAATTTTTACTGTGTGAAAAATGAAGCATCAAAAGGAGATGAAAGCGAAAGTTTTAAACACTATTGCAAGCTACGCGACGGAGAATCCCATTACTATGTAGAAAAAGGGTGCGTTCGTTGCTGGATGAACAAAAATGATGACCAGAGCGGAAAGAACTACGGTTCGGCCGGAATAAATTTTTTGTGGCCTATTTTATCGAATGGTGATTATCAAGATGCATTAGAAAAGGCAAAAGACGGTAAGGAATTTAATAACATCTCTCCAATATTTACATATTCGCTCAAACGTGGAGTCGTCGCTATGTGGATGGGCGATATAGAAAAGGATTTTATTGACAAAATTAAAGATCAGGTCGAATGGAAAGAAATCGATATTTTATTTGCTCCTCATCACGGCCGCGATTCTGGAAAAGTACCGGCCGACATTTTGAAACAGTTAAATCCTAGTGTAATCGTTATTGGAGACGCACCATCAGAGCATTTAAATTACTACGCAGGATATAACACCATAACACAAAACTCTGCAAAAAACATAGTATTTGAGTGCTTAACCGGGAAAGTACATGTGTATGCAGAGGACCCTGCTTATTCTGTAAAATTTTTGGATGATGAAGGCTGCGGGGATAGGGATGATGCACATTATATAGGGTCTTTTTATACCCATCAGCAATAAAGACGTAGAGAAGACCATGGTGTAATCTGCTCGATGTAAAGGCGGTTTTAATTATGGACAAAATAAAGAACTTTTTTGATGACTTTACATTTCATGCTCGCGTGATGCCTATAATGGTAGTTTCGCTGCCTATAGCCCTAATGGCTATATCGAAAGGCGTGTTACAGGGGGACTGGCCTAAAAACGCAGGCCTTATTCTATTGAGTCTGGTATTTTTTACTATGACTAGTAAAATAGCGCGGAATCTGGGGAAATCTTATGAGAAAAAGATGTATCAACAGTTAGGAGGCATGCCATCTACAATTGCATTGCGTTTTTCCGACGACACGTTTGATGAAATTACAAAGAAGAGGTATCATAAAAAACTAAACCTATTCGAAGGGATAGCCCTTCCATTAAATGTATCTGACGAAACAACCGATACCGATCAGCAATACATTTCTGCTTCAAATATCCTGAGAAACTATGCAAATTCTAATCGAGATAAAGAACAAAGGGTATATCAAGAATTAAAAGAATATAATTTCTGGAGGAATCTTTACGGAACTAAAAGTATTGCTTTAGTGGCTTATCTCTTAATAATTATAAGAGAAATTATTTTGCAGAGTCCCATTGATATAGAAACTGTTTTTTTACATCCAGATCCAGAATGCGGGGGTTTGATATTTATGGTTCTGTGGGCAGTAGCTTTTATGTGGCTTGTCAACAAGAAAACGGTTACACAAAAAGCGTTTGACTATGCAAAGAGCTTAATTGAAGTGTGCGAAAGAATTCCTACGGAGGCTTAAGCAACTAATATAAGTTTTAATTTGCATGAACTGGGCTTTTTGAACATTTTGGTCGAAAAACCTAGTTCTTCTTGTGCAGTACACACCGGAAAATGGTTGCGACGCGCCGGAGCAATATGACGAGTTCTTGCAGGCGCTTTGGGAGCGACAGAAATCTGGCCCGGAGCCACTCGGTATGCGGATGAAGCATACGGACAGGGAACACACTCTATAAAGATGTGCTTGCATAAGCGTACCATCGGATGACAAGGGCAAACACGCCTGCCAGCGTGTCTTTTCGTCGCTTTTTGCCCTTTTCGCCTTGGCTTGCGCCAGCCTCGCTCCAAGGGAACGTCGCTCGGCAGCATCGGCGAGAATATGCCGACTCAGCAAGCCTGCGTCTCAAAAGCCAAAAATCACTCGAATATCCATCGCTGACAGGTGCGGGCAGTTTTGCCGGAGCAGAAATGTGTCCAGACAAGGAAAGGCCCGCAGAGAATACTGACGTATTGTCAAGGGACTTGACGCGGTATGGGCGTATTTCTGCCCGTCAAAACCGCGTCTGCCCTTGTCAACCGATGGCATTGAGATCGCATACAAAACCCGAGACAGTTTCGATTGATGCAGCAGGCATGGAAACCTCTTTTGGCCTTCCGTAAATTGTTGAGATTGGTATGAAAATGCTTCTGTCGAGCAATGCTGCTGAACATATTGAATAGTTCAATATAAACATCGGCAGCAGTATCATGATAAAATAAACAAAATATCAAAAGAAAAGAGCGGAGACAGATGATCAGAATTGATAAAGCTATTCTTGATACAAATGGCGTAATATGTGATAACATATCTCAGTTAAGTCCTTCTGACAGAGGCCTTTTAAGCCAAAATATTCTTGGCCATATTCGCAACTTCGTAGAGTATATTGCGGTCAAAGCATACTCCAAGGGTCAAGACGTCAATCCTAATGACTATAATTTGAATGTAGCTGCTTTGAAAGATATGCAGCGCCGGGGGGAACTGCGGTTCCTTTATAGGTTTCACGAATTGCTTCAGAAATCTGTGTCGCACTATACTGTTGACAAGGACGGGGCGGAGCGGCTCATGCTCAAATACTATGAGTATCTATTGAAAATCAAGCTATACTTGAAACGGGCTTTCAATTTGGATGTACTAGAGAATATCAGCGATTTCCCATTGAATACAGATACCGAGCTTTTGGATTACTATAAAAAAATCTCAGAAAGAATTGATACCCCAAGCTCGCATAGTTGTCCTGTCGCCTATAATGACCGATATTATGTGCAGAAAGTAAAACCATTTTTTGTTAATCAAAAGATATATTATGAAGTCACATTTACCGCGGCAAATGCCAATGCAAGTAAGTTTGACCGGGTTATCGCATTTACACAGCACGAGATTGTCGATAATTATGCTGTAAAATTCTCAATGCACAATGATATAATTCGCATTTTAGAAAAAGATATGTCTATTCTTGTGATTGATGGATATGAAGTATCTATTCGTCCCTGTGAATGGGACAATCTTTCTGAAATATTTGGCCCTAGAGTTAAGCATAGTACAAACTCTAATGAATATAGAGAGCTGATGCGATACCTCTCATCCGTCAGGATGTCTTTAACCGAACTTGTGAGCAGTGATCAAGATTACTATGATTTTGTAAAAGGGAAAATTACAGCCCGCGCGCAATCAGTAAAGATTTATGAGATGCTTGATCAGTGCCGCGATATAATCGTTGGCAATAAACCAGGAACAAATGTATTAAGGTATTTACTCCATAAAATAAATAATCGTATCATCAAATGGCAATATAGTAATAACCGTTGCGATAGGTTGTCTAATCTTTACTTGAATTATGGCTGTATTCCATTTGAGTGTATGCCTTATTGCACATCCCTCTTACAGCACAATCCAAGAATCTATGACTTGTTTGAATCCATTCCCGCTTCTGATCACGAGCATGAGTTGTTTGCTCGATACATCAAAAACAATACCGAAATAGATGGACATCTATTTACACCAAGACCCGAAATCGAGGGCTTTGAAGACATTGATGATTTGATAAGAGAATACAATTCTTCCCTATACTACAAACACAATGGACGTAGAATTGAAGAATATAAGAATCATCTTTACATCAAAAGCTACGTCAAAGATAGTGCCGAAATAATCGAAAAGCTGCAAGAGTTAGCTTCGTCTGGCGTTTCTCAGTATACATCGTCAGTTGATTCATGGATGTCAAGAGAATCATATACGATTGATGATGATGGCAAGAAAGAGGCCCTCCGGCAGATGTTTTCCAATTCTCATGTCGCGCTGATTTATGGCTCTGCTGGTACTGGTAAATCTACGCTGATTAAGCACATATCTAATTTCTGGGCGGACAAGGACAAGATATTCCTTGCTAATACGCATCCTGCTGTAGATAATATGCGTAGAAAAGTCACTGCTGGGGACAGCGAGTATAATACGATTGCAAAGTTTCTCTCAAAGGGGAACAACAACACGGATTGCGATGTTCTCTTTATTGACGAGTGTAGCACAGTCAGTAACGATGATATGCGGGGCGTGCTGGAAAAGGCGAACTTCAAACTACTTGTCCTTGTTGGTGATATCTATCAGATTGAGTCAATTTATTTTGGCAACTGGTTTAGTATTGCTCAGAATTTCGTGCCGAAAACATCAATATTTGAACTGACCCATCCGTATCGCACAACTAGTAGCGATTTGCTAACAGTTTGGGATCGTGTGCGCAAGCTTGACGACGCAATTCTAGAGCCTTTGGTAAAGAATGGCTGCGTTGCAAGATTAGATGAATCCATATTTGAGCATAGCGAAGAAGATGAAATAATCCTTTGCCTAAATTATGATGGGCTATATGGAATCAATAATATCAACCGTTTCCTGCAAAACAGCAATCCGAATGAAGGTGTTGTTTGGGGAATAAATACCTACAAGGTAGGTGATCCAATTCTGTTTAATGAATCGAACATCTTTTCTCCATTAATTCACAATAACTCCAAGGGGAAAATTTTCGGTATTCATCCGAGTGAGCAGGAAATTCAATTCGATATTGAACTTGAAGAATCAATTAATGAGATTGATGCTTGGGAATATGATTTTGATCTTATTGGAGAATCTGAGGCAGGAAAATCTATTATCTAATTCACAGTGAGCAAATATCGAAGTACTGATGAAGATGATGAGGATAATAATTCTGCCGTTGTTCCATTTCAGGTTGCATACGCAGTATCTATCCACAAGGCGCAAGGTTTGGAATATGATTCTGTAAAAATCGTAATTACAAATGAAACCGAGGAAAGAATCACTCACAACATTTTCTATACAGCTATCACACGCGCCAAGAATAAGCTAAAGATTTACTGGAGTCCCGAAACAGAACAGTCCGTTCTGGAGCGGCTTGAGGTCAAAAGTTCTCAAAAAGATGCACACTTGCTATCTCAACTTTCTTCTCTAACAATGGCAAATTAAAACGGACTAACGCAAAAGCAACGTCTTCAAAAAGCAGAAATCCCAAACTATCAGCATTGATGGCATGGGATTTCTGCTTTTGCAGAGATTTATTTGGTTCCGTCAAGATTTATGCGCAAAAGTGTTTGCAGACTCCGACTGAATGAAGTCAGCCGGCAATAGAGGTGTCGTCCAGAGCTGCCCCCAAGTGCTTCATATTCATGTATTTCTTGTCACCCCACTGGATGCCCGCCATGTGGCGGAGCCCCGCGCAGACTAGCATCAGGGCGGAGTTCCTATCAGAGAATATCCCCCACGCGGACCCTGCGGCGGATCTCCCGGCGCAGTCACTCAATCACATTGCTGGCGCGGATGCGTGTCCAGTGTTCGCTGGGAAAGTCGCAGTAAGCCAATGTCTCATCAATGCTATCCTTGACTTTCTTGGAGGCCTCCTTCATCTTCATCGCCTTAACTCAACAATAGTCTTTGCCTGCTCACGAGAGGCCTTCTTGCTCTCCTGTGCGTGGATCGCCTTTTTTACATTAATGCCGAAATTGTGGATTGAGCAGACAAAGGTGATTGGTATCGTTTCTAAGTAGGGCAAATCCGGGATACACTTGCTCACCCGATGATCGCCTGTGAGTTTGCTTCATGGATCGCACTAGAATTTAAGATGCTGTTGCTGAAGTTGTCACTGAATAGGACAAATTGAGCTGATTGTGTTGCTCAGATGCAAAACACATAAAGTTTATATAGGACGAGTACAGGAGAGAGGTGCATTTCTTTTCTCGACGGAAGAAAGAATATCTGGTATACTGAAATAAACCACTTGGCGGAGATCGAATGTTACGGGAGGGAAATACCATGCTGATGAATTCCAACGAATATCTGCATATCGTTGAGTCGATCAAGCAGGAGATCCGCACAACGCAGTACCGCGCAGCGGTCAGCTTCAATCGAGAACTGTTGATCCTTTATCACTCCATCGGTGAGGTCATCAATGCCCACAAGACGTGGGGCAGCAAGTTCGTGGAGAATCTCGCCGCCGACATCAAACTTTCCTTTCCAGGTGCCACTGGCTACTCAGTGAGAAACTTGAAGTATATGGCAAAATTCGCGGAAGCGTATCCGGGCGACGAATTTGCGCAACAGCCTGTTGCACAAATTCCATGGGGACACAATGTTGTGCTGATGGACAAGCTTTCTGGGGTGAGGAACGACTATTCGCTTAACGGTAAAGCATCCCCGACATAAGTACAATGTTTGTCTCGGAATGTATTTATGAAGGGGATAATCGAGGTTTGAATTCTCGGTACCTCCCCATTTTACTTAGTTTCTTGAAAGAAGGATTGCGGAATGCCGGATAACAATTTACATAGCATTACAAAATTCCAGAATGACATAAAAACATTAAAATGGCTGTCTATATTCTTCCCTAAAGAAAAACGTCAACAAATAAAAGAATTAGAGAGTAGTTTGACGAATATGGTTTGCTTGATTGAATCTTTTAATAAATATTTTTCCAACGCAGGATGGTGTGCATATGATTCAATGAATTTATCGCTGATGGAAAACGCTGTCAAAGCCTACGAAGCAGGTGGACTCGACGCCGGGGAACAGATTCTAATTGAATACTATCAAACAGATGTAAAAAGCATTATGCATTGGCTGAAAAATAAAGCCCAACCTTTTAAAGAACGGTATGAATTAATAAAATGTGCATTTGACGATCATTTTGCTGAACGCTATCATGCAAGTATTCCTCTGTTTTTGATAATTATTGATGGCGCAGTTAATGATTACACTAAGAGCAAAGGTTTCTTCGCCAAAGGAACTGATGTCTCTGCATGGGACTGCTTAGTTGGCTGTAGCGATGGTTTGATAAAACTAAAGGATATATTTAACAAGGGCAGGAACAAAACAAATCACGATGAAATTCGATTGCCTTATCGAAACGGTATTTTACATGACAGAGACCTGAATTATGCTAACAAATATGTTTCCTGTAAATGTGTATCTTTGATGTTTGCGTTAGCTGATTGGATGAATATGAAAGACAGCGAAGATTTCCGCAAACAGAAATTTGAAAAAGGATGTAATCCACCTCCCATTTCGGAATCGTTGAAAAAGATACAGCAAAGTGCTGTTGATAGACAAGAAATACGAAAATGGGTTAAGCGAGATATTAAAATTGGAGAAACTATTTCCGCAACACCAACAATCGAAGAATGCGAAGATTTCCCGTACTTATTACCACTAGTTAGTGCTTTTGACGCTTGGAGATGCAACAATTATGGTGCGTTATCTGTTTGGTTCAAAAATATTTTCTCATATGAAAAATCAGATAAAAAACGTGCCGGAGAATGTAGAAAAGTGTTTGAACATAAAAAATTGATTTCGTATGAGTTGGAAGAAATAGAAGAACGTGCTCTTGCGTTAACTAAAATAGTTGCATTGGTAAAATGGGACAGCAACAATGTCATTCATACAGAACACTTTGAATTCGGATGTTCATATCAGCAAGAAAACGGAAATGTAGGATATCCATGGAAAAATAACGGAACTTGGGTATTAATACCATGGAAGATACAGGGATTATATAAATAAACTATTTGTAAGAAAAACCGCGACATTACTCGATTCCAGCGGAGTTAAAACGTAATTACTGCTGTCCGCGGGGTGAGTTATATGCAAATACAGAGAAGTATGCTTGACGAAGGAGAACAAACAATGCCACAAAACGATAAGATTCAACTGTTCGAAGACAAGCGTATTCGTACCGCGTGGGACGAAGAAAAAGAAGAATGGTACTTTTCCGTTGTAGATGTCGTTGCAGTTCTGACGGATCAGCCAGATGCCCGTCATGCCAGTACATATTGGGCAGTTTTAAAGAAGCGGCTGAATAACGAGGGTGCAGGCCAACTGCTTACAAATTGTAAGCAGTTGAAAATGACCGCCTCGGATGGGCGGAAACGTTTGACCGACGTAGCAGACACCGAGCAGCTTCTCCGTATCATCCAGTCTATTCCTTCGCCCAAAGCAGAGCCGTTCAAATTATGGCTGGCGCAGGTAGGCCGTGAACGTATCGAGGAAACCATCGATCCGGAGTTGACCATTGAGCGAGCACTGGAGACATACCTCAAGAAAGGCTACACACGCGAGTGGATCAACCAACGGCTGCAGGCTATTCAAGTCCGCAAGGAACTGACGGATGAATGGGATGCCCGCGGTGTACAGAAGGGCGTTGAGTACGCAATACTTACCGATGAGATATCCCGTGCATGGTCAGGGATGTCCACACGGCAATATAAGAACCTCAAGGGTTTGAAGAAAGAAAACCTTCGCGACAACATGACCACGCTGGAGCTGGTACTGAATATGCTGGCGGAGGCCACTACCACTCAGTTTTCAAGAGATCGCAAACCAACGACCTTCCAAGAGAATTTGGCAGTTGCCAAGGCGGGCGGTCAGGTGGCTGGACGAACCAGAAAAGACATTGAGTCCCAGTCAGACACGCCGGTCATTACTGCTAAGAATGCCGCACAGCTTAATCAGGTAGTGACAGATCTGCTGGAAGGAGCAGTCTCTGACACAACTGAAGAATCAAAAGGCGAGTGAGCTCTGCGCGTCCAGGTTTTATTGCTGTCATACGACGATTTTTTGAAAGTAAATTTCGAAAAAAATCTATAGTGTTGCGTTATGACAAGA
>OHPJ01001048.1_pt1 | contig 9907 bp, 7 predicted proteins | sample 1577701 | NCBI WGS metagenome assembly OHPJ01 (sample SAMEA3879517, study PRJEB24766) | human gut metagenome | biome: human-associated habitat; feature: feces | place: USA | collected 1985/1987 | reverse complement strand
TGCCGGATTATATGATGAAGCGAATCTTGGCATGAACCAGTTTATTAAAATCAGAGAGTTTTTAACGAAAGGAGCGGATTTATTTTGAGCCTTGCGATAGAAAAAGAAGCGGAGGTTACCTTCGATTTTGATTATGAAACACTTGCAAAAGATGTAATATCGTTTACAATGGAACATGAGTATTTTCCTTTTGAAGCAGAAATCAGCCTTACGCTGACAGATAACGAAGGTATCTGGAAGGTTAATAAAGAGTTCCGGGAGATAGACCGCCCGACGGACGTTTTATCCTTTCCAATGTTAGAATATGATGTACCGGGAGATTTTTCCCAGATAGAGAATCAGACGGAGGATTGCTTTAATCCGGATACAGGGGAAATTCTGCTGGGGGATATTATTATTTCTGTGGACAAGGTCAGGGAACAGGCAGAGGAATATGGTCACAGCATGCAAAGAGAATTTGCATTTCTGATTGTACATAGTATGTTGCATCTGTTTGGTTACGACCACATGGAAGAGCAGGAAGCTGCAGTGATGGAAGGAAAGCAGCGCGAGATTTTAGAATGCTTAAATATTTTAAGATAAAAATGGAGGAACATCATGAAAAAGAGATTAAGTATTGTTTTATGCATGACACTGATGGCAACCAGTCTTTTAGCTGGATGTAAGAAAAAAGAGGAAGCTCCGGAACCGAAAGAAACCGTTTCTGAAGCAGAGGAAACCGAAACCGAAACCGGCAAAGATGGTATGGCAAGAAGTTACCTGACCGGTGAATGGATTGATGCAGATTTAGCAAAGAAGAAACCGGTTGCAATCATGATTGGAAATACCAATGATGCATTGCCACAGTATGGACTGTCGCAGGCAGACGTACTTTACGAAGCTCCTGCTGAAGGAGGAATTACCCGTCTGATGCCAATTTTCCAGGATTACTCCGGATTAGACAAGATTGGTTCTGTAAGAAGCTGTCGTCACTACTATGCATATTATGCAATGGAATTTGATGCAATTTATATTCATTACGGACAGGCAATTTACGCAACTGAGCTGTTAGAGAGTGGCAAAGTTGAGGACTTAAACGGTTTAGAGGGTGCCATTGATTCTGCTACTTTCTATCGTGACAAGTCAAGAAAGGCTCCACACAATGCATTTGTAAGCACAGATGGTATTGATGCCGGAATTGAATTAAAAGGTTATGATACCGAGCTGCCTTCCGATTATGAAGGACATTATCAGTTTAATGAAGATGATGAAAAAGAAATTGAACTTACAGACGGAGCAGATGCAGCAGTGGTTCAGCCGGGATATTATATAAACAATCCTTGGTTTGTATATAACAGTGAAGATGGTTTATACTATCGTTTCCAGTATAAAAAAGAGCATATGGATGAAAATACAGGCACACAGCTTGCTTTTAAGAACATTCTGCTTCAGTACTGCGATTATACCAAGTTAGATGATGCACACGGTTATCTGGATGTTGAGAGCACCGGTGAAGGAACCGGAAAATATATTACTAACGGTAAAGTAATTGATGTGACATGGAAGAAAGCAAGCGAAAACGAGCCAACCAGATACTATGACGCTTCCGGAAATGAAATCACATTAAACCAGGGTAAAACCATGGTATGTGTATTGTTAAATGATATGGAGAAGAAATTAAATATCTATGCAACAGAAGATGAGTTTACACCACCTTCCGCAAAATAATTATTTCAAAAATTACTTGAGGTAAATTTATGATTTCAGGAAAAAAGAGTGACTCCAACTTTTTAGTACAGGGTTCCATTCTTGCAATTGCCTCTATAGTCAGCAGGATAATCGGTCTGCTCTATCGTATCCCGATGACCAATATCATTGGAGATACCGGTAACAGTTATTACAGTGCAGCCTTTGAAATTTATAATATCCTGCTGATTATTTCTGCATACAGCCTGCCATTGGCGGTATCCAAGCTGGTATCTGCCCGTGTCTCGAAGGGGCAAAGAAAAAATGCATATCGAATTGTAAAAGGGGCCCTGCTTTTAGCAACCGGTACCGGACTTACTGCAAGTTTGATTCTTTTCTTTGGTGCGTCATTCTTCACAAACATGCTGAATACGCCCCTTAGTATTTTTGCATTGAAGGTTCTGGCACCGACGATACTGGTAGTTGCTGTATTAGGAGTCTTACGTGGATTTTTCCAGGGACTTGGTACCATGATGCCGAGTGCCATTTCACAGATTATCGAACAGATTGTCAATGCGATTGTCAGTATTGCAGCTGCCTATATCCTCTATGGATATGGGGCAAGAATCGGAGCAGTGCTTGGAAATAAAGAAAAGTATGGCTCTGCTTACGGTGCTGCAGGTGGAACACTGGGTACCAATATGGGAGCAGTATTTGCACTTTTATTCCTTGGAATGTTGTTTCTGGCATACAAACGTATTTTTAAACGACAGATGCGCCGGGATACCAGCAGCAAAACAGAATCCTATCAGAATGTCTTTCGTGTACTGATTATGACCATTGTTCCGGTACTTTTAAGTACCACAATTTATAATATCAGTGCAATTTTAGATCAGGGTATCTATAAGAACGTAGCGGAACTACAGGGCTATAAGCCGGATGATATTGATGTCTGGTGGGGAATCTTCTCCGGAAAATATAAGACCATTATCAATATTCCGATTTCCATTGCTTCTGCGATGGCGGCTTCCTGTGTACCAAATCTTACCGGTGCGTATGCGAGAAAGGACAGAGAGTCCGTACGAAGCCAGATTAATATTGCAATCCGCTTTATTATGGTGATTGCATTCCCTTGTACCATTGGAATTGCAGTGCTGTCAGGACCGATATTAAAGCTGCTTCATCTTTATGGCAGTACAGGAACTACCGCAGCAACCATGTTGACAACGGGAGCAGTGGCAATTTTATTCTATTCCCTTTCTACATTATCCAATGGATTGTTACAAGGAATTAACCGGATGAGAGAGCCTGTTAAAAATGCGGCTATCGCATTGGGACTGCATCTGATTGCACTATTAGTGATGATGTTTGGTTTACATCTTGGTATTTATGCAGTGGTATATTCGAATGCTTTATTTGCATTCTTTATGTGCCTCTTTAACGCAATGTCTTTACGGAAATACAGTGGTTATCGTCAGGAAGTTGTGAAAACTTTCTTAATCCCGGTGGCAGCTTCTGCCATTATGGGTGTCGTAGTCTTTGGCGTTTACAAAGGAATTTTTGCTGTTATTAAGGTAAATGCCATTGCAGCTATACTTGCAATTGTAATCGGAGCTGTTGTATACGGTGCAATGCTTTTATTATTAAAAGGCTTAAGTGAGGAAGAATTAAAGAAATTCCCGAAGGGATACCTTTTCGTCCGTATTGCCAAGAAATTACATTTATTATAAAAATGCAATAAAAGGGCAAAACATAGAATTCTTGAAAAAATTGTATAAAAAGAAAAAACCTGCGCATACTGTTTGTGGTGATGAATATGAAAAACACAAAACGTATGCGCACTTTTTTCCTTGGAGCACTGGTATTATCTATCTCTGCATGGATTGGTGGAAGACAGTATTATCTGAAACTGAATGAAAAAGAACAGGAAAAAATAATAGAAGTTCAGGAAGCTGAGACGGAGCAATTCGAGGAAAGTGTGGAAAGTGCAAACATTCAGAATAAAAAAGCATTTGTTGTCCGGGAAGAGGACGGGTACCTGAATGTCTATTTCGGCGAAGAGGATGCCTTATACATGTATACTGGAATTGCTTATCAGGGACTGCCGGAAGAATTGAAAAAAGAAATCAGCAATGGAAAAACCTTTGATACACTGGAAGATTTATACCGTTTCTTAGAAAGCTATTCCAGTTAAAAAGTTGATTGTTTCAGACTGTTATGATACAATCTAAAAGGCTGAATGGGTCTGATTGCATAGCAGTCCAAAAGAAATAGAGAGAAGAGTAAATAACTGGCATGAGTAAGCATACAGAACGCATAGGTGTCGTTGTGGTCGGTGGAGGTGCTGCCGGATTGGTGGCAGCCATTATGGCGGCACGAAATGGTGCAAAAGTTCTTATTTTAGAGCACAACGAAGTACCTGGTAAGAAGATTTTAGCAACCGGAAACGGTAAATGTAATTATACAAATAAAGTGCAGGGTGTGGACAAATATTACGGACAGAACCCTGCTTTTGTTGCACCCGTATTTGAGCAGTTTGGACTGGAAGAGACACTGCAGTTCTTTAAAGAACTTGGCATATATCCAAAGGAGCGTAACGGCGGATATTATCCTCAGAGCGAGCAGGCAACTGCAATCAGGGATGTGTTGCTGATGGAATTAAAGAAACAGAACGTTGGAGTGGTCTGTGGCTGTGGCATAAGAGGCATAGAAAAGACCGCAAAGGGCTTCACTTTTCATACCAAGGGCGGTGATTTTTATGCAACAAAATGCATAATGGCAACCGGTGGTAAGACCTTAAAGAAAAGTGGCAGTGACGGAAGCGGTTTCCTATATCTTGAAAGTCTGGGACATCATATCATAGATTTAGTACCGGGGCTTATCGGATTGAAGGGAAAACAGTCATTTTTTGCTGATATTGCAGGAATTCGTGCAGATGTAAAGGTCGATTTATACATAGAAAGCACGCATGTATGCAGCGAACAGGGAGAATTGCAGCTTACGAATTATGGAATATCCGGCATTCCGGTATTTCAGCTTTCAAGAGTTGCCACAAGAGCGTTATCAGAACAGAAAAAAGTCTATGCGACACTTAATTTTGTGCCATTATGGGAGAAAGAACAGTGCTTAACCTATTTCAAGGAAAGATTTAAGAAAGCAGATGAAAAACACATCGGGGAAGCCTTAATCGGCTTTTTCCCGGAAAAATTAATTCCGGTATTATTAGAAGAGTCACATATAAAAGCTGCAAAATATGCGAACCGGCTGCAGACAGAAGAATTAGAGAGATTTATAGATACGGTGCAGGGACTCCGGGTGGATATTACTGACTGGAATACCTTTGATACGGCACAGGTGACTGCCGGTGGCGTAGACACTGATGAAATAGATGCAGAAACCATGGAGTCAAAGCTTTGTCCGGGACTTTATTTTGCAGGAGAAATGGTGGATATTGACGGAATCTGCGGTGGTTATAATTTGCAATGGGCATGGAGCAGCGGCGCAGTAGCCGGGATACATGTGGCAAGGGAGTTATCATGATACGAGTAAATCAGTTAAAGATTCCGATTGAACATTCGGAAGAGATGTTAAGAAGACAGATTATCAAAACACTTCATCTAAAAAATGAAAAGGATCTGATCCGTTATCAGATTCGAAAGCAATCCATTGATGCAAGAAGAAAAAATGAACTTTCCTTTGTATACACAGTGGATGTGGAATTGAAGCAGGAAAGTATGATTTTACATAAGAATAAAAATTCCAATATCAGTAAAGCAAAGGATATACATTATCATTTCCCGACTGCCGGAGAGAAACAGCTGTCCCACAGACCGGTTATTGTAGGAAGCGGTCCGGCTGGAATGTTCTGTGCCTATGAACTGGCAAAGCATGGCTATTGTCCAATTATTTTGGAGCGTGGAAGCAGTGTGGAAGAGAGGACTGCTGAAGTAGAACGGTTCTGGAAGGACGGCATCTTAAATCCAAAGACGAATGTACAGTTTGGAGAAGGCGGAGCAGGTACTTTTTCCGATGGGAAATTAAATACGCTGGTAAAAGATGTGGCAGGAAGAAACCGGGAAGTGTTAGAAATCTTTGTGAAAATGGGCGCTCCGGAAGAAATTTTATATATAAATAAGCCTCATATCGGAACTGATATTTTAAAAACAGTCGTAAAAAACATCCGGCTGGAAATTGAAAGAATGGGTGGAACTTACTGCTTTTTCAGCCAGCTTACAGACATTACGCTGAATGGGAAGAAAGATAAAGTAGAAGCCATCCGGATTAACGGAGAAAAGGAAGTAGCAACAGACGTTCTGGTGCTGGCAATCGGACATTCCGCCAGAGATACTTTCCCAATGTTACAGGAAGCGGGACTTATGATGGAAGCCAAAGCATTTGCGGTGGGATTTCGTGTAGAGCATCCGCAGGCGATGATTGATGCATGCCAGTATAACGGACATAAAAATGCCCTGCTGCCTGCTGCATCCTATAAGCTGACTGCAAATCTTGAGAATCACCGCGGGGTATATTCTTTCTGTATGTGTCCGGGGGGTTATGTAGTAAATGCTTCTTCGGAGGAAGGTATGCTGGCAGTCAATGGCATGAGCTATCATGCAAGAGCCGGGCAGAATGCCAACAGTGCCATTATCATATCGGTTCGACCGGATGATTTTGAAGGGGATGGACCGTTAGCTGGAATTGAGTTTCAGCGGAAATTGGAAAAAAATGCCTATCGCATTGGAAACGGAGCAATTCCGCAGCAGCTTTACGGAGATTTTAAAGAGAATCGCATATCTACAGGATATGGGGCTTTTGAAAGTACCACAAAGGGTGCACATACATTTGCAAATCTCAGGGAAATTTTTCCAAAAGAATTAGCAGCATCTTTTCAGGCAGGAATGGAGCTCTTTCCGAAATACATTCCGGACTATAACAGGGAGGATGCCATTTTATCCGGCGTGGAGAGCCGAACTTCCTCTCCGGTGCGGATTACAAGGGATGAATCCTTTGAAAGTAATATTGCAGGCATTTACCCTTGCGGAGAAGGTGCCGGTTATGCCGGCGGTATTATGTCAGCAGCCATGGACGGATTGAAAGTAGCGGAAGCAATTGCAGGAAAATATGCAAGACTTAAAATAGATTAAAACAACAGGTGTTTTGAAATAGAAAAGGAGATACAGAACATTGACGGAATATACACCAATGATGCAGCATTATTTAAAAACACATGAAGAATACAAGGACTGTATTTTATTTTACCGTCTGGGTGACTTTTATGAAATGTTTTTTGATGATGCAAAGGTTGTATCAAAAGAATTAGAGCTTACCTTAACCGGAAAGAGCTGTGGTGCAGAGGAACGGGCACCCATGTGCGGAATCCCATATCATGCAGCAGAAACTTATCTGACCAGACTGGTGAAAAAAGGTTATAAGGTTGCTATCTGTGAGCAGGTGGAAGACCCGAAGCTTGCCAAGGGAATGGTAAAGCGTGAAGTAACAAGAGTTGTAACGCCGGGAACTACCTTAAATGCACAGGCACTGGATGAAACGAAAAATAATTATATCATGTGTATCGCATATATCGGTGACCATTATGGTATTTCTTCTGCAGATATTACCACCGGAGATTACTATGTGACAGAAGTGGATTCGGAACGGAAATTATTGGACGAAGTCAATAAATACCAGCCGACAGAAATCATCTGTAATGAAGCATTTTATATCAGCGGAATTGATATCGATGATATGAAAAACCGTATGGGAATCGTAATTTATTCTCTGGATGCATGGTATTTTTCTGATGAGACAGCACAGATGACTTTAAAGGATCATTTTAAAGTCAGGGATTTAGAAGGACTTGGTCTTGCAGATTATGACAGCGGCGTCGTTGCAGCCGGTGCATTATTAAAATACCTTTACGAGACACAGAAAACAACCCTTTCCAATCTGGTGGCAATTCATCCGTATACCACCGGAAAATTCATGATTATTGACAGTTCTACCAGACGAAACTTAGAGCTGGTTGAAACCCTCCGGGAAAAGCAAAAGCGTGGTTCTCTCCTTTGGGTATTGGATAAGACCAGGACAGCCATGGGAGCAAGAACCTTAAGAAGCTTTGTGGAACAGCCATTAATTGAGCGTACGGAAATAGAAGAACGTTATGATGCCATTGACGAATTTAATACCAATGCCATCACAAGAGAAGAAATCCGGGAATATTTAAATCCGGTCTATGATCTGGAACGGTTGATTACCCGTGTTACTTATCAGACCGCAAGTCCAAGGGATTTGATTGCATTTCGCAATTCCATACATATGCTGCCACCGATTAAGACACTGATGAGTGATTTTCAGTCACCACTTTTAAAACGTTTATATGAGCAGCTGGATACGTTGGATGAATTATACGAATTAATCGAACGCTCCATTACGGAAGAACCGCCACTTACCCTTCATGACGGCGGCATCTTAAAAGAGGGCTATAACGAAGAAGTGGACCGCCTGCGGAAAGCCAAGACAGATGGAAAGAGCTGGCTTGCTGATTTGGAGGCAAAAGAACGGGAGAAAACCGGAATCAAGAATCTGAAAATCAAATATAACAAAGTATTTGGCTATTATCTTGAAGTAACCAATTCCTTTAAAGACATGGTGCCGGACTATTTCACCAGAAAGCAGACTCTGGCAAATGCTGAGCGTTTTATTACACCGGAATTAAAAGAATTAGAGGATGTTATCCTAGGTGCGGAAGACAAGCTGATTGTCTTAGAATATGAACTGTTCCGGGAAGTCCGCCAGAAGGTGGCGGATGAAGTGGTCCGTATCCAGAAGACCGCCAAAGCAGTGGCGCAGATTGATGTATTTGCATCTCTTGCAACGGTAGCGGAACAGAATAATTACTGCCGTCCGAAATTAAACGAAAAAGGTCTTATCGACATCAAAGACGGCAGACATCCGGTCGTAGAACGGATGATTCAGAATGAAATGTTTGTGGCAAATGATACTTATCTAGATAATGGCAGCAACCGTGTGTCCATTATTACCGGTCCGAATATGGCAGGAAAGTCCACCTATATGCGACAGAGTGCGTTGATTGTACTGATGGCTCAAATCGGAAGCTTTGTTCCGGCAAAATCAGCCAAAATTGGAATTGTAGACCGTATTTTTACCAGAGTAGGGGCTTCTGATGACCTCGCCAGCGGACAGAGTACCTTTATGGTTGAAATGTCAGAAGTGGCAAACATATTACGGAATGCCACTTCCAACAGTCTTTTGATTTTAGATGAAATCGGACGTGGAACCAGTACCTTTGATGGATTGAGTATTGCCTGGGCAGTGGTAGAGCATATCAGTAATCCAAGGCTTCTTGGCGCAAAGACATTATTTGCAACCCATTATCATGAACTGACGGAGCTGGAAGGCAAATTAAACAGCGTAAATAACTACTGCATTGCAGTAAAAGAAAAGGGTGATGATATCGTTTTCCTGCGCAAGATTGTAAAAGGCGGAGCTGATAAGAGTTACGGTATCCAGGTAGCAAAGCTTGCGGGAGTGCCGGATAATGTCATTGAACGTGCTAAAGAAATTGTAGAAGAGTTAAGTAATAATGATATTACGGAAATCGTTCAGAATATCAGTGCGGAGGGAAGCAGTAAACGCAGCAAACCGAAGTTAGACGAGGTGGATTTAGAACAGATATCACTGCTTGATACCATGGACAACGATACGATATTAAACGAATTAAAAGAACTGGATTTGGGTCAGATGACACCAATCGAAGCAATGAATAAGTTATACGAATTACAGAATAAAGTGAAAAACAGATGGTAAAGGAGGTGGATGGCGTTATGCCACAGATTGCACTGTTAAGTCAGGAAACAATTGATAAAATTGCGGCAGGAGAAGTCATCGAACGACCAAGCTCGGTGGTAAAGGAGTTAGTGGAAAATGCGATAGATGCAGGTTCCAGTGCAGTAACAGTTGAAATCAAAGAAGGTGGAATATCCTTTATCCGTATTTCGGACAATGGTTGCGGAATCGAAAGGGAACAGATTCCTTTGGCATTTTTGCGTCATTCCACCAGTAAGATTAAATCCGTAGAAGATTTGTTTACCGTTACATCCTTAGGGTTCCGAGGTGAAGCATTATCAAGTATCGCAGCAGTAAGTCAGGTGGAACTCATTACAAAGACGAACGGTGATTTTACCGGATCCCGTTATCTCATTGAAGGTTCAAAGGAAGTTTC
>OHPJ01001045.1_pt1 | contig 9915 bp, 10 predicted proteins | sample 1577701 | NCBI WGS metagenome assembly OHPJ01 (sample SAMEA3879517, study PRJEB24766) | human gut metagenome | biome: human-associated habitat; feature: feces | place: USA | collected 1985/1987 | reverse complement strand
ACGACGGCTTTTTTTCTTTTGCCGTCGTCCGGCAGATGTATGAATCTATAGGTATTTTCTATTCAATCTTTTTTCTTTTTTCTTGATAAATATGAAACGCTGCTACTCCAGTCGCTGCCAACTGAACCAGAATTAGAACAGCAAACAGACCGAAGCTCTCATAATAGAACAGCTCATCCCTAAATAGAAGGACATCACAGAGCGCAGTCAAGGTAAGTGTCACAAAGTAAATGATATAATCTCGCAGGCTTCTGCGGATATTTTGAATTGCTAACTTCCAGTACATATCCCATCACCTTCCGCTGTTGGAGTTGTTGCGAATCGAACGCTGGAACAGCAGCCATGTACTGAGAAAATAGCAACTCAGCAGCAAAGCGAAAATCCCAACAATGATACCTATTTGCCGCATCAAGGCTCCGCAGCCAATATAAGCTGAGATTTCAGCAGAAACACTTTGAAGAAAATAGCCAATCACAATAATTGCTACAACGATTGCCGCTGTGATCGGCATCCCAAACCAAACACCAAGCTGTTTTAGAACCAAAGTATGCAGGTCCTTCTCTTCCACTCCCATTTTTCGCAGAACCGAAAATCTGTAGTTGTTTTTTTCTGCATCCAGGAGCTGCTGAAGAGCCAGCACGGTAAGACACATCACCATCAGCACAATTGCACCATAGATCAAGGACGCTTTTAGGATAAAGTTAAGGGCGATTATACGGTTCACTTCCGTAGTATGGACAGTTGTACTGTATCCTGCCAGATTGTCTTTATCAGGATCTTCTGGATAAGAACGCCCAAGAAGCTGTTCCAGCATTTCTGCCGTTTTGAAGGGAAGCGGATATTGGGTCATCACAAATCGGTTGCGCTGTACCGGAAGCAAGACTTGCGCTATTTCGTCAGGTATGATATACACCACATCTGTATAAAGATTATAGATGGATTCCCCCACAGGCTCCTGAAACACGGCGTTCTCACTGAGTTTCAGGGTGCCTGCGTCAGTTTCCAATAAGGTATGCTCAGCAATGTAGTTTTCAATATCCTTGTCCTCTGCTGCACGATGCCAGTGGGTAGCAAATTCATCCGTTTGTAAGATAATAGGTTCATATCCCAACATTTTCCGAACAGCGTTATAATCCTTCAGTGCGATCGCCAAGGGAGGAAAATTGTACTTTACTCGCTGGTGAAAGTCGCTTTGCTTGGGAAGATATTCCGAAAAAGTCAAATCGTCCTTTATCGCTATTTTGTTTTGTTCTATGAACGCAGTAATTTCTCCATAGTCTGTATCCGGAAGATTTTCCACTTCATAAACATCGTTGTAGCGGCTTGAAATTTGAATATCATAGACAGCCCGACTGTCCAAATAGCCCAGACTCCATCCCGTTAAAACCGGCGCAATGACAAACAAGCAGCTAGAAAAAGTCAGGGTCACACAAATGATCGTCATCGTTTTCGTATTGGTAGCCAGCTTAGAGGAAAGCTGTCCAAACAGAAATAAACTCGTATTGTGATATTTGCGGGACACTTTAGATTCCTTCCAGTATAGGAGCGCCGCATTCGATAAATACATGACTGCGGAAATGATAAACAAAATATCCGCAACCCCAAACAGCAAATATTGATTCAGAGTTGGAGCGTCAAATCCAAGGAAGTAGGCTTTTTCCAGTTCTGCGATGGAAAAAATCGGGATAGCGGTCAATACAGCACCAGCCAGAAGTCCGCAAAGATATCGGGAAAACCCTATTTTTCTGTGTAAAACAGCACCTGCGATTGCCCAAAGCAGCGTCAGTGCAGGGAAAAGGACATTCCCCCAATACATGAGCTTTACAGGAAGCGGATGTCTGGAATCGAAGTAAAAATGATATTTTACAGTACCTACCTCCAGCATCCACAGCAGCAGAATGCCATAGAAAATACAGATCATCGGCATCCATCTGCTTTTATGAAGCGGTTTTTCATTCTGACGGTTTGCCGTCATAAGCTCAATAATCCTGCTTTTGTTGAGAATTCTGACATTCCCGACTCCAACCAGAATCTGGCAAACAACAAAGAAGCCCACGGTCAACAGCACAGTATCCGGGAAAAACGACCAAGAAAAAGCGTAGGGTTCCCCAAAAGAAGCAAGCAGCATAGCCGTAATGACCTGAGAAACGACCATCCCCAGAAGGATTCCCACCGACACAGAGAATATGAGCAGGAAAAAAGTCTCTCCAAAAAAGAGCAGGCCTATGGTTTTTTGCTCCATTCCCAAGGTTGCCTCAACGGCAAACTCCTTTTGCTTTTTTCTCAGCATGAAACGATTGACATAGTGGATCAGAAACAACAGAAGCAGACTAATCCCGCAAATCGCCAGTTTCATACCTCCAGCCAGCAGGGAAATATTATATTCCGCACCAATGGTCGGATGATAATGGGTGCTGCTGATAGACAAAAACGCATAGAACAGGGTGACACAGAGTGTCATGGTCACAATATAAATCAAATAGTCCTTCACAGACCGCTTTGCATTTTTGAAAATAAGTTTAGCGTACATCGCTCGTGCCCCCTCCCATCATGGTAAGGACATCCAGGATTTTTTCAAAGAAAGTCCTGCGGGAATCACCCCCCTTACGGATTTCCGTAAAGATTGCCCCGTCCCTCATAAAGAGAATACGATTGGCATAGCTTGCCGAGAAAGCATCGTGTGTCACCATCAGAATCGTGGCTCCGAGATCTTCATTGATACTCTGGATCGTCGAGAGCAGCATCTGGGACGAGTGACTGTCTAACGCACCGGTGGGTTCATCCGCCAAAATCAGCTTAGGCTGATTGATAATGGCTCTGGCACAGGCGCACCGCTGCTTCTGGCCGCCGGACACCTGATAGGGGTATTTGTCCAGAATATCCGTGATATTCAGCTTTCCGGCCATTTCCCGCACCCGCCCATCAATCTCACCTGCAGGAACCTTGTTGATAGTCAGTGCCAAGGCAATGTTTTCCGAGATTGTCAGAGTGTCCAGCAGGTTAAAATCCTGAAATACAAATCCAAGATTCTCCCGACGAAACCGGGCAATCTGTTTTTCGTTGATTTCCGTCACATCGGTTCCGTCCAGATAGATATGTCCTGCACTGACGGTATCAATGGTGGAAATACAGTTGAGCAGGGTAGTCTTGCCGGAGCCAGATGCTCCCATGATTCCTACAAATTCTCCCTCTTGAACGGAAAAGCTGATGTCCTGAATTGCTTTTGTAACATTTCCGCCATTTCCGTAATATTTTTGGATATGATCCAGTTTCAAAATTTCTTTCATTGTTATCACCTCTGATCTCTATTGTAAAATAAGAGTGGCTTCGTTTGTATCAAGTTTTCTTACAAAGTTCTAACAAAAATGTAAGAAGTGCAGGACCGCAATCAGCCCTGCACTTCATGGATCAGACAGTTGATGTGAAACGCCAGGGAAATGGCGGTTCCTTGTTCCGATGATTCTGCCGCAATGCCAATGCCCAGCTTTTCACAGAGCCGTTTGCATAGGTACAGGCCAATGCCTGTGGACTGCTGGACCATACGACCATTCTGACCGGTAAATCCCTTTTCAAAGATACGGGGCAGATCGGACGCAGCAATCCCGATTCCATTGTCCTCCATGACAAGAACAACCTGATCTTGCCGTTTATGAGTAGAAATGCGGAGAACCGGTTGTTCCGTACGATACTTGACCGCATTGGCAATCAGTTGGTTCAGAATAAAGCGCACCCACTTTTCATCTGAATAAACCGTGTCCTGCATTTCCTCCACTTCCAGGCGCATACCACTTTGGAGCAGCAGATATTTGTTATCTGCAATCGCCTGATGCACCACTTGGGACAGTGCCATTTCCCGGACAGAATAATCTTTCTCTGTATGCTCACTGCGGGCATAATAAAGAGCCTGTTCCGTAAAGCGGTTGGTCTTTTCCAGTTCCAGCAGAAGTTCTTTTGTCCAGTTCGTCCGATGGTTTTCACATAGGAGTTTCATGGCAGTAATGGGCGTTTTGATTTCGTGAATCCATTGTTCAATGTATTCCTTGTACTCCAGGCGTTCCCGCTCGACCTCCCCAATCTGCTCCAACATGGATTTTCCAGCCATTTTCAAAATCTGATAGTAAACCTGATCCTCGGCCTGTTCCGGCAGTTCCATCACTTCAGAAATAAGGTATCTCTCGGAGAGCTGCTTCGCCATATCCAGAAGTTTTTTCATCTGCCGCTTTCGTTTCCAGTAAGTGAGGACAAGTCCCGTCAGCAAAATCAATGCCCATACAATCAGAATCAATACTACTGCGGAAACCGAATTGCCGCACACCAGCAAAAATACAGTGAGTGCAGCCATACAAACAAGGTTCGTCAGCAGAAATGGTAGCCTGTTTTTCCAATATCGTCTGCTGTTCATATCGTGTACCCCTGTCGGTGCTTTGTCTTGATAAAATCCGTCAGACCGATGCCCGCCAGTTTTTCCCGGATGCGGTTGATATTGACGCTCAAAGCATTGTCATCCACATATAGCTGATTGTCCCACAAATACTCAATTATATCTCCGCGAGAACAGATTTTTCCACCGTTCTTGAACAAATAATAGAGAATTTTCAATTCGTTCTTAGTAAGTTCTACGCTCCGTCCATTATAGTCCAAACTGCTGGATTCCAGATGCAGCACCGCATCTCCATAGACGATCTTCTCCCGTTGTTGTGCGGGATAGGTTTTCTTCAGCAGAGAAGCAATTTTCGCAAGCAGGATTGCTGTGTTATAGGGCTTCGTGATAAAAGCGTCTCCACCCAACATAATGCTATTCAGCTCGTCCATATCCGTGTTGCAGCTTGTCACAAAGATGATTGGCACTTCGGAAAAGGTACGAATTTTAGAGCATAAAGCAAAACCATTCTCTCCGGGTAACTTAATGTCCAACAAAATCAGATGTGGCTTTTCATCCTGAATCTGTTCTGTCACAGCAGAAAAATTCCTTACTCCAAGCGTTGTATATCCATTTCCATTCAATAAAGTTTGTAATTCTCCCTGTATCACAGGATCATCTTCAATTATCATAATTTTAGATAGTTTCATGCTTTCTGCACCTTTCCTTGTTTTGTCCGGCCATCAACTGGCTTCTCCGCAGTTTTAGGGATCAGCCAAACACCAGCCATCTTCACAGCGCCGGGGATGCGCCCTCCGGCGCAATAATAATTTACCCTACGAGGTGTCACGCCCCACTTTTCGGCGGCCTCTTTCAATGTCATATAGTCCATTTCGCACCTCCACAGAGTACATTATAGTTCCTCATCTCGAATAATGCAAGAAACATAATATGAATTATAAAGTTTAATCTTACTGCATTCTCTGAACTTAGGATACTCATTAGAATGGGGGTTAAGATAACGATATAGATGCACTTCACCTTGCCCTCATACTGCGGCAACAGGGCTTTCAGTGCTTCAAGATTATCGCCGTGGATGATCATGTTCTCACTGTCGTTGTTCTCGGTGTGCTGCCCCTGCTCATCAAAACTGTATTGCCGCTCCAGCACCCGGAAGGGAACTTCCTGATGATGGTTCATGACTTCATTTTTACCGATCCATTCCAAGGTTAGCATGGCGTTTTTCTCCAATCTAAAAATTTCAAACTGCGGACAAAAAGGACGCATTGTTGTAGCAAGCAGGGCATTCGTCTATACAAATGCTATTTTGCTTTGCAAAATGCTTGTTGGGCTGTGCCCAAACCCCATTTGTTCTGCATCGTGCCGATGCAGGCTGCGCGTTTGTTCTAAACACTTTTATAACAAAAAAGATAGCCTAGGGCTCTTCCATGAGGGAAGAATCCTAGGCTATCTTCATTTATCGGGACTTCATTTTTTCGGTACTGCTCTTTTCCTCTGCAAAGAACATTTCTACGTTTTTCTTTGCACGAAGAAGCTCCTGCATTTCTTCTTTCGCTTTGCGGTAGTCCGGGTAGCGCACTTTCTTTTCTGTCAGCAGCTTGGAATATTCCGCATCCAACTCCTTGACCTTGGGGAGTTTTTTTAAGTTGGATTCATCAAATGCTGCCTTCGCTGCCTTGTGCAGCGTGATTTGTTCCCGGTGTTCTTCCAAAAACTTTTTGCTGTACCCAGACTTACGGTAGGCATCGTAGACCGGTCGCGTTTTGGCGTAGTTGGTGATATGCGCTTTCAGCACCGCAATTTCTGCCAGCCGATTTTCAGAGGCTTTAATGGAATCACCCAGTTCATGATAACGGGCAGTGGCAGCGTCCACACGCTCCTGCATTTCTTCGATGCTGCCGATTTTATTTTCCTGCAAAAAAATCAGGGTCTTGGACATCTCTTTCAAATTGTAGCGTTTCGCCCACCGTGCATAGCCTTCGCTTTTGCCCTCGGAGAGCTTTGCCTGAATGTCCACCAACAGATGAAATGGTTGCTCTTTCGGTGGTTGCTTCTGATGCGGGCGGTGTTCGGCTTCTCCGGCGATGACCGCCTTGATTTCATCTTCGCTGTATCCTGCGCCCAAAGTGCGGAACCGGATGAATCGCTTCTGCCGTGCGCCTTTGACGGAGGTGTATTTTCCACGCTTGACCTCATAACCCTGCTGCTCCAGTCCTTGCAGAAAATCTTCGTAGTCTTTGGGCTTTTCCGCCAGAATAGTGTCAATCACGCCACATAGACGGTCACGATTGCTTTCTTTGGGCGGGTAGAGTGTGCGCTTCTGCCGCTCCCGGTAGGGTTTCTTCTCAATGACGGAAAGCTGATGCTCTAAGCAGATCAGATCGCTCAACCGTTGCACAGCCAGCCCGGACAATAAAAAATCCCGGAATTTCCGGGTGCTGTCCAACGCAGTGGAGTTGTAGATAATGTGATTATGAATGTGTTCCCGGTCCGTGTGGGTTGCAACGATAAACGCATACTTGCCTTTGGTGAAACGCATTGCCAGCTCATAACCCACCTTGTTGGCTTCTTCGGCGGTGATCTCGCCGGGTTTGAACGACTGCCGGATCTGATAGGCAATCACGTCACTTTTTTGTCTGCGCCCAGTGACAAGTTCATACTGCCGTTTGGACAGCATAAATTCTTCATCCACCGTCAAAGGACTGCATTCGTAACTGCTGACCAGTTCGCCCTGCTGTGTCTTGTCCGGGTTCTGGGCGTAATCCGTGCGGCTTTTCAGGCAGGCCGCAACGGATTTCCCCTTGTTTTTGTGCAGTGCAATCAATCTTGTTGCAGCCAGTTTGACCACCTCCCGGCAAAAAGAAAATGCCGCACAGTGGCGGCATAAAAATTTTATAATTCTGCAATCCAGCCACTGAACCATTCCACGGCTTCTACAATGACTGTTCCGGCGGTGATGAGCAGGAAGCATCCAAACTCCGCCACCAGCAAGATCAAAAACTGCATCCACTCCCGGCAGTACAGTGTATAAAGGCCGCAGCCCAAAATATACAGCATGGGCAGAGCCAGCACAAACGCTGACAGGTTCAGCGTCCATTTCAGCATCAGCGCAAGGAAAGCAGTAATCAGCCAAAACGGGAAAACGATCATCTTAAAAACGAACCTCATATCCAGCACCTGCCTTTCTTTCGTCCCTATTATAAAGGTGTCAACCCCTGCGCTGCAAGGATGTCAACCCGTATGTACCCCGCAGCCCTCCAACTGCGGGGAGAAATTTAGAGATCAGCCAGCCGGGAAAGAATCTGCCGGCCAATCTCAATCAGTTCATCCAGCCGCTGCCGCAGGTCCTCCATGTCGGCGGCATAGACCCGACCATTTTCATTGGCGGCTTTGGCGTACTGGTTCAGGTTGTTGCTGCACATCTGCAAAAGGTATGCCATGCGTTGCAGTTCTTTCAGGTCGAGATGCAGGCAATAGCCGTCCAGTGCCATCTTACGGATATAGGCACTCAGACTGCGGATGCCCATGCCCAGCATCTTCTCATAAATGCGGTTCTTCTCAGTCTTTGTAGTTCTCAGGATAATGATCTCGTCCCGCTTTTCCCTCACCGGGCATCACCGTCCTTGTCGTAATAACTGCGGAAGGGCTTCACCGGCTCCGGCTTGTCCGACTTTTCTTCCAGAGCTGCCAGCACCGAGGGGCGGCGAGGTGCGTCCTCTTGTTCTTCCTCATCCTGTTCCGGGTCGTGGCTCTTTTCGTCCACATCCAACTGGGCGTTCAGCTCTGCAAGGCGGGCCGACTTTTCAGCCAGTTCTTCCTCCTGTGGGAAGGGCTTTTCCACCTCAATCTGCGCCGCCGCCTGCTGCTGATGCAGGGTGGCCAGCTCGTTCTCTGCGGCGGTGATGCGCTCCGGGAAGCTGTTCAGCGAATTATCCAGCCGGATAATGTTACCCAGCGGGTCGGTGCCCAAGGGCACCGTGTACCTCCGCTGACCCTTCAGAATCGCCTGATATTCGCTGCGGAAGGTATCGAACCGCAGAGACAACTCAAAGCCCCGGTAGCTGCCGATCACTTTTTCTTCGGCGTTGGGCAGTTCGGAGCAGGCAAGGACCAGACGCTCACCGGCGGTCTTTTTCTCATCGTAGGTCACGCCCTTGATGGTCATACCGCAGAAACCCTCTTGCACCTGCGGGTGGGCAACGGCAAGCTGTGCGTCCGCTTTCACCCCAGCAATATAGGCGTTCGTTTCCTGAATGTCAGCCGGGAATTTGGTCAGCAGCTTGTCTTGCAGGCGGAATTTCTGGCTCTGGTGGTCGGCTTTCAGAACTTTGAGTTTTGCGACCTGAACATCCAAATCCATCTTCTCCTTGATGAGCGGATTTCCGGCACACAATGCCTTGATTTCCGCATAGGAAAGCGCCTGTTCGTCCACATCCTCGCAGGAGCGCACCGGAGATTTGCTGGTCATGATTTGGCTGATGAATCGCTGTTTATTCTCCAAAGTTTGGAACAAGTAGCTGTCAAAAGTTCCCTCTGTGACGTAGTTGAACACCTTGACTTCCTTATTCATATTGCCCTGCCGGATAATGCGTCCGTTGCGCTGGGTCATGTCGCTGGGCTTCCAGCCGACATCCAAGTGATGCACCGCCACAAGCCGGGATTGCACGTTGGTGCCCGCTCCCATTTTTGCCGTACTTCCGAGCAAAACTCGCACATCGCCGGAGCGCACTTTGGAGAACAATGCGGCCTTTTTGGCTTCGGTGTCGGCGTTGTGGATGAACTCAATTTCGTTTTCCGGCACCCCGGCGGCGACCAATTTCTTGCGAATATCATCGTAGACATTAAAGTTGCCATCGTTCTTTGGTGTCGAGAGGTCGCAGAACAGAAGCTGCGTCAGCTTTTGCTCCTTGCCATCCGCCCAGATTTGCAGCACGTTCCGAACACAGGTGTTCAGTTTGCTGTTGGGGTCGTCCGGCAGGATGGGGTTCATCAGGCGAACATCCAGACCAATCTTTCGGCCATCGTTGGTGACACACAGCATATTGTCCTCGGACGCATCCACCGCGCCGGAGTGGATTTTCGCAGCGCGTCTGCTCAGCTCCTGCACCATTTCTTTCTGAATCTCGGACGGTTTCGCTACCACGGTTTCAAACTTTGCATCCGGCACAGGCAGATGAAGCTGATCGCTGGTTTTAATGTCGGCAACCTCTTTGAACATCGACATCAGTTCCGGGAGGTTGAAAAACTTCGCAAATCGGGTGCGCGCACGATAGCCCGTACCCTCCGGGGCAAGTTCAATGGCGGTGGTGGTTTCACCAAAAGTAGATGCCCAGCAGTCGAAGTGTGTCAGCCCTTTTTGCTGGAGTGTGCCATATTGCAGATAGCGCATGACCGTGTACAGCTCCGACATGGAGTTGCTCACGGGCGTTCCCGTAGCAAACACCACGCCCCGCCCGCCGGTGATCTCGTCCAGATAGCGGCACTTGCCGAACATATCGCTGGATTTCTGGGCTTCGCTGGTGGATAATCCTGCG
>OHPJ01001040.1_pt1 | contig 9950 bp, 8 predicted proteins | sample 1577701 | NCBI WGS metagenome assembly OHPJ01 (sample SAMEA3879517, study PRJEB24766) | human gut metagenome | biome: human-associated habitat; feature: feces | place: USA | collected 1985/1987 | reverse complement strand
TGGCGTACACACCGGTGACTCCATCGTTGTGGCACCGAGCCAGACGCTGAAATGGCTAGAATCCGGCAGGAAGCCGAGTGAGCAGAATGTTGAGATCGAAGGAACCGAGCCGTATATTGTAGGCGGACATACCGCGAGTGGCTACTGGGTTGACACGAACCGCCAGACGACAATCAATGGATTATATGCAGCCGGGGATGTGGCAGGTGGATGTCCACAAAAATATGTGACAGGCGCGATGGTCGAGGGAGAGATTGCGGCGAAGCATATCGTACAGATGCTTGACGAGCAGGCAGGTACATCGGATGAGAGATCCGCAGATGAGACATTCGATGCAAAGCTTCAGACGGTTGTGGATGATAAGATCACCGAATACAGCCATTACCTGAACAATCCATCCGGGATGTTTACAACAGAGGCACTTGAGGAAGCAATGCAGAAGGTCATGGATAATTATGCAGGCGGAATCTCCACCCATTACCAGTTCAACGCGAAGCAGTTAGAGCTGGCAAAGCAGAAGATCAAGCAGCTGCAGGAGCTTCTGCCAGATGTGAAGGCGGACGACATGCACGAGTTGATGTTTGTCTATGAGCTGAGGGAGCGATTGGTTGTATGCTTATCCGTGATTGCGCATCTTGAGGCAAGAAAAGAGACACGCTGGCACAGCTTCGCAGAGAATCTGGATTATCCGGAGAAGAGCGATGCGTGGTTAAAATATGTAAACTCCAGATACGAGGACGGCGAGATTAAAATCATCTTCCGTGACTTAGTAGGAAGGGAGGAAGCTTATGAGCATCTTCATTGATAAAGAAAAATGTAAGAAATGTGGCAAATGTGCAGCTGTCTGTCCGGGCAGCCTGATCGGTAAGAATCCGGATGGAACCGCATGCATGCGCTACCCGAAAGACTGCTGGGGCTGTTCTTCATGCATCAAGGAATGTAAGTTCGGTGCGATCGCCTTATACCTTGGTGCAGACATCGGCGGCATGGGAAGTAAGATGACCGTGAATGCAGAGGACGGCAAACTTTATTGGAACATCGAGAAACGGGATGGCACAACCGAACAGGTTGTGATCAATCAGAAGGAATCGAACAAGTATTAGATCGAAAGGAAGGTACAAGAGGATGGGACAGTTATCACATCTGGATGAATTGGAAGCAGAAGCGATTTACATTATCAGAGAAGTGGCAGCCGAGTGTGAGAAGCCGGTTATGCTTTATTCCATCGGAAAGGACAGCTCCGTTATGCTGCATCTGGCGATGAAAGCATTTTACCCGGAGAAGCCACCATTTCCGTTCCTGCATGTCAACACGACATGGAAGTTCAAGGAGATGATCGAGTTCCGCGATTACATGGCGAAGAAGCTCGGAATCGAGATGATCGAGTATATCAACGAGGAAGGCGTAAAGCAGGGCATCAATCCATTTGATCATGGCAGTGCTTACACAGACATCATGAAGACACAGGCGTTGAAGCAGGCACTTGACAAATACGGATTTACCGCAGCCTTTGGTGGCGGCAGAAGAGACGAGGAGAAATCAAGAGCCAAAGAGCGTATCTTCTCCTTTAGAAATGAGCATCACGCATGGGACCCGAAGAACCAGAGACCGGAGATGTGGAAGCTTTACAATTCCAAGATCAAGAAGAAAGAGGAAGTCCGGGTATTCCCGCTTTCGAACTGGACAGAGAAGGACATCTGGCAGTATATCAAGCGTGAGAACATCGAGATCCCATCACTGTATTTTGCAAAGGTGAGGCCGGTCGTATACCGGGATGGAAATATCATCATGGTAGATGATGATCGTATGAAGCTTCTGCCGGGCGAGAAGATCGAGTACAAGAGCGTGCGTTTCCGTACACTTGGATGTTACCCGCTGACCGGTGGATGCGAGTCAACCGCAGATACATTGGATGCAATTATAGAGGAAACACTTTCAGCAGTTTCTTCCGAGCGTACAACGCGTGTTATCGACAACGAGGCAGCCGGAAGCATGGAACGAAGAAAACGGGAGGGATATTTCTAAGATGAGCGGATTATTAAAATTTATCACTTGCGGTAGTGTGGACGATGGAAAATCCACATTGATCGGACATATCTTATATGATTCCAAGCTGCTTTACGCAGATCAGGAAAAGGCACTTGAATTAGACAGTAAGGTCGGAAGCCGCGGCGGTGCGATCGATTACTCCCTTCTGTTGGACGGACTGATGGCAGAGCGTGAGCAGGGTATTACCATTGACGTAGCATACCGTTATTTTACAACAGACAACAGAAGCTTTATCGTAGCAGATACACCGGGTCATGAAGAGTACACCAGAAACATGGCGGTTGGTGCATCCTTTGCAGACCTTGCAGTTATCTTAATTGATGCAAAACAGGGGGTACTGGTACAGACCAGAAGACATGCCAGAATCTGTGCATTAATGGGAATCAAGTTCTTTGTATTTGCAGTAAACAAAATGGATCTGGTAGACTACAGCGAAGAGCGTTTCAAAGAAATCGAAGCACAGATTAAAGAATTAGCAGACGAACTGAAGTTAGAGAGCATTTACATTATTCCGGTTTCTGCAACAGAAGGTGATAATGTAACAACCAAATCCGATAAAATTAGCTGGTACAAGGGAGAGGCATTGCTTCCATACCTTGAAAAAGTAGATGTAACAGAGAAGAAGCAGGAAGAGGGCTTCTATATGCCGGTACAGAGAGTGTGCCGTCCGGACCATACTTTCCGTGGATTCCAGGGACAGATTGAATCCGGTGAAGTAAAAGTCGAAGACGAAATCGTTACCCTGCCAAGCAATGAGCGTGCGCATATCAAGAGCATTTTAGTAGGAGATAAAGACAGCCAGAGTGCCTTTATGGGACAGCCGGTTACACTGCAGCTTGATAAAGAAGTAGACGTATCCAGAGGCTGTGTCATTGCATCCGGCAATAATCTGCCAATCAGCAAATCCTTCACTGCAACCATTCTCTGGATGGATGATGAGGAGCTGACACCGGGAACCGATTATCTGGTAAAACTTGGAACAAAGCAGATTCCTGGTATCTTAAAGAACATCCAGTACAAGATTGATGTAAATACCGGTGAATTTATTCCGGCAGGACAGCTTAAGAAAAATGAGATTGCAGTCTGTGACCTTGATTTGCAGGAGCCGGTTGTCATTGATGAATTCAAAAAGCATAAGACTTTAGGAGAGCTGATTCTGATTGACCGTATTTCCAATATGACTTCTGCCTGCGGTGTAGTAGAAGATGCTGCCGTAGATGAGAGCAAGGATTTAAAAGCAGCTTTTGTATATGGAAGCCTTAAGGGAAATGGAGACATTTTTGAAGAGTTCTATTATAACCTTGAGAGCATGACGATTGCCAAGGTACGTCCGGTTCAGAAGACCTATACCATTGGAGATGAAATCCCGGTAAGCGGAGAAAGCTATCAGTATCCGGATGACTTCGATATTGTCATCTTAAGAGAAAGAATCTTTGTACAGGTTCGTGGACGCAAGGTAGAAAAGATTGCGCCGCTGGCAGAATATCAGTACAGCAATGTTCCGGTTATCAATGGAAGAGGCTTTGCCGTTGCCATTACATCTGCACAGGATGCACAGGCATTCTTAGACGAGCTGGCTGCAGCAGGTGAAAAACCATCCAGCGACTTCTTCAATAAGTGGTTACATTTTGAGACTTATCGTAAGATTATTTTCAAGAAAGCTGTACTTCGGTGGAAAATACCAATCGTCTGGAGTATTACATCTAAAGTGATGCAGTTAAAGTACATGTGCGCAAACGTTTACATGGAAAATGATAAAAATGAGAAGAAAATAGTTACAAAAACAGAAAAATGTTTTATCTTTGTAAAGATTATATAAATTCTATTAAATTAGATTAAAATATTCCGCAGAGTACTTGTGCTCTTCGGAATATTTTTGATATTATATCTTAAGTAAAATCAGTTCATAATAATATTCGTTATTCATCTATTATGCAGGCGTGTTGAACTGTCTGCATTCGTGATAATCTTATATTCATATTTTCAGAATCTTTTTATCCAAAATATTTATTTAACAGGGGGAAAATACTTGGCAGATAAGGATTTGGCAGAAAAATATCTGGAATCATTTTCGGATGTTTTTGCTGACATATATAATGTATTACTTTTTCGAAAGGAGATTCTTTTGGAAGAAGGATTGGAAGAGGGACCAACGGAAAGCATCTATAAGGTGGAAGAAAACAATTTTCGGAATCAGTTTCGGGATACTGTGAAATTATATAAGAATGGGTTATACAAAGTGGCATCTTTTGGGATTGAAAATGAAAGTCGGATAGACCAAAATATGCCCATCCGGATTATGGGGTATGATTATGCCGTGTATCGGGTGCAGATTGACCGTGAGGAAGAACGAAAATATCCGGCAATTACAATTGTTTTAAATTTCAGTGATACAGAATGGAAAAGTCCGAATGCATTATTTGATATTTTAGATGTTTCTCCGGAACTAAGACCTTATGTAAATGATTATAAAATATTTGTTTTTAATATTGCATTTTTGCCGGAGAAAGTCCGAAAAGAGTTTAAAAGTGATTTTAAAATAGTAGCAGATTTTTTTGCAGAAAAACGTCTCGGAAGATATAATCCTAAGGAACATCCGGAGGCAATCTGCCATGTAGAAGCGGTTTTGAATCTGCTTCGGGTGTTTACAAATGATAAAACCTATGTCAAAATAGAGAAAACAGTAGCAGAACGTGTGAAAGCAGGAGAGGTGATTACAATGTGTACATTTGCAGAAGAGATGACCAATAAAGGAATAGAAATTGGCGAAGCGCAGGGCATTAAAATAGGCGAAGCCAGAGAAAAAATCAGTGTTGCAAGAAACCTTTTAGATCTCCTGACAGATGAAATAATCGCAGAAAAGGTCGGACTGGAGCTTGCTACGGTGAAAGAACTCAGAGAAGGAACAAAGTAGAGGCATAAGAAATGGATAAAATAGCAGCACCAACTCCGGAACAGTTAAAAAAGCAGGAAGCGTTAAAACAATATTTTGAAAAATTAGGCAGCGTGGCAGTTGCATTCTCAAGTGGTGTGGATTCCACCTATCTTTTGAAAGTGGCGCATGATGTATTGGGAGAGCGGGCAATTGCAGTAACTGCGTCCTCCTGTTCATTTCCAAAGAGAGAGTTAGGGGAAGCAGAAGCATTTTGCCGGAAAGAAAATATAAGACATTTTATTACAGAATCGGAAGAACTTGAAATCGAAGGATTTGCACAGAATCCTAAGAACCGCTGTTATCTTTGCAAGCATGAATTATTTGAAAAGATATTAAAGATTGCAGAAGAACAGAAAATTGCCTATGTGGTGGAAGGCTCTAACCTTGATGATAACGGAGATTATCGTCCGGGATTAAAAGCAGTGGCAGAGCTTGGAATAAAAAGTCCGCTCAGAGACTGTGGTTTTACCAAGCAGGATATCCGTGTTCTTTCGAAGGCATTGAATCTTTCAACTTGGGAAAAGCAGTCCTTTGCCTGTCTGTCATCCCGGTTTGTCTATGGAGAGACCATATCCGAAGAGAAACTTACAATGGTGGATAAAGCGGAACAATTATTACTGGATTTAGGTTTTCATCAGGTGAGGGTAAGAATTCATGGAATGATGGCAAGAATTGAGATTGAGCCGGAAGAATTTTCGAAGCTGATGGAAAAGGAGAACCGGGAGAGAATTGCAAAAGCTTTCCGGGAATATGGATTTACCTATGTAACCTTAGACCTTTGCGGTTACCGGATGGGAAGTATGAATGAAACATTGGAAAAGTAAGGAACTTACTCAAAGAAGTAGTAAGTTCCTTCCGCATCAGAGAACGTCTTAAGTGAAGTATGAAATACTTTATTTAAGACGTTTTTTTGTACGCATTCATCCGGAGTGCCCTGAAAGCAGATGGCACCGGATTCCATGACGATAAGTTTGTCTGAAATAGTAAGTGCCTTGGCAAGGTCGTGCAGCACCAAAAGAATTGTTTTTCCCTGTGCCTTTAAGATTGGAAGCATCCGGTAGAAATTATTCTGGCTTACCAAGTCTAAGAAGGTAGTCGGTTCATCCAAAATAATCGTATCGCAGTTCTGGGCTAAAGTCATGGCAAAGAAGACGCGCTGTCTTATTCCGCCGGAAAGAGTGTCAGTTGCAACGTTACGGTAATCCGTAATATGGGTAAATTCCATGGCATCTTCCACCAGTCTGCGGTCTTCTTCGGTGAGGCGTCTCGAAAAACCAAGATATGGAAAGCGTCCATGCTCCACTAAGGTATGAACAGGAAGAGCAGGAATTACTTCGCGAATCTGCGGTAAAAATGCAATTTTCTGGGCACGAAGGTGTCCATTCATATGATAAATATCTTCGCCATCTAATGTGATAGAGCCGTTAAAAAGCTGGCTGGATTTATTTAATACGGAAATCAGCGTTGTTTTGCCACAGCCATTTGGTCCTACGATGGTTGTGATGCTGCCGGTAGGAATTTCAACGGACAGATTTTTAATCAGAGGCACCTTGTGGTAGCCAATGGAAACGGAATCAAATTTAAGCATGGACTCTGCGGCCTCCTTTCTTTCCTAATAAAAGATATAAGAAAAACGGTCCGCCAACAAAAGAAAGAATAATGCCGGCAGGAAGTTCATATGGTGCGGCAATAACACGACCAAGAGTGTCACAAAAGAGGACGAAACTTGCACCTAAGAGAGCACAAAGGGGAACTAAAAGCCGCATATCATTCCCGAAGAGCCGTCTTGCAATATGAGGAACAATCAGCCCGACGAAGCTTAAAAGTCCTGCATAGCTTACCACACAGCCTGCCAGTATACTGGAAAGCATCAACAGCAGAAAACGGAGCAGCGATACCGGAATGCCAAGGGAGCGGGCAACATCTTCTCCAAGACTCAGAACATTCATGTGGCTTCCGAAAAAGCAGGAGATGATAACTGCAATGACAATGGCAATGCCGGGAGCAAAAAGCGTTTTTGTGGTGACATCAGAAAGAGAACCAATCATAAAGGTAGTGAGGTTTAAAGTGATATCATCACTTAATAATTTTACCGTATTAATTCCGGCACTTAAAAAAGAAGAAACGGTAATGCCGGCAAGAATGATGGTAGTACGTTTGCTGTCTGCCATATATGCCAGAGCAAAAATAAGAAGTGTCGTAAGGAAAGCTCCGGTAAAAGCAAAAATGGCATTATGGGCTGCACGGCCATGGAAGAGGGCAAGTCCAATCATAACGGCAAATCCGGCTCCGGAATTGACACCAATGGTATTCGGGCTGGCAAGGGAATTATTCATAACAGTCTGTAAGATAACTCCGGCGCAGGATAAACCCATGCCGGCAGCAATGGCGCCAAACATCCTTGGAATTCTGATATGAAAAAGTAAGAGACCTGTGACAGAAGTCCGGTCATTTTGAATCAGACAGGATAAAATCTCTTTCGGATTTAATAAAACACTGCCGAAAAAAAGACTTGCTGACATCATAAGAAGCAGCAGGAAAAACATTCCGGCAAAAGATAAAATGATTTTTTTTCTCGTGTACATAGGAAATCCTTTCCGTTATTCCAGAAATATGTATTGTGTTTCCTGAAAAGTATTGTTGCAAGAACCCCCCTATTTATGCGGCTTGCGTGAATAAAATAACATATTCTGAGAGAAATAACAATGCTCTGATAAATTAGTATTGACAAATTAGAAAAATATAGTAAAATATAATTCATACAAAACCAATAGGAATAATCGTAAATAGAATTCCTAAGGCAGTTCAAAGTATTTAGTGCACAATAAGACGTGCAGGAATTGGAGCGTAAGATGAAGTTTAATACCGCATTATTACATGGAGATTTTCAGGGAGAACTGAATACAGGTGCAACAACAACTCCGATTTATCAATCCAGTGCATTTGCACATGAGTCGGCAGAGAGGTTAGAAAAGATTTTTCATAATCAGGCACCGGGATATTCCTATACGAGAATCAGTAATCCTACGGTAGATGCATTTGAAAAAAGAGTAACGGCGTTAGAGGGTGGCGTAGCAAGCGTTGCCTGTGCATCAGGAATGGCAGCACTCTACAATGCATTTTGTAATATCCTTCGTTCCGGCGATGAAATCGTATCCAGTGCCAGTCTCTATGGCGGCAGCATTGATTTATTCCGTGACTTAGAGGCATTTGGTATCACAACACATTATGTGGAAAACAATGACCTGGCTGCATTTGAAGCAAAGACCAATGAACATACCCGTCTTTACTTTGCAGAGACCATTGGTAATCCAAGACTTGATGTGACAGATATTACGGCACTTGCAAATCTGGCACATGAGCATCAGGTACCGCTCATTATAGATAATACGGTTGCTACTGCATTCTTAGTGAAGCCGCTTTCCCTAGGAGCGGATATTGTAATGAATTCTTCCTCTAAATACATCAATGGTCACAGCAATTCCATCAGCGGAATTATTACGGACAGCGGCAGATTTAAGTGGGATGTGGAAAAATATCCGGGCATGGCAGACTTTAAGAAGTTTGGACCATTTGCCTATACTGCCAAGCTTCGGAATGGTCTGTTCCGCAACACAGGAGCCTGTCTGTCTCCGCAGAATGCATTTTATAACTGTATCGGGTTAGAGACACTGGGAATCCGGATGGAGCGTATCTGTGACAATGCAGCAGAACTGGCAAGGTTTTTTGTAAGAGAATATCCGGATGTAACAGTCAATTATCCGGGATTGGAGAGCAGTCCATGGCATGAAATCGCAAAGAAACAGTTTAAGGACCGTTTTGGTGGAATCTTAACCATACGGACCGGAAGCAAGAAACGGGCATTTGAGATAATCAATGCATTAAAGCTTCCGCTGATTATTTCCAATATCGGAGATACGAAAACATTAGTGATTCATCCGGAATCTACATTAAATGTACACAGTACCCCGGAAGAAAAAAGAGACGCCGGAGTATTTGATGATTTGATCCGCATCAGTGTCGGAATTGAAGATGTCGAAGATTTAATCGAAGACTTCAGACAGGCAATGGATCAGAGCAAACCAGAGAAAAGCGAAGAGTAAATGGAGGAAGCAGATAATGGCAAAAATTGATTATGCGGCATTGAAAAAGGGCGGATTTATGCGCCAGAAACAGAAAGGATTCTTTTCTTTAAGGATTCAGGTAGTTGGAGGAAACCTGACAGCAGAAAATATTAAAGCAGTAGCAGATGTGGCAGAAAAATATGGAAAAGGCTATGTTCATATGACTTCCAGACAGGGCATTGAGATTCCATTTATTAACTTTGAAGATATAGAAGAGGTTCGTGCAAAGTTAGCAGACGGTGGTGTAAAACCTGGTGTATGTGGACCGAGAGTCCGTACCGTTACCGCATGTCAGGGTTCTGAAATCTGCCCAAGCGGATGTATCGATACCTATAGCCTGGCAAAGAAATTAGATGAGCATTACTTCGGAAGAGAGCTTCCGCACAAATTTAAATTTGGTGTTACCGGATGTCAGAACAACTGTCTTAAGGCAGAAGAAAATGATATCGGTGTAAAAGGTGGTATGGAAGTAAGCTGGGTAGCAGATAAATGTATCAATTGTGGTGTCTGCGAAAAGGCATGCAGAGAAAACGCTATCTCCTTTGAGGATGACAAGCTGGTGATCGACACAGAGAAATGTAACTACTGCGGCAGATGTGCGAAATCCTGTCCTGTAGATGCATGGGATGTAAACGAAGCATACATCGTTTCCTTTGGCGGAACGTTTGGAAATCACATCAGCAAGGGACAGGAATTCCTTCCGCTGATCACCTCTGAGGAGCAGCTTTTCAGAGTGACCGATGCAGCGATCCAGTTCTTTGATGATCATGCAAATCCGGGAGAACGTTTTAAATTTACTATCGACCGGGTAGGGGCTGAGAAGCTTCAGGAAGTTTTGAAAG
>OHPJ01001032.1_pt1 | contig 9967 bp, 5 predicted proteins | sample 1577701 | NCBI WGS metagenome assembly OHPJ01 (sample SAMEA3879517, study PRJEB24766) | human gut metagenome | biome: human-associated habitat; feature: feces | place: USA | collected 1985/1987 | reverse complement strand
AACGGCCTAATGCATATAGGTCGGGTAAGTTTCGAAGGAGGCCGTATTTCCGAGCCGGCTTCTCACGGTTTAACAGCTCAATTGTGTAGCTTGGGATTCGAAACGGGGCGGATGAAGACCGGTACTCCTGTCCGTATAGACGGAAAAAGTATCGATTTTTCTAAATTGACCGAACAAGGCGGGGATAATGATTTTCATTGTTTTTCTTATTTGCATTATGATTATAGGAATACTCTGATCCAAAGGCCTTGTTATATGGCTTATACTAACGAAGCTGTACATCATGCTTTGAGGCAGGGGTTTACCGATAGTCCTTTATTCAACGGCACTATACAGAGCGTTGGTCCTCGTTATTGTCCCAGCATAGAGACTAAATTGAATACTTTTGCCGATAGGACCAGTCATCATTTATTTTTGGAACCGGAGGGAGAAACTACTACAGAGTTTTATTTAAACGGTTTTTCTTCTTCATTGCCCTGGGATGTACAATTGACCGGTTTGCGTTTGATTGAAGGTTTCGAGAATGTAAGAATTTTCCGGCCGGGTTATGCGATAGAATATGATTATTTTCCTCCTACACAGCTTTATCATACTTTAGAGACTAAATTGATTCAAGGACTTTATTTTGCCGGTCAGATCAATGGAACGACAGGTTATGAGGAAGCAGCAGCACAAGGATTGATGGCCGGGATCAATGCCCATTTATCTTTACATTCTTCAGTTGAATTTGTATTGAATCGGGATGAAGCATATATTGGGGTACTCATAGACGATTTAGTGACGAAAGGAGTGGATGAACCTTATCGTATGTTTACTTCCCGGGCAGAATATCGTATTTTATTGAGACAAGATGATGCGGATATGCGTTTGACACCTAAGGGATTTCAGATTGGTTTAGTTACTAATAATAGACATAAGATATATTTGGATAAAATAGAGAAGAGAGATTTGTTAATTGATTTTATTAAGAATTTTAGTGTTAAACCTGATGAAATCAATTCTTTTCTACTTTCATTGAATACAGCACCTATCCGACAAGGAATGAAGTTGGTGGATATTCTTAGTCGTCCTCAAGTGGGATTATTGGCTTTGATCGATGTTTTACCTTCGTTGAATAATTTTATCGGGGAATTTGTTTTGCGTGATGAAATCATTGAAGCTGCTGACCTGCATGGTCCGGAATCCACAGTCTATGGAAGCCTTTGCAATTGTCTCCGGAAAGAAATACATATCAAAATTTGAAGTGATGCCACTGGTCAGATATTCCATGATGCCTAGTATGCTGAGCCAGTATATATCATCTGCCGTAAGCAGTGCCTCTTTCGGAAATACCTGCTTTGTCAGCCAGTCCTGTAATGGCAGGTCATCCGCATAGGAACGTAAAAATGTCATAGCCGTATGGGTATGGGCATTTTTAAATCCCGGCAGCAGCAGGTTTTTCTCTGCGTCAATTTCCCTGTCCCAAAGAATCATTCCTGCCGGCTCTTTTTCAAAAACACGTTCCGTATCAAGGCCATCCCCGATATAGATAATCTCATTCTTCTTTACCCACAATTCCCCGGTTATCACCTGAAAAGAATGTCCCTCTGACGGCTCTAGGATTCTGGCATTGTAAAAACGTATATTCATACGCAATCCCCTCCTTATCTTCTACCTTCTCCTGATAGATATCTGCCTCTTATATTTAATTTCTATAGCTGCTTCCCGCTATACCATTTTCTTACAGAAATGTTTTCATACCGGTAATAGAATCGGTCACCAGCTTTTTAAACAATGGTGCAACACGATCTGCTGTCTCCTGAACTTCACGGTGTGTCAGTGAAAATGGTGAAATTCCTGCCGCGAGATTTGAAATACAGGAAATACCGCAGATTTTCATCCCCATATGATTTGCTGCAATGGCTTCACAGGCTGTACTCATGCCTACCGCATCTGCCCCCAGTACACGGCACATGGAAATCTCCTGTGGAGTTTCAAAATTCGGTCCTGATAACTGCAGGTAAGTGCCTTCCCGAAGCGGAATATCTGCTTCAATGGCAGCTTTTCGGATTATTTTCTGTAAATCCTCATCATAGATATGGCTCATATCCGGGAACCTTTCCCCCAGTTCATCGATATTTGCCCCGATTAAAGGAGATGGTACAAAGCAGCCAATCTGCCCGGTAATCATCATCAGATCTCCGGCTTTCATTCCCTGCTGTATTCCCCCTGCAGCATTGGTAAGAAAGAGTACCTTTGCTCCCATCATTTTCATTAATCTTGTTGGCAGCACAACATCCTGCATGGAATAACCTTCGTAATAATGCACACGTCCCTGCATACATACTACCGGCACATCCCCTACATAACCGAATACGAAGCGCCCCTTATGCCCCGGTACCGTTGATACCGGAAACCCTTCGATATCGTGATAATCAAGCACTGCTTCCACCTTCATATTTGTGTCAGCATAATCTCCTAATCCGGAGCCTAAAATCAATGCTGCCTGTGGTTTAAAATCAATCTTATCTTCAAAACATGCATAACATTTTAAAAGCTTTTCATATACTTCGTTCATGCTCCTCACTCCTTTTAACAATTATACCTTCCTATGTATTAAAAATCAAATAAAGAAAGCTGGTTCGATTCCGGCAGGTCCCCGAATAATCCAAGGTCTCCCATCAGATCAATTACGGTCTTACTAACTTTGGTCCGTTGCCTGAAATCATCCTTGGATAGAAATGGACCATCCTTGGCAGCCTCTACCACTGCCTCTGCCGCCTTCTCGCCAAGACCATCTATCGTACTTAAGGCAGGCATCAGTTTGCCATCAATAATCTGGAAACGGGATGCCTGGGCTTTATATAAATCAATGGTCCAGAACTCATAGCCTCTTGCATACATTTCCTGCACAATACGCATATCCTTATAGGTATCCTGCTCCTTCTTCGATAGTGAATCCTTTCGTTTCTCATAATCACGCATGAAGTAATTCAGCTTATCCTTTCCCTGACACATAAGCTCATAACTGAATCCGGTTGCACGGATGGAAAAGTATGCTGCATAATATGCCAGCGGATAAAATACCTTACAGTAAGCAATACGCCACGCCATCATAACGTATGCCGCCGCATGGGCCTTCGGGAACATATACTTAATCTTCTTACAGGACCAGATATACCAGTCCGGTACGCCGTGGGCAGTCATTTCTTCCTCCCACTCCGGTTTTAAGCCCTTTCCCTTACGGACAGACTCCATAATGGTAAAGGATTCCTCACTGTCAAGTCCCATACTGATAAGATAAATCATGATATCATCACGGGTACAGATTGCCGTAGAAATGGTTGCTTTTCCCTCTTCAATCAATGTCTGGGCATTTCCTAACCATACATCCGTGCCGTGTGACAGACCTGCAATTCGAATCAGATGGGAAAAGGACTGCGGATCTGCGTCAATTAACATCTGCATCGCAAAGTCTGTTCCAAACTCTGGAATTCCAAGTGCTCCAAGTGTACAGTTTGTCAACATATCCGGTGTAATACTCAGTGCACTGGTATTCTTAAATAAGGACATGACGGACTTATCATCCAGCGGAATCTTCTGTGCATCAATTCCGGTTAAGTCCTCAAGCATACGGATCATGGTCGGATCGTCGTGTCCGAGAATATCAAGCTTTAATAAGTTGTGATCAATGGAATGGTACTCAAAATGAGTCGTAATAATATCGGTTGTCATATCGTTGGCAGGATGCTGAATCGGTGTAAAGGAATAAATCTCTTCCCCCACCGGCAATACTACGATACCTCCCGGATGCTGTCCGGTGGTCCGGTGGATTCCCACGCAGCCCTGCACAATCCGGTCTATCTCACAATTTCTCTTATGCACACCATGCTCTTCATAATAATTCTTTACATAACCGAATGCGGTTTTATCTGCCAGCGTACCAATGGTTCCGGCACGGAAGGTCTGTCCCGCACCGAAAATTACTTCTGTATATTTATGGGATTTACTCTGGTAATCACCGGAGAAGTTAAGATCAATATCCGGCTCTTTATTCCCCTTAAATCCAAGGAATGTTTCAAACGGAATATCAAAACCGGCTTTCACTAACGGCTTGCCACAGTTCGGACACCGCTTATCCGGCATGTCACAACCGGACTGTCCGCCATATTTCTTTACTTCCGGCGAATCAAAATCACTGTAATGACAGTGGGCACAGTAATAATGCGGTGCCAGCGGATTTACCTCCGTGATTCCGGACATGGTTGCCGCAAAAGAAGAACCTACGGATCCACGGGAACCTACCAGATAACCATCCTCATTTGATTTCCAAACCAGCTTCTGGGCAATGATATACATTACCGCATAACCGTTTCCGATGATGGATTTTAACTCCCGCTCCAATCGCTCCGATACGATTTCCGGCAAATCCTCTCCATACATCTCATGTGCCTTGTTATAGCAGATATCACGCAGCATCTGGTCGGAATTTTCAATCACCGGCGGACATTTATCCGGACGAACCGGAGAAATGCGCTCGCACATATCTGCAATCATATTGGTATTATCGATAACGACTTCTTTCGCTTTCTCACTGCCTAAATAGCTGAATTCCTCCAACATTTCTTCTGTGGTACGAAGATATAGCGGAGCCTGCTCATCGGCATCCTTAAAGCCTTTACCAGCCAGAATAATCCGGCGGTATACCTCATCCTCCGGGTCCATAAAATGCACATCACAGGTTGCCACAACCGGCTTATGGAATTCTTCTCCTAATTTTACAATCCGGCGGTTAATGTCCTTTAATTCATCCATGGTGGAAATCGGTGCTTTTTCATCTTTTATCATAAATGCATTATTTCCAAGAGGCTGGATTTCAAGGTAATCATAAAACTTCACCAGACGGATAATCTCTTCCTGCGGCCGTCCCTGTAAAATTGCCTGATAAAGTTCTCCCGCCTCACAGGCAGAACCAATCAGTAAGCCTTCCTTGTGTTTTAAGTATTCGCTCTTTGGAATTCTCGCCCTCTGATGGAAATAATCAAGGTGGGATAAGGATATCAGCTTATAGAGATTCACACGACCCAGATCATTCGTTGCAAGAATAATAGCATGATGGGTCGGCATCTTCATAACGGTCTCTTTGCTGACATGTCCCTCGGCATTTAATTCATCCAGTGTATTGATGCCACGGTCAGCAAGCATTTTTACAAACTTTTCGAATATTTCAGCGGTACATGCTGCATCGTCTACCGCACGGTGATGATTCTCCAGCGAAATATTTAATGCCCTTGCTACGGTATCCAGCTTAAAACGGTTCAGATTCGGCAACAGCATTCGTGCCATGGCAACGGTATCTGCAATGGTAAAATCATAAGGAATGCTTAAACGGTCACAGTTATATTTGATAAAACTCATATCAAAATCAGCATTGTGTGCTACCATAACAGCACCATCACAGAAGGCTAAGAACTCCGGCATAACTTCTGCAATCACCGGTGCCGTAATTACCATATCATCTTTGATTCCGGTCAGATTTTCAATGTGGAACGGAATCGGCACTTCCGGATTAACAAAAGTGGAAAAACGCTCGGTTATATTCCCCTTTACTACTTTTACCGCACCAATTTCAATAATTTTATTTACCAGCGGTGAAAATCCGGTGGTCTCTATATCGAATACCACATAGGTATCCTGCAGGGACTGATTCTTTGAATTTTCTACAATGTCCTTTAAGTCATCCACAAGATAAGCTTCCACACCATAGATAATCTTAAAGTCCGGGTCATCCGGCAGTGCATGGTTTGCAATCGGGAATGCCTGGACATTTCCATGATCGGTAATCGCCAGTGCCTTATGTCCCCACTTATATGCCCTTTTTACCAGATCTCCTACATCAGTAACACCATCCATGTCGCTCATCTTGGTATGGCAATGAAGCTCTACTCTCTTTAACGGGCTGTTGTCCATTCTTATTGTAGTAAAATCAGGGATTTTCTTAATTCCGACAATGGAACCGATGGTCAGCTCACTGTCAAATTTATCAATGGTCGTTACACCCTTAATTTTAAGAAATGCTCCCTTTTTCAAATCTCCCATCAGTTCCGGTAGATTCTCATTTTTTGTAAAGATTTTAAGCACAATGGAATCCGTAAAATCCGTTACTGACATAATGATAATTGTCTTTTCACCACGGATTTCTCTTGTATCTAATGTCATTATCTGTCCACGGATGACAACTTCTCCCATTTCACCTACGATGGTCTCAATCGGAATTGCATCCTCTTCAAAATCACGGCCATAAATAACATCCGGATTGTCTGATTTTTTAACAAAATCTCTTCTCTGGAAGGAAGATTTTCCCTTGAAATCCTTTCCGCCGGAAAAGTTATTCTTTCCAGCAGCAGGCACTGCTCCTGTGCCTTCTGCACCGGTGGTCTGATTTTTTTCCGGGACAGCAGGAACTTTTTCTGTCTTCGCTGCTTCTGCATTCCGCTGTGCTTCTGCCTCTTTTATTGCAGGCTGTTCCATGCCATCCGTATTCTGCGTTCTTGCTGCTGCAGTACGTGCCACGATATGGGCAACCTCTGTTTCAATCTGGCTGTCTGCGCTCTTTAAATAATTATTTTCTGCCGGTTTTTCATACTGTGGCTCAATCATTAATTTTAATCCACAACGTTCGCAGATGATTTTTTCTAAGATATCAATCAGTTCATTGCTCCGCTCTGTGGCAACAATGGTATCCTCTAAGGTAAGAATCATATGATCTTCCCGGTCAAATTCCATTTTGCTGCAGCGCATCAGATTATAGAGCAATACGCTGTAATTGTGAATCTCTTCTAAAATACTCTCCCGGTATACCGCCATCAGTTTTTCCGGTGTATACTGGCTGGATAAATTAAATTTTTCTATGATTTTAACAGCTACCTCCTTGTGTGGAAATAGCTGTTGTCTGATTTCTTGTTCAATATGATAGATTTCCGGTTTTGGAATTAGCCTTGTACTCTCTAAATAAATCCGCAGTGCATTCTGTGCGGAATTCGATGCCACTTTTGTAATCTCTGTTTCTTTCAAAAGTGCACTTATCTCCCCGGTAATCTTTAATGTTGGAAAAACTTCAAAAAACAGTTTTGCCATAATTTTTCCTACTCCTTATTCCAGTTCAAAAGTTCCTTTCTCAATTCACTTAAGAGCTGATTTTCCGGTACTTTACGGTCTATCTGACCATGCTTTATAATTAGTCCTTCTCCCACACCGCCGGCAATTCCGATATCGGCTTCCTTTGCTTCTCCCGGTCCGTTGACTACACAGCCCATAACAGCAACCTTGATGTCTAAAGGAATGTCCGCTACCATATTCTCTACCTGATTTGCCAGTTCGATTAAGTTGATTCTTGTTCTTCCACAGGTCGGACAGGATACAACTTCTATGCCACCTTTACGAAGCCCTAAAGTTCTTAAAATCAGTTTTGCTGATTTAATTTCTTCTAACGGATCTCCGGTTAATGAAACACGAATGGTATCTCCGATTCCCTGATTTAAAATCAGTCCCAGTCCAATAGAGGATTTAATATTTCCACTGATAATCGTTCCTGCCTCTGTAATTCCCACATGCAGTGGATGATCGGTTTGCTCAGCAATCAGTTCATGGGCTTTTACACACATCATAACATCTGAAGATTTGATACTGATAACGAGATTGTCATATCCCATATCTTCAATAAGATGCACTTTATCCAAAGCACTTTCTACAATGCCTTCTGCGGTAACACCATGATATTTTTCTACTAAATCCTTTTCCAGTGAACCGCTGTTGACTCCCACACGGATTGGAATATTTCTTTCCTTTGCTACGTCTACCACAGCCTGCACACGCTCTTTGCTTCCGATGTTGCCCGGATTGATTCTGATTTTATCTGCTCCATGCTCCATGGCAGCAATAGCCAGCCGGTAATCAAAATGAATATCTGCAACCAGTGGTATTGCTATCTGCTTCTTAATCTCAGTCAATGCTTCTGCGGCTTCCATTGTCGGCACCGCACAGCGGATGATATCACAGCCTGCCGCTGCCAGACGGTTAATCTGCTCTGCGGTTGCTTTTACATCCTCTGTCTTTGTATTGGTCATTGACTGTATCAGGATTGGATTTTTTCCACCGATGATACGGTCTCCTATTTTTACCACTTTCGTATCTTTTCGTTCCATAATTGCTTTTCCTCCTGTGCAGGATTATTTAAAATAATTTTCGAATATCATTAAACATAACAAGCACCATCAATGCCAGAAGCAGCATCAGTCCGACAAAATGAACCATGCCCTCTTTGTCCGGATCCACCCGTTTCTTTCTGACGGCTTCTATAATCAGAAATACCAGTCTTCCTCCGTCTAATGCCGGTAATGGAAGCAGGTTCATAATTCCAAGATTGGCAGTCAGCATTATGGAATAATTAATTAATGTCAATACCACCGATAGCGTTCCAGCTGACTTGCTCTCGTCATAAGTATCACCAATATTCTTTACAATACCTACCGGTCCCGAAAGTTCATTGACACTGACTCTTCCGGTCACTAACATCTTCAAGCTGTCCATGGTAACTTCTATCCAGTATTTCACTTCATATATGCTATATTTTATAGTCTCAAAAATATTACCCCGCTCACGCATGGTATTTCCATAGATTCCAAAGAGATTTCTTCCTGCTTCTTCATTATATTTCGGGCTGATGGTACAGGTATATTCCTCTCCATCTCTTTCATAGGTCACTTCCAGATTCTCATTGGAATGAAACAGCGTGTAAACACTTACTTCACGATAAATATGAATGTTCTTTCCATTGATTTCTTTAATGATATCTCCAGCCTGAAGTCCTGCTTCCTCTGCCGGATATCCTTCCATAACACCTTTTACCTCCGGCCGGTCAAATCCGGCTGTCCCGATAACAATCAGTGCCAGAAGGAATGCCAGAATAAAGTTAAAAACCGGTCCTGCCGCTACAACTGCTATTCTCGCCCATACGGACTTGCTGTTAAAGGAGCCTTCACTTTCCGACTCTCCGTCTTCGCCTTCCATCATACATGCTCCACCAAAAGGCAGCAGTTTTATGGAATATTTTGTCTCTCCCTTTGTAATTCCAAATAGCGTTGGTCCAAGTCCCAGACAAAATTCATTTACTTTGATTTTATTTTTCTTTGCCAGCAAAAAATGTCCCAGTTCATGAAAAATAATAATAAAACTGAACATTAAGATTGCAATGATTATTTTCAATCTACCACCTGCTCTCTATATACTCATACGCGGCCTGCTCTGTTGCAAGGATTTCTTCTACGGACGGACTGGCAATATAGGTACACTGCTCCATACACGCCTGTGCGATTTCCGGAATCTCTAAGAAACGAATCTTTCCGTCTAAGAACATTGCTACCGCTCTCTCATTTGCTGCATTAAAAGCAGTCGTAATGTTACCGCCCTTTCTGCAGGCTTCATAAGCCAGCTTCAATCCATAAAAAGTCTCCATATCCGGCTCTTCCAATGTAATTGCCTTCATTTTCCAGAAATCAAGCCGGTCTCCACTTAAGTGTAACCGGTTCGGATAATACAGGGCATACTGGATTGGAAGCCGCATATCTGCTGTTCCAAGCTGTGCAATGACTGCACCGTCTTCATACTCTACCATAGAATGTATGATACTCTGTGGTTGTACTACAACCTGAATCTGGTCTGCATTTACATCAAACAGCCATTTTGCTTCAATGACTTCAAGTCCTTTATTTATCATGGTTGCGGAATCAATAGTGATTTTACGTCCCATGCTCCAGTTCGGATGCTTCAATGCATCTTCCACTTTTACCTGTTCTAATTCCGCCCGCTTCTTTCCACGGAATGGTCCGCCGGAAGCTGTCAAAAGTATTTTTGCAATTTTATTGTCTCCGGCTCCCTGCAGAGACTGAAAGATTGCACTGTGTTCACTGTCCACTGGAAGGATTTTCAC
>OHPJ01001027.1_pt1 | contig 10016 bp, 5 predicted proteins | sample 1577701 | NCBI WGS metagenome assembly OHPJ01 (sample SAMEA3879517, study PRJEB24766) | human gut metagenome | biome: human-associated habitat; feature: feces | place: USA | collected 1985/1987 | reverse complement strand
CACCCGTTTGGCGGGCTCCGATTATCCCATGGACACAAAATTTCTGACGCTCTCTCATTCGGTGAAGTTCACGGGTTCGAACGTTGAAGTAAATGTCAATGGTACGAATATGAACGCCTACGCGCTTATGGCGAATACAGGCGGTACGATTGAACTCGGTCAGGCAGGTGGCAAGGTGACAGTCAATGCGACCAGCAATCAAGGCGTTATTGGACTTTGGGCCGCAGGTACAAAAGATCAGGTCGGCGGTCAATTTACAGTGAAGGCCAAGGATCTTACGATCAATGCTACGTCGACTGGTACGGGAAAAGAAGGATGGGTTTATGGTATTTATGCGCAGAACACTTCAGTAAGCACGACAGCTAAGAGGGCGACTCTTTTGATCGATGCTGAAAACACGGTCATCAATGCGTCTTCTGCAGCTGGCAATGCAGCTGGCATTGTGGCGATGTCTGAGGGTGATTTGATTATCAAAGGCAATCTCACAGTGAATGCTGATACGGCGATTATTGCTCGCGGCGATGCCAAGGTCGTCATCAACGAAGACAAGTCCTCGGTCGTCAAGCTCAACGGCAACGTTGACTTTAATTATGACAAGAAGACCTCCGGAACGAAGGTTGATGCCGACGTCACCGTCAACCTCAGCGGCGCTGATTCGTATTGGAATGGTACGGCTACCTACAGCTATGGCACGGGTAAACCGCCCTCTGACAAGACTAGCGTCACAGGGATGAAACTCGGTCTCTACAATGGTGCTCAATGGACACCGGTTTTTGTTGCGGATACAACGGACTCTGAACCGTCCGGAGAAATGCCTGTGGCCATCAATGATCTTTCGATGGACGGAGGGATTGTTAACGTTAAGAACGAGAAGGTCGCCGTCAAGGTCAACAATATGTCCGGCCAGGGTACTGTGCGACTTGCTACTGACGGCAACACTGCTGGTACCTTCACGGTCGACTCCGCCGCCGAAAATTCATCCCTCACGGTGAAGCTCACCAACGAGGACATGTCGAAGGAACTTACGGCTGACGATGTGACTAGCGAACAGGCCAAGGATTTACTCGGCAACGTTGCTGCTAAGGATGTTGAGACGACCATGAAGGTTGACGAAGGCATGTACAACGGCGCCTTCGACGTGATGGGCGACGGCTCGACCATTACGCGTGGTCCGAACTCCGTCATGCAGTCCACCCTTGAACTTGCAACCGTTGCTCCGCTCGCTTTGAACCGCATCCTCACCAACGATGTTCACAAGCGCATGGGTGACATCCGTTCGATGAAGCAGACCTCGGGCGCTTGGGCTCGCTACGACGGCGGCAAGCTCTCTGGAGAAAGCGGTCTCGAAAACGACTTCCACACGATCCAGGTGGGCGTCGATACGGTGCCGGCTGCCGATGCTCCCCGCTTTGGTGTTGCGTTCTCCTACACGACGAGCGATGCCGACTACAAGCGCGGCGAAGCCGATATGGACGTCTACAGCCTTGCTGCCTACGGCTTGTGGATGGGTGAGAGCGGCCAGTTCGTTGACGTCGTGGCTCGCCTAGGCACGGCCAAGACAGACATGACGGTTGACGGGAACAAGAAGGGCTCGATGGACAATATCGTCACCGCGCTCTCGGGAGAATTCGGCTGGCGCTTCGACATCGCAAAGTCCTTCTACCTCGAACCACAGGTTGAACTTGCCTACACGCATGTGGATGCTGACGACCTGTCGCTCTCCGACGGCTCGATCTATCGCTTTGACGACGGCGACAGCCTGATGGGACGTGCTGGCTTCATGTTCGGCATGCAGTGCCCGGAAAACGGCAACACGGCTTATCTGCGTGTCTCCGCGGTGCACGAGTTCCTTGGTGACAATGCCGTTACCGGCGGCAACGGCACCGTCTATGAAATCGAGGGCAAGGATACGTGGGTTGAATATGGTCTTGGCGCCAACTTCAATCTCACGGACTCGACCTACGTCTGGGCCGATGTCGAACGCACTGCCGGAGGTGTGCTTGACACCGATTGGCGCGCCACTGTGGGGGTCCGCTATTCCTTCTGATAACAAGATGACCGACCGCAAGGCGGGTTGATCCCGCCTCGAATCCGACACCACAACGACCGCCCGAGCGTGTAAAAACGCCCGGGCGGTTTCTTTTGGTCGAAGGAAAACGCGTTAGGAAATGTCCATCGTCCAATAGATTGGTGAATTTCCGAAGGGAATCCCGGAATCATTCAGGGAAAACCCAAGCGGCGAAATAAAAGAGTCTGCCTATCAGACAGGCGCTTGTAACGGATTGTTGTACGAAAATGACTTTCTTGGATTTCGTCGTCCGATTCCGTGAAATGCGCAAGCGCTTTTACAAGAGTTACAAAAAACTGTTGTAAGTCGTGACGTGGTGGAAACCCGAAACGGCCTAGAGAGTTTGATTTAAATCAAATCTCGGGGGGGGGGTTGGGTAGCCTGTCACGTGCACTTTCTCGTCATTTCGGGAGAGGCAGGACCAAACCAACCATTTTTGGAGTAAATCATGAATCGCGTTTTCAAGACCAAGTGGAGCGTGGCTCATCAGGAGTATGTCGTTACCGACGAAAAGCATGCGAGCAAGACCAAGGCCGCCAAGAGCGTTGTAGCGCTGGCTGTCGCAACTCTCATGCTCGGTGCCGGTGCGACATCGGCAGCTTACATGGAAAAGGGGCAGGTCGCCACGTCGAATGCTGATCTCGAAGCTGCCAAGCAGTCCTGGCAGTCTGACGAGTACAAGAAGGATTGGGGCCTTGAAGCCATGAAGGCTTCTTCTGCCTATGCGTTGGGCTATCACGGCCAGGGCGTGAAGGTTGCCGTGATGGACTCCGGTGCTCTTCTCCAGAAGCATCCTGAGCTCGCGGGTGATCGTTTTACCGGCACGCATGTCCAGGGTGAATATGGTTCCACGGGCAACCGTTATCCTCAGTCCGTTGTGAACGGTGGCAAGGGCCAGCCCTACGAAAAGGGTGAAAAGTTCGACGTCACCGGCGACTGGATGATGGGTGCAAACGACTCGCATGGCACGCACGTCACGGGTACTGTGGGCGGCAACCGTGACGGCAATGAATTCCATGGCGTTTCTTGGGGTTCCGACATTGTTGTCGGCAACACGGGCGCGACCGACAGCAACAACTATGGTCCCTTCCAGGATCATGATTATTTCTATGCTGGATGGAAGGCACTCGCTGATGATCTGATTGCTTCCAATGGTGCTGATCGCGGTGGTGTCATCAACAATTCTTGGGGTACCAACGCTCGTGTGATGGTGCTTCAGGTGTCGTATAAGGATAAGAAGACCGGCGAAATCAAGTGGAGGACGGTGAAGGACGACGCTGGCAATATGACCTACCAGCATGCTGGCGAAGGTCTCGGTGACCGTCCGACTGATCCGACCAAGGAAGGCTCCTACCGTTGGTACCCGTCCGGCCATCTCCCTGCCAATTCAGTGGCAGACGCGGAATACGAGTTCTTCTATTCCAACATGATGTACGGCGACAAGTTCGCGGCGGGCAAAGCCAATTCGGACAAGTCCTTTGTGGACGCCGCTTACGAAGCCGTGAAGGGAACGAACGTTGTCCAGATCTTCACGACGGGTAACCGCAACATGGAAAACCCGTTCTATCGTCCGCTCTACCCGTACTTCAATCCTGAGGCTGAAAAGCATTGGATCGCTGTGGCTGGCCTGCAGATCGATTACACAGAATATCAGGATGATGAAGGTAAATGGCAGATCAAGTACAACTACGGTACGGACGGCAAGTATAAGTACAAGTGGATCGACGGCTTCAATGAGGCCGGCCTTGCCAAGTGGTGGACGGTCGTTGCCCCCGGCGACATGATCTACAGCTCAACGGTCGACGACACAACGGGCAAAGCCGGCTATGAGTCTTGGGGTGGTACCTCCATGGCTGCACCGCACGTTGCTGGTGCGATGGGCGTCTTGATGTCTCGCTATCAGGACATGAGTGCACTTCAGGTTCGCGACGTGATGTTCACGACCGCAAACCGCTACAACACTGACAAGACCCCGTTCGAGGGTTGGACTTCAGATGAAGGCGTGCCCGACGACAACTACGGTTGGGGTGTGCCTGATCTTGACAAGGGCATGTATGGTCCGGGGCAGTTCCTCGGCAAGTTCAACTACAACATGCAGACGAGCGCCTTGGACGTTTGGACCAATGACATCTCTCAGAAGGCTCTTGATGCCCGCAAGGCTGAAGATGAAAAGTGGCTCGCCGACTACGATAACAACCTCAATGCCGATTTCAACCTTGGTGAGGACTTCGTGATCGGTGACGGCACGGAAGCGTCCGACGATCATGTTATCTCGCTCGAAGATGCTAAGAAGTGGCGCAAGGAATACTTCGAGAAGCGCAAGGCGGCCATCGAAGCCAAGCTCAAGAATGGCGAATACGACGGCACTCTCGTCAAGAGCGGCACCGGCACGCTCGTCATGACGGGTAACAATACCTATCGCGGCGGCACGACCGTTGAGGGTGGTACGCTCCTCGGCTTTGCCGAATCCTTCGGCGTGACGGGTGACAATGCTCAGGCTACGGCCAACGGCAAGGTTACTGTCAACGGCGGCACGTTCGGCCTTCTCGAAAAGTATGATGATCAGTTCACGAAGAAAGGCGAGCTGAAGCATGATGTCAACGCTAATCACGCCGTTGATGTCGTTGTGAACGCCGGCGGCACGTTCCAGATCACGGCTGGTCAGGACGTGACGATGGGCAAGCTTGAGTTCAAGGAAGGTGTTGGCTTCACGGTCGGTTCCGAAGACGTTGACGTCCTCAAGGAAGCCTATGCCGGTAAGGCTCAGACGGGTACTGTGACGACGACTGGCGTAACTGGTGCCGATCTTGCCGTCGCCAACCCCGACTATGCCTTCTTCAAGACTGAACTCAAGGCTGAAGGCAACAAGCTCACTGGCACGCTCTCTCGCGACGAAACGAAGAGCTTCGCCACCTATGCTCAGAACGCCAACGGTCTGGCCATTGCCGGCGCGCTTGAAGGCGCTGCGGGCGGTGCGCTCTACGACGCTCTCATTGGTGCTTCGAAGGGTGACGTTTCTAAGACCTACAACTCTCTTGGCGACGACTTCATCCTCAATACGCGCAATGCTGGTATTGTCAACGGCATGACGCTCTCTCGTGCCATTAAGGATCAGGCTACGGGCATCGGTGAAGGCCGCAAGGTCGAAATGGCCGACGGCACGGCTCGCCTCTGGGCGACGGGTGTTGGCAGCTGGTCGACGCTTGACTACGGTCAGTCCGACATGGACAGCGACTTCTACGCCGGTCTCTTCGGTGCTGAAGTTGACGTTTGCGCTGCCACGAAGCTCGGTCTCTTCTTTGGTGCCGGTTCGACCGACAACAAGGCGGGCAGCAACAAGGTTGAAAGCGACGACATCCATTTCGGCGCCTATGGCGTGACGAACTTCAGTGACGTCGTCAATGCCACCTACGGCTTCGTCTATAGCCATCAGTCGGCTGATGCCACCCGCGCTCTGCAGGTTGGTTCCCAGCTTGGCATGAACGCCTTCTCGGGCGACACGGACATTACCCAGATCTTTGCTGAAGCCGCCTACACCGGTCTCAACACGGACGCCTACAGCATCGAGCCGTACTTCGGTTTGAGCTGGATCCATGCTGAATCCGACGGCTTCAACGAACAGGTCGGTACGATGGCCTTCTCGACCACAACCGAAGATCAGGATGTCCAGGTGACGACGCTTGGCGTTCGCGGTGCCATCCCGTTCACCATGGGTGCAACCAAGGTTGCGCTCAAGGGTGACGTGGCTTGGAACCACTTCTTCGGCGACACGGAAGCCGAAGCTTCGATGGCCCTCGCCGGCTCCGGCGTGGCCCACCTGAAGGGCGGCGAACTCGGCGACATGGCCTCCGTTGGTCTCGGTGTTGAAGCTCAGGTCGGCAAGATGACGACCATGGGTCTCTCCTACACGGGTGCCTATGACGGCGACATCACGTCGCACGGCATCTCCGCCAATGTCCGCTTCAACTTCTAATGTGAAGCAGAGGACGTGACCCGATTGGTCGTCGGGTCACACGGTACCGACCGTCCTCGCAGTCGGTCGGTACCTTTCTCAAGCGTCTTTTCCCGAGGACGCTTGGAAAAGGCAGTTGGTCCTGCTGGGCTGCTCGATGCAGCCACTTGCCCCGTTGGTTTCGTGCCGTCGGGGCATTTTCTTGAGTTGGCAACCGTCCAATAGCGGTTTTTCGGATTCAACCAACAGTTTTGGCAATTTTTGCCAAAACGGCCGCAGTTCCTGCTTGTTCGATTTGGAGAATGAGGGTTGGGCTTGGGAGAAGGCTCTTTCTTCGAAAGAGGCACAATCTCAATTGATCGTCTTCCGAGAATGGGGCCTGGCCTTTGGGGTCGGGACAAGCGTTCACTTTCCTCTCCTGAGCCTCTTTCCTTGCCTAGGGGGTGCGATTCATCAAAGTATCCTCGGCAGGAGCAGAAACACCTTCAGCTGCAGCTGAATTTTAAGCAAAACCTCCTTTCGAAAGGGCAAAACATGAACAAGAGTTTCAAGGTTGTGTTCAACAAGGCACGTGGTGCCTTGATGGTCGTCAATGAAGTGACGTCTTCCGTGCAGGCCAAGGGAACGAAGACGGTGATCGCGACCGCCGTGGCGCTTGTGGCCGGTGCCGCCGTGGCCGCTCCGGAAATCTCCACGACGCCTGACGTTGACACGACCGTCTCCGAATGGGTCGAAGTGCCGGCAGAAGGCGTCATCACGACCGACAAGAAGATCGACTGGGCCGACGTCAAGGCTGATGGTCAGTACCACTACAAGAATAACGCCGGCCAGAGCGCCTTCACGACCCTCACCAAGGAAAAGGGCGAATTCGCTGGCAAGCTTTGGGTATCCGCCTCTGGTAAGGATGCAGACGCCACCGGTCTTGAAGTCAAGGGCGAAGGCGTTGAACTCACCAACAAGGGCGAGATCTACGTCACGACTGACAAGGATGGCGTCGAGTGGAAAAATGAAGCGATCCTTGCCGAGGACAATGCCAAGGCCGTGAATGCAGGCAAGATCGTCGTCAAGAACGCCTACGGCATGCGCGTTGGCCGCAACGCTCCGGCTACGATTGAAAACGCCGGCACGATCATTGTGGAAGAGCAGGGCGTCGGCATGGAACTCGGCGGCGGTGCTAAGAATTGACTGTCAATAAGGGTGCTTACCGCTTTGATGATGTGAGCTTTGGCTCCAGCTTCAAGGAACCCAACAAAAAGCGTTCTGTTCTTGAAGTCGCCGCCGGCGGCACGCTGTCGGTCGGCACGCTCGACTTTTCCAACGGCGACGTGCAGATCGGCGGCCAGCTGAACGCCGACAAGCTTGTCTGGGAAGACAAGCAGTACGGCAACGAAACGACGCATGTGTCCGGGCCGGTAGGCACCATCACCGTCAGTGCCGAAGGTGTTCTCTCCACCGTTGCCAAGGACAACCTCGCCAAGCAGGATGAGGAAGGAAAGTGGACTACGACCGAAGTCGTTGAGCACATCACCAACAACGGTACGCTCGAAATCACCGACGCCTTCTCCGCGAAGGCTGAAGATGTCAAGGACTACCTTGTCCAGGCTCAGTCCGCCTTTGGTGGTGACGTGATCTTCAAGAATGTTACGCTTACGGACGAAAAGGTTGATTGGGCTCCTGAGCTCGGCATGATCACGCTCAACACGACCGTGGCGCTGCCGGAAGCCGACGGTCAGGGTGTTGCTTCCGCCCAGCTCGGCGCTGCGTTGACGGTCGGTACGGCTGATGCCGACAGCGAAGGCGGCGTTCTGTCGAACTCGCTCAGTTCCGACTTCGTCGGTCTCTCCGTCTACGCTTCGAAGGACTTCTCCGGTCTCAACGTCAAGGCTGACCTCGGCTACATCGACTTCAGCAATGACTTCACGGGTCTCGGCGACGCCTCCGACGCCACGACGATCACGTTCGGTGTTCGCGGCGACTTCACGGCCTACCAGAATGGTGCCTTCTCCATCGCGCCGCACTTTGGTCTGCGTTACACCCGCATCGACACGGATGCCGTGGCCTTCAACGACGAGCAGAACATGAACGTCCTTGAAGCCCCGATCGGCGTCAAGTTCGCAGGCACGTTCGAAGCCACCGGCTGGAAGCTCGTCCCGTCCTATGACTTCACGATCGTTCCGCAGCTCGGCGACAAGGAAGTTGAAGCCTTCGGCACGGCCGGAGACATCACGATCCTCTCCGGCGGCCTCTTCAACAACGTCCTCGGCGTTGAAGCGGTCAAGGACAACATGTCCTTCGGTCTGAACGCCTCCTATGGCTTCGGCCCGGACGATCGCGCCAACACGCAGATCAACGCGAACTTCCGCTACAACTTCTGATGACCTGATGTTCCGGGACCCTCGGGCCTCGGACGACAGACTCATTTGAAGTCAAGGCCCCGCATCCTTCACCGGATGCGGGGCCTTTTTCTGGCTCGATCAGCAACGCCCCTTGCTCTGCCTCAACGCCCCGTCAGCGTCCCTCTTGCGTTTGAATACGGTTCGGAAATCACGCCGTCCCGCATTTCGCGTTGCTTTTAGGTAGACTTCGGAAAAACCCCCGCACGTCCTCAGACTTGTCAATCGACGTGCCGGGCCAAAGCTTAGATAGAGGAGAAAACCATCATGATCAACCGCCGCCGCTTCATCCAGGCGTCCGCCCTGCTCATCGCCGGCACCTCCACGCTCGCCCTCACGGGCTGCGGAAGCCCCAAAACGCCTGAAGACGTCGCCTGCGCCTTCGTGCGCGCCCTTTACCGCGGTGATGCCGCCGAGGCCACGAAGTTCTTCCACGTTCCCGCCGACGCCAGGGACGCCGAGGTGAAGATCGCCGAAGCCAAGATCAGCGAAAGCGCCGCCCAGGCCAAGGACTCCGCCACGAAGCAAGGCGGTCTTCGCGACGTCTCCATCATGGAACCCGTCGCCAAGGAAGCTGTTGAGACCGGCAAGTGTCGCGCCCGCGTCAAGGTGGCCTTCGGCAACGGCTCGAGCAAGGTCGAGACCGCACAGCTCATCAAGACCGAGAAGGGCTGGCTCGTAACCTTCGGCCTCTGACTCCATTCTCATGAATGCCCGCACGGCGGCTCTCCTCACGGCAGCCGCCGTTCTCATGTCCACAGGGATCGTCCTCATGCATGAGGACGTCAAGGGTGAGCTCATCGAAGTCACGACCGTGCTTCTTCCAGGGCTTCAGGAGGCACCGTCCGCCGAAGTCCCCACGGGCGTCACGCTTGACGACCTCGCCCCCTGCGGCAGTCTCAGGACCGGCGATCTGGTCTTTCGCAGGGGCTTCGGAACGGAGAGCCGCCTCATCATCGAGGCTCAGGGTCCCAACAGGGCGCCCTTCTCTCACGTCGGCATGGTTGTTTCCGAGCATCCCGTGATGATCGTGCACGCCACGACATCCGACGATCCGGCACACCCAAACAGCGTCATCAGCTCCAGCCTTCCTGAGTTTCTCTCCATGGGCGACATGGCGGGCGTTGCGAGACCCGCCTGGAGCGATGCTCTCAAGGCGGCAGCTGCAGGACGTGCAAGAGGCATGACGGGCGTAGCCTTCAGACTTGTGCCGGACGATCCCGATGCACTCTACTGCACGACGCTAATTGAAAAGTCCTTCGAGCCAGATCTCAAGCTTGACCTTCCCCGCGACGTCGTCAAGGTCCCCGTTGTGGGCGGCTCGTATCTCTTCCCTGCCGCGCTCTGGGAGGCGGACGGCATGACGCATGTCTGCATGATCGGGAAGCAGAAGACGAGCAAGCCGTGACTCTCGTCGTCCGAGCCTGTAGAATCTTCGGACCATCTCAGAATCAAAACCAACCAGGCAATCATTTCTATAAAGGCCCTCATGCAGTTCGGCTTTCCCCGAGATCGACAGCTTCGCTACGCAGACTTCGCCAGGCTCCGTCCCGCCCAGAAGCGCGGTCGCGCGTTCATGTACCTGAAGCTCGCCACGCTCTAC
>OHPJ01001019.1_pt1 | contig 10063 bp, 10 predicted proteins | sample 1577701 | NCBI WGS metagenome assembly OHPJ01 (sample SAMEA3879517, study PRJEB24766) | human gut metagenome | biome: human-associated habitat; feature: feces | place: USA | collected 1985/1987 | reverse complement strand
AATCAGGTGAATATGGGATTAAAGCCGGTAATAAGTCAAAAGATTCCCGTGGTATTTCGTTGAATTTATTGACACAATAAGAAATGGCGTGACCAAAGTCACGCCGCGCTTTTCCTGAAAATCGGGATTACTAAATTTTTACTGTTTTATGGGTATCTCCGGCAATCGCCGGAGCTTTTTTGCTGAGTGGGTTATATTTATTTATCCAATTTTGCATTATCCAAAAATGCTGTGCCGAATTGCGTATAGTTCATGTCCGCACCGCGCAGGTCAGCGTATTCCAAAAATGCTTTATCTAGCAGTGCCTTATCCAGCTTGCTGTTGTTCAAATTGCTGTGGCCCAGCTTGCTGCTGCGCAGGTCTGCTTCCGTCAGGTCGCTGCGCTCCAGATGGGCACTGTACAGGTTAGCGCCATGAAAAATTGCGTTTTTCAGGCTGGCACGGCGCAGCCAGCTGTAGGGCAGGTTGGCAAAGCTGAAGTCGGCATAGTCGGCCTGTACGCCGTCCATAGAAGCCTCCTGCGCTTTGACCTGCTGCAGATTAGCGTTCAGCAGATGTGCGCCACGCAGCTGGCAGCGGTTGAGATATGCTCCCTGCAGGCTGGCGTTGGTAAAATCGCTGCCGGAGGCATTGGCATAGCGGAAGTTGGCATATGCCAGATTGGCACCGCGCAGGCTGGCGTTGGGCAACAGAGCGCTTTGAAAGCAGGCATCCTGCAGCTTGGCTTTGTCCAGCTTGGTAGCATCAAGGCGTGCTTCGGTAAAATCGGTGTTGGTAAAATCACGTCCGGATAAATCCATACCAGATAAATCAGCACCGGAAAGGTCACCACCGGGGCAGCTTGCTCCGTTCAGTACCGCATTTAAATCACTGTTACTGTAAGCAAGGCATGTGCTGCTTAAGCCGAGTGCCAGGAGAGTAAGCACAGTCTTGAAAATATTCTTACGCATTTTGCCCTCCTGCATAGCTTTCTGCTTCGTCCAGCAGAAGCTCCAGCTGTTTGGAATCGTCCGGCAGACAGTCGATAATCTTCCAAGGCTTAACCTCGGCAAAATCCTCAGGCTTATAGCCGGAGCCTTCCAAAATAATCAGGCAGGGTGCGCCGATGGCATTGGCACAGCGCACGTCGTTAGGTGTATCACCGATGAAAATAAGCTCGTTTGGCTTGGCCTGCTCGTTTTGCATATACAGACGGTGGAAGGCAACCTTAGCCAGCATTTCGCGGTTTTCGCTGATTTCACCGAAGACGCTGTGTTCATGGTTAAAATATTGGTCCAGACCGAAATGCTGCAGCTTGAGATGGGCGCCGGTGCTGGTGTTGCCGGTAAGCAGGCAATTGCAGTAACGGCTGTCAGGCTGGCAGAAATATTGCAGCGTTTCCTTTACATTCTTCAAAACACGGCCCTTGTGCAACGGCAGCTGTTTGGGCAGCTCCATATGGTAGCGGATAAGCAGGCCTGCTGCTTCCGCACTGTTGCAGCGCCCGCGCAGACGGGTAACAACGCTTTTGATAATGTCAGAGTCAGTGCGTCCTGCCAGTGACTTGTTGAAATCGAAGGTATCCAAAAAATAATAATCCTTGATAACCTTAATCATGGCATCCTTGCCGGCACCGCCGGACAGAATGAGGGTGCCGTCTACATCCCACATTAAATACTTCATGCGAAAAATCTCCTTTGATTTAAGAAAAAACAGGGGCTGTTCATACAACCCCTGGAAAAGTTTATCTTATAGTCCCGTTTAGATGCCACGGGGCTTGAGCATCATTTTTTTCAGTTGAGCGCCGACGTTTTTAGTAACGTTTTGAGTGCGGCGGATGAATTTGATATTGGAGCGGTGGTTGGGTTTCATATCGTATTTGCTGCCGAAATCGCCGCGGTCCAGCAGGGTAATTTTAGCCTTGTCGCAGTCAAAGGCGCTGCGCAGATAACGAGCCATGCCCGCAGGGTCGGCATCGTCGTAGCAACTGAAAATATCTGCCGCGATAAAACCGAGCTTAGGATATACATGCAGAGTTACATGGCCTTGCTTGCAGAGTGCGGAGATGGAATATTCGCTTTGGCCCTCTTCCTGACAAACGAGCAGCTCGTGACTGTTCATCCGGTATTCATCGCAGCCTTCCTGCAGCAGAGTCTTTGCCTTTTCGGCATCATTCACTTCATTTACGCCGCAGTTGTACATATCTATGGCTATTAATTTTCCTGTAAATTTTTTGGGTTGCATGTGTAAAACTCCTCATGTTTATAATTACAATAATACAATGCCGGCTCAGGCACAGGGCACTGATTTGCCGGAAACAATATATAGTGCATATCTCATTCAATTATAGCGAAAATTATAATACTTGTAAAGTCAAATTGCTATCCTAATTGAGAAAACTATGTTATAATAATAGCTATAGTTAAAACATTTGTTTTGTGTGGCGGTGAGAAAATGGAAAAGCTGGAAGCGATAGTTGATGATATAGTGTTTCAAAGCGATGACGGCATGTTCAGCGTGCTGCGTATGGAAAGCAAGGCGCAGGGACGCTTTACTGCCGTTTATCATGGCAATGCGCCGTATATGGGCGAAAATGTGGCTATGGAGGGCAGCTGGATTGAGCATGCGAGATTCGGCAGACAATTTGATATACAGTCACTGCAGGTTTTGCAGCCGACTTCGGTAGCAGGCATTGAACGCTTTCTGGCTTCCGGCGCTGTGAAGGGTGTAGGGCCGGTGATGGCGGCAAGAATTGTCGAAGCCTTCGGAACGGATACGCTGGAAATTTTAGGTACTTATCCCGAGCGCCTGGCACAGGTACGCGGCATCAGCGCCAAAAAGGCTGCCGCTATCGGTGAATCATACAGCCAGCTTTCCGGTTTGCGCGAGCTGATGGTGTTTTTGGAAGCGCACGGCGTGAGTAGCGGTTATGCAGCCCGCCTGCAGGCAAGCTACGGCGCTACGGCGATTACCCGCATTAAGGAAAATCCCTACAGCCTGGCGGAGGATATTACCGGCATCGGCTTTAAAACTGCGGACCGCATTGCTATGGCTATGGGCATGGAGCATGACTGCGAGGCACGCTTGCGCGCAGGCATTGCTTATGCGCTGACGCAGGCAGCAGGCGTGGGACACACCTGCGTGCCGGAGGAGCTGCTGGTGCGTGAAACGGCGAGAGCATTGGCGGTAGACACTTCCATGGTGCAGGATGTTTTCAGTAGCCTGCTGGAGCAGGATTTACTGCGCACGGAGGAAATGGGCGGTATTCGCCTGATATATCCTGAATATCTGTATACGGCGGAGGTGCAGACCGCACGCCGTCTGCTGAAGTTGCGTGACCAGGCGAAGCCGGTGACGCGCGTGAATGCGGATGAGGTTATTGCCAAATGGGAGCGTGATGCCGGTATTACGCTGGCGGAGGCACAGCGTCAGGCAATTTATGCTTCCCTGGAGCATGGCGTTTTCGTTCTCACCGGCGGTCCCGGTACAGGTAAAACAACTGTTGTCAAAGGCATTCTGAATGTGCTGGAGCAGGCTGGCTGCCGCATTCTGCTGGCTGCGCCTACCGGACGCGCCGCACGCAGACTGGCGGATTCTGCCGGTCATCCTGCGGCAACGGTACATCGTCTGCTGGAATATCAGCCTACGGGTGACGGCCTGTGCTTCGGCAAGGATGACAGCGATCCGCTGGATGCGGAAGCGATTATTATCGATGAGGCTTCGATGCTCGATATTACTCTGACCTATCATCTGCTTAAGGCAATTCCCGGCGGCTGTCGGCTGATTTTCGTCGGTGACGTGGACCAGCTGCCGTCCGTTGGTGCAGGCTCGGTGCTCAAGGATATGATCCGTTCGGGCAGAATGCCTGTTGTACGTCTGGAAAATGTTTTCCGTCAGGCAGAGGTCAGTCCGATTGTTCGCAATGCGCATAAGATTAACCGTGGGCAGATGCCGGAGTTTCTTGCCGGTGCCGACAGCGAGTTTGCGCTGGAGGAGTTTGCCAACGAGCAGGATGCTGCGGAATTTGTGGCGCGTACCTATGCGCAGCTTACGTCCGGCGGTGACTGGCGCAGGGTGCAGGTGCTGACACCGATGCACAAGAATCCCTGCGGCGTGCAGAATCTGAATAAGCTGCTGCAGAAATATCTTAATCCGCCGTCTGCGGCTAAGCCTGAGGTAAACATACCGGGTAATGTACTGCGTGTGGGTGACAAGGTTATGCAGATTCGCAATAATTATGAAAAGGATGTTTTCAACGGCGATATTGGCCGTGTTATCAAGATAGACGGAAAAAATGTTACGGTAGCCTTTCCGGAGCGTCCTGAGGGTGATTACGTTACCTACGCTCAGGGTGAGGTGGAGGAGCTGCAGCTAGCCTACGCTATGAGTGTGCATAAGTCGCAGGGCAGCGAATATCCCTACGTTATTTTGCTCATGGTGCAGAGCCATTACATCATGCTGCAGCGCAACCTGCTGTATACGGCTGTGACCAGAGCTAAGGAAAAGGTGCTGATTGTCGGCAGCAAAAACGCGGTACGTACCGCTGTGGAAAACGACAAGACGAAAAGGCGTTACAGCTTGCTGGCTGAGCGTCTGCAGGAAAGCAGCGAGGTGTTCTGATGCAGCGTTGGTTAAGAGATTTTGCTTATTACGGGCGTGTGGCGAAGGAGCTTATCTTTCCCAGACGCTGCGCTGTGTGTGCGACAAATATTGACAACGGCTATGTTTGCGAGCAGTGCCGCAGGGAATATCTGCTGCAGCGTCAGCTGCCCTGCTGTCCGCGTGAGGAATATCTGGCGGGACAGGCAGCACCGTTGCCGACGGATGTTCTGTACAGTGCGTTGCTGCTTTATAAATATGAGGGCGTGTTTAAGGATGCGCTGCACAAAATTAAATTTGAGGGTGAGGCAGGCTGGCTGCCGTTGTTGCGTGAGGAAGCGGAGCTTGCGTTGCCCGCAGCCAAAATGCGCTGGCTGCAGCAGTTTGACCTTATTACTTGCGTACCGACTGCGCTCGAGCGACGCAGGCAGCGTGGCTTTGACGTGCCTCAGGAGCTGTTTGCGGGCCTCTTGGAGGGACGCAGCGTGGGCATGGAGGTTTTGTTGGAGCGGGTGCGCCATACGGAGCCTTTGTACGAGCTGAAGCCGGAAGAAAGAAAGCAGGAGCTGGTAGGCTGCTTTGCCCTGCTGCCGCATGCCAAGGTGCGCGGCAAGCATGTACTGCTCTGCGACGATATTTATACTACGGGCAGCACCTTTGCGGAAGCAGCACAGGTGCTGCTTGACGCAGGGGCGGCGCGCGTATCAGCGCTGGCGCTGTGCGCGGCGCAGGCTAACTGGGAGTGACTTTTTCTTGATGCAGAAATTGAAGAATTATTGGCGGCGTGAGCCTGTTTTGTGCATAGCGGTTATTTTGGCTGCTGTCAGCAGCCTTTACAGCAGGCCGCAGCTTGCCTATATAGATTTTGACGTGCTGGCGATACTGCTTTCACTCATGCTGGTGGTAGCGGAGCTGAAGGAGATACGCTTTCTGGATTGGCTGGCGGTGGAGCTGCTGAACAAGTGCCGCAGCAAGCGTCAGCTGGAGCTGGTGCTGCTGGCAGTTACCTATGTCAGCTCGATGTTTGTGACGAATGACGTGGCTTTGCTTACCTTTGTGCCGTTGGCGCTGGTTATCGGCAAAACCTTGAAAATGGATATGGAGCGGATTATTATCCTGCAGACGCTGGCTGCTAACCTTGGCAGTATGCTGACGCCGCCCGGTAATCCGCAGAATTTGTTTTTATACGCGCATTATGCTTATAGCGCCGGCAGCTTTTTTGCCGTGATGGCTGTGCCGGGATTGATTTCGCTGGCGTATCTGCTGCTGCTCTTGTTCCATGGCAAGGACAGCGTGCTGAAGCTGGAGCTGCCTAAGCTGCAGCAGCCTCCCAAGGGAATATTGCTGCTCTTTTTGGGACTGCTGCTGTTGAACATTGGTGCTGTGCTGCATTGGTTCGACAAGCTGTTGGCCTTGCTGCTGACAGCAGGAGTAGTGGCCTTGTGCGACTGGCGTCGCCTGCGTGAGGTGGATTACAGTCTGCTCGTGACCTTCGCCGGTTTCTTTGTATTCATCGGCAACATCAGCCACAGTCCTGCGGTAAGCTATTTGCAGCAGTCGCTGATGGGCAGTGCGGCAGGCACCTATCTGACAGGACTGCTGGCCAGCCAGTTTCTCAGCAATGTGCCGGCGGCCATGCTGCTGGCAGGCTTGACCAAGGAAGCGGACGCGCTGCTTTTGGGTGTTAATATCGGCGGTCTGGGCACAATGATTGCTTCGATGGCGAGCGTTATTTCCTACAAATTATATGCTGCAGAGCATCCCTCGCAGGCAGGAAAGTATGTACGTACCTTTTTGTACTACAATTTTCTGGGCCTGCTGCTGATAGGAGGAGCGGTTTACTTCCTTCTGTGAGCAGGGAAATGCTTTGCGGCATTTCTTTTAGCATAATGGTAAACCGAATACGTGTAATAAGTTGACTATTTGCGTTGCTTGCATTATAATAAAGCACGTGAAGCAGATAACGATAAGCTGCTCAGATGAAAGGAAAATGCAAAAATGTTAGAGCTTGCACATAAGCTAGCGGACAGCGATGCCAAATTCTTCGGCGGCTGGGTGCTGGCAGGAGCAGAAGCACATATTCATCAGCCTGCAGAGGCTATGGCGAATCAGGTGCTGTTGGCGAAGGAACGCAAATCAATCATCCGCGTAGCGGGAACTGCGGCAGACGGCAGTTTGAGCTGCGGGTATTTTTGGTGCTGCCTAAGCATAAATTAGGCACGAAGCCGCTGGAGCCCGAGGCGATTAAGGGCGATTTGCTGACAAAGTACACCTTTACAACACAGGAAATAGCGGATTATGTTGCCTATACCGGTGACGAAAACGTCATCCATAAGGGTGAGCATCCCATCGTGCCTGGGCTGTGCATGGCTGCTTGGCTGCAGCGTGAGCTGGCGCTGACAGAGCTGGACTGGCGCATCAGCTTCCTTGCTCCTGTTTACGCAGGCGACGAGCTGTGTATCTACAGGTCGGAGGGTCAGCTTGCTGCTTATGTGGGAGCAATAAATGTTTTTGTGATTAAAGAATTATAGTAAGGCTGGTGTATGGAAATGACAACTTCTGGTACAGAAATCAATAAGAATCATAGAGGAGCAAGCGTCAACAAGACTGCGGAAATGACTAAGATGGCGCTGATGGTAGCAATGAACTGCATATCCGCATATATTATTATTCCGCTGCCGTTTTCACTTTCTCCGCTTGCATTGCAGACGCTGATTGTAAATCTTACAGGCTATGTGCTGAACGCTAAGCAGGCCTTTATGACCATGCTGGTTTATCTTTTGGTAGGCTTGGCAGGTGTGCCGGTATTTACCGGCGGCAGTGCGGGACCGGGCAAGCTGTTCGGACCTACCGGCGGTTATATTATCGGCTTCTTGGTTACCGCTGTTTTCTTGGCATATTTCAAAGGAGAAAAATACAACTTCAAGCGTTACGCTCTGCTTGGCTGTGTTATCGGCATTCCGCTGATTTATGTGTTCGGCGTTGTACAGCTGAAGCTGATTACCGGTATGCCCTGGGACAAGGCGATTCTGACAGGCGCGCTGCCCTTCATTCCGCTGGATATTGTTAAATGCTTGGCTGCCGCAGTTATCGCAGGACCGATTAACCGTATCTTTACTGATAACAGATAAATAAGGTATAATTTAAGAGCTGTCAGCTATTTGCCGGAAGGCAGGTGGCAGGCAGCTTTTTTCGGATATAGAGGTGTTAAGATGGAAAATGCATATATTTTAGGTGGCCTGCGCAGCTACGTAGGCGTAGTCAACGGTATGTATCGTCATATCCCGGCGGAGGTGCTGGGTGCGGAGGTGCTTAAGCAGGTGATGGAAAAATATCAGCAGCGCGAGCCTGATTATATCATTGCCGGCAACGGTGTGGGTGCCGGCGGCAATATTGCGCGCCTGATGGCTTTGACGGCAGGCGTAGATATTTCGGTGCCGGCCTTTACGGTGGACGTACAATGCGGCAGCGGGCTGGAAAGTATTGCTGTTGCCGCAGCAAAGATTAACAGCGGCGAGGCTGATGTAATTATTGCCGGCGGCTTTGAAAGCAGCTCTACGCAGCCAAGACGTGGCTATAATCCCAATCACCCGGATTATGCAGGAGACGACTGGTACAGCGTAGCCAAGTTTATGCCGGGAATTCACCGCGAAACGGTAATGCTGGAGGGAGCGGAGCTTGCCGCCAAGCGCGAAGGCATTACTAAAGAAGAAATGGACAGCTGGGTACTGCGCAGTCATGCGCTTGCTACGCAGGCGCGTGAACAGGGACTGCTGCAGAATATTATCGCTCCGGTCTGCGGTGCCGTTAAGGATGAAGGCATCAGGCCGCGCATGAGCCAACGTCTGCTCGACAGAATGCCCAAGGTGCTGGAGGGCGGCGAATTTATTACGGCGGCTAATTCCTGCCTGATTAACGATGGTGCGGCCTTTGTAGTGCTGTGCTCGCAAAAATATCTGCAGGAGCACGGCTTAAAGGCGCAAGCCAGAGTGCTGGGCAGCACAGCCTGTGGCGGCGATCCCTTGGTAAGTCCGCGTACTGCAATTACCGCACTGCAAAAGCTGTTGGCTAAGCATGGCCTGCAGGAGCAGGATATCGCAGACTTTGAGCTGAACGAAGCCTTCGCTGTAATTGATGTGCTGTTTGCCCGCAGCTTTCCGCACAGCGTTGACAAATACAATATGTTCGGCGGGGCGCTGGCCTACGGTCATCCCTATGGTGCCAGCGGCGGCATAATTACGCTGCATCTGCTGGAGGCACTGAAGCAGAAGGGCGGTCGCTACGGCGCCGCAAGCGTAGCTGCCGCAGGCGGCGTAGGAACGGCGCTGCTGCTGGAAAGAGTGGAGTGAAGCAAATGGATTACTTGACCTTAATAGCACAGCAAAAGCAGGATAAGCTCGCTCTTATAGAGGACGAAGAAGAATATACTTATGCCGGATTGGCGCAGGCAGCACGTGAGCTGCGCAATCAGGCGGATTTTAGCGCTCCGACGGTTTTTATCCACGAAAGTAGTATTGCCCGTCAGTTGATTGCCTTTTTGGCCTACAGCGGAACAAAAACTGTGCCGGTTATTGCTACCGAGGTGAGCAAAAAGCAGCAGTTTTGCTGCGACGATATTCCGCAAGCGGCCTGCATGGGCGTTATGACCAGCGGCAGCACTGGCAAAAGTAAGCTGTTGTGGCGCAGCTATCATAGCTGGGCGGACTTTTTCCCGGAACAGAATCGTGTTTTCGGCGTGGATGAGCAGACAGTGATTTTTTGTCAGGGAAGCCTGGCCTTTACCGGCAACCTTAATATTTATATGGGCGTGCTGGCGGCAGGCGGTACGCTGGCAGTGACGCAGCGCTTCCGCCCGCGCCATTGGCTGCAGCTGATGCAGCGCTATGCGGTGAACGCAATCTACCTGATTCCGTCCAAGCTGCTGCTGCTGCCTAAGTTTCTGCGCGAGCCTGATTTGCGTGTGCGCAGTATCATCAGCGGCTCGCAGAGCATGGGCAGGCAGGAGGCGGACAAGCTGCTGCAGGTATTCCCCAATGGGGATATCACGCTGTACTACGGTGCCAGCGAGCTGAATTACATTACCTACATCAAGGCCGAAGAAATGACGGATGACCGCACACTTATCGGCCGTCCGTTCAAGGGCGTACAGGTGAGCGTTTGTAATGAAGAAATTTTCATTGATACGCCTTATCATGTAGAGGAAATTTCGCTGCCGTTTTCCCTGAAGGACAGGGGACATCTGGATGCGGAAGGACGATTGCACTTTTTGGGGCGCACGGATGATATTGTGAGCGTCAACGGACGCAAGGTTTCTGCTGTCAAGGTGTGCACCGCGCTGACCGAGCTGGAGGGCATTGAGGAGGCTGCAGTAATTTGCCGTCATGTGGACGATGCCGATGCGCTTATTGCTTTTGTGGGGGCGGCGCGCGAATACGGCAAGCAGGAGCTGGTTAAGCTGCTGCGGCAAACCTTAGAGGATTACGAG
>OHPJ01001008.1_pt1 | contig 10138 bp, 9 predicted proteins | sample 1577701 | NCBI WGS metagenome assembly OHPJ01 (sample SAMEA3879517, study PRJEB24766) | human gut metagenome | biome: human-associated habitat; feature: feces | place: USA | collected 1985/1987 | reverse complement strand
CCGCGCCGGCGGCCGCAGCCCCCGCGTGGCCAAGCAGTTCATCGAGCAGTGCGCCGCAGGAGTGCAGAAGTAAATAAAAGGAACGATTCAAATCTTCGAGAGTTCCCTCATAGAATCCCTCTGGAGGCATTCTCTTCGGATGCCCCGGACCACAGCACCGGAATCCTGCAAAAAATGCGAGAGTTCATACTGCGCAAAAGCGTGGCCCTTATCCGAGACGAAGATTTTCCCCTCCGCAAAGCTCACGGTGAAACCCCGGAATTCAAATGCAAGGCCGTTGTCCGGTTCATTGATGGTGTCGCCCCAGACGGCCCGCTTCAGGGCCGAACAAAGGCGGTATTCCTCTTCCGTGCGGAGCCAGAGTTCCGGCGTCTGGACACTGTGCTCCAGCAGGAACAGGTTGGTAAAATCCCTTACAAAGCCCGTTTCTTTGGCCTCGATGGGCCGATTCAGCTGCTTCCATTCCCGGATGTCGAAGCGGTAATAAAAATTTCCTTCCGTCCCTCTCCGGGGGCTGACCTCTGTGATAGCGCTCCGGCGGACGGCGCTGCATTTCGTAACTTCGCCGTAGTACCGGACACCTGCCTGTGCGCCGAACACATACTGTGACTGATAAAGGGCCACATAGCGGACAGGAAAATCACTGTCCTGCAGGCGCTCTGCCGGGATGTAATAAAAGCAGTGCTTCCGGCAAATATCCAGCTGCTGCGGGCTGCGCATAGTACCCACCAGTACATCCCGCACGGCCCAGTCCACTGCTTTCAGCTTCGCTTCCAGTTTCTCCATCTCGCCCGCCCCCTGCTGTGCTTTATTTTATTGTACCGTCTTTTCTGCCGGGAGGCAAGATGCAGATAAACAAAAAATCCGTTGTCATCTGACAACGGATTTTTTGAATGGAGAATTAGGGACTCGAACCCCAGACCCCCTGCGTGTGATGCATGATGACTTTTCGATTTTTAGAGCGATGATTCGTTAAATAGGCTCGATTTGCTACAGATCTGCTGCAAACGGCAGTTTTTACCCGGCACTAAATCTGCTGTTCTGGTTTTCTCGATTTTTGTTTTTTAGATTGTTTCTTTTGTTGGTGCAGTTCTTTCAAGTCTTCAATTGCCAGCTCTGGAGCCATGGTGTGGAACATCAGATAGTTTGTGTTCATGGTCTTCGCCGGAGCCTGCGCATAAATCTCCCTGCTGGGTTCGTTGGTTAGAATATGCCAATAACGGTAAAGGTAGCCTGTCCAATACATTACTTCTCTATCATACCGGGCATTGCCCTTTTGCGTCTGAGGGCACTCGTCTGCAAATTCCTCCAGAAGATATTCTTCTCCCGCCCACTGCATCCGGTTGTACTCTGAATCAAGATCACGGGCAACCTTAGAGCGCATGAACCGCTTCATGAAATCCTCGCTGTCATAGCCTGCTTGCAAAGAAAGCTCAAACAAGCGGCCCTGAATATCGCATAGTTTCAATTGAATCAGATCCATAACGATTCACCTTCTCTGCTTTGCATCATCAAGAATTTCATCAAAAAAGCGGCCTTCTCTACGATACTCTTTGCAGATTTGGTTTGCAAATGCAATGCCATTACTACGGTTCTGCTCGCTGGCCTTCTTCAGTGCCTGCCGTTCCATCCAAAGCAATTGGACTTCACGCTCAATCTTGACCGCATCACAGGCTTTCTGCGTAATAGCAACATACTGACGTCCAAGTTTCAGAGCAGACAGACTTTTCACCAATGCCGTATCGGTAATCGTTCCTTCAAAAAAGCTATCCAGAACATAGAACATTCTATCATTTGCAATGCTGCCAATCACCATGTCGTAGCCTTTATCCAGCTCCTGATACTTCTGGAAGAACTTCGTTCCTCGTGCGGCTTCCATTCTACCACGATGATATGCTACCAGCATAGCCCATTCAATATCAGCCGGAACATCCAAAGTTTTTAAGCTATGAAGATCAACCGATAAAATATAAAAAACAGATTGCTCATAGTCACAGATCAGCGTAAGCGGCTGGAGCGGATCAGTTCCCATATAAAATCCAGCTCCGAAGTCACAGCGGTCACGGCTGGCTGGTTTGATTTTCCCCTGAATGCCTGATTTGGAGCCATGGTATAAAATCATTTTATCCGGATGCATAGCAGAGATTTCTGCAGCATCTCCGATAATAGCATCGTGTATAATTTCAGCCAACGTGATATGATTTTCTTCGCAAATCGCAAGCATTTTCTCCTGTGCAAGACGATTCGGCGTAGATTTTTCATTTTCCCAGCGGTTTACGGTCGCAAAGGACACTCCGATTTCATCCGCCAATTTCGACTGGCTCCATTGTAAAGCTGAACGAATCTCAAAGACTGTGTTCATCGGACGCCTCCCGCAAGTATAACATTTGTCATCAATTTTATTGTAGCAAACGTTATATCATACGTCAAGTATTATTTTCATCATGCACGTCACCCGCAGTCAATTATCGGAATTCACATCATTTTTTGAGCCGCAGATAATATTTTTCAAGGCTCTTGTCGCAGACGTCCACAATATGCAGCCAGTCTTCCCGTGTCAGCTTGCGGAAGATGATGGGATTCACCTCGATGGTCTCCACGTCCTTGCAGCGCATCAGGAATCGCATATCCTCAAAGCGCTTGAAGGGGTTGGAGAGGATGTTCTTCTCCACATCCTTCCGGGTATAACCGCCCTTCTGGTAAATGCTGGTGGATTTCTCTGCGATCATCCCATGTGCCTTGCGGTCCTCATAGAAGTCAATAAAGTAGTCCACCACATCCGGCAGGGCAACTCTGCCGCTGCTGTCCATGTACTCATAGATTGCTTTGAGCAGCACCGGCTTGTAGGAATAGCTCATGTCCATCGTTTCAATAAACTTCATGAACTTGTCCGCCATATTCTGCGGCGTAATGAGATCCCAGCCATACTGTTTCGCAATGTTGCGGATGCTTTCCTCCCGGAAATAGTGGAACATCCGCTTATCACCAAAGGGAATCGAAAGGTCAGGTTTGACTTTTCCGTCCTTGATGTAGCGCTCCACCGTCTCGGACTGCACATCCACCATCCGGACGAACTCGATCTGCGAGATCATATCCTTGACGCTGTTCTGCCAGTTGAAAAGGTCGATGATCTCATAGTCAGACACATCGATCGGCACATCCAGCCACGCCTCCGGCTTTTCCCCCTGAAACAGCATATCCTGATTCAGCTTGCGCTTGTTCTCCGGTGCCAACACATACGCCATGGGCTGATATTTTGCAATTTCGGCTGCATGGTCTACGCTGGCACAAAAGATCACGGTCTTTTTGCCGTTGACGTACTTTAAATATGTATCAACGATCAACTGATTCCGTTCCGGGATAAACAACTTGCTTTCCAGATCCTGCGAATTGTATTTGATGCCGTTGATCCGCACATCGGTCAGGTCGATGTTGGTCTTGACCCGGATGCAGCGAATCGGCACCAGAACGCCACGCTCTACAGCAGTTTTGAGATCCATTTTGTGGGCAACGTTCTGGAACAGTTCCAGCATATCTTCGCCATCGCTGCGTTCCGGGGTAGCGGTCAAACCCAAAATAAACTTCGGGTGGAAGTAGGTGAAAATCTTCTGGTAGGTGTTGGCTGCCGCATGGTGACATTCGTCCACGATCAGGTAGTCAAAATCTGTAGGCGAGAACTTTTCCAGATCCTTGGAGATACTCTGCACCGTTGCAAAAATGACCGTCTGGGTCATATCCTTCTGACTTCCGGTGTACTCTCCCAAAGTCGCTTCCGGCCAGGCCTTAGCAAAGGTTTCTTTTGCCTGCGACGCCAGCTTCAGGGCGTTAACCAGAAATAGTGCGCGTCCGCCCACTGCCTTGGCGTCCGTTGCTGCCGTGATGGTTTTTCCTACGCCGGTCGCATTGTACAGCAGCGCAATGGTCTTGCCGTCCTCTCGCATTTTCTGCAGGTTCTCGGTAGCCTCCTGCTGGTAATCCCGAAGCTCGATGGTCTGCCCCATCTGAACCGGCAGGTCCGCTTCAAACGCCTTGAACATGGGGCTGGTGCCCAGAAACGTAATCAGCTCGTCTTTGACCTTTTCCGGTTGCTTTTCCAGCTGGCTGTAGATCCAACGGTATACTTTCCAGTTGTCATAGATTAGGCTGTTCTGTTTCAGGAGGTCATCAGCGTATTTGTTTTCGGACACCTTGCTAGGGTTGTGGTAGGTCTCACCGTCAATCTCGATTGCAATTTTGGATTCAGGAGATTCCAGCGCAAAGTCGATATAGCGATGCCGTCCATAGATGTCCACGCAGGGGTACTGGACCTGCAAATTTTCGGTTTTCTCAGGCCCAAAAGCCTCACAGAAGAGCTGCACAAACAGCTCCTCCGCACGGCTGTTGACACTGGTCGCTTTCATTGGCTCCATGATGGCCTCCTAAAACGATATTCCTCATTAAGATTTATAATTTTATTGTATCATACGCAAAAAGCTCTGTATAGTTTGTTTCTTTGGCAAGGTTTTCTGTCCTTGTTTCTTAATTCTATACCTTTATAAGAGAACTCATTGATTTTTTATTTGACTGACGTTTCCAAAAAGATAACCATAATTTTTTCTCAAAAGACTTAACTCTACTGCATCCATGGGCTTCTACTAAGCGAAAACACTTACAGTTGGAAGTGAAAGCGGGGTTTTACCATGGAATATACCGCCAGCACCGCGCCAGCCAGCCGGCCGCTGCCACCAAGCACCGCAACGAGCTTCTGGTGGATGCCGAGAGCTTCGCCTACATCTTTGCCAGCCCTAACGGTGAGCACCAGCAGGACCCGCTGGCCAAGGTCAAGACCGCCATGTTGCTGATCCAGAAGGACAGCGAAGCACGCGGCTATGCACCCTTCATCATGCGGCCCTCTCCTCTGTTCACCCACGGGTATTTCCTGCTCAACAGCGCCGATGCCGCCGCAGTCAACCGCATCTGTACCGGTGCTGCCACCCTGCAGGATGAGGCCGCCGGAGTCTACGACGTAGATCTTGCCCGCCTGTGGAGCAGCCGCTGGCAGAACGATTTTTCCTTTCCGCAGTTCAAGTACCTGCTGTACACCCACAGCGACAAGCTGCCGCTGAATGCCCAGCTGCACCTGACCCCCGCCATGCAGCTAACGCTGGAGTGGCACGCCAATGCGGATGCCCGTTTTTCCGTTCTGCTGCGCGCCCTGAAGGAGATCTTCTTCGAGGCTGCCCGCAGTGGCCAGTATCTCTACGATCGGGATGCCGCCGCCCGGCTGGCGCAGGCCACGGGTCTGAGCAGCACCCGTGCCACCAGTGCAGTGCGCGTAGTGCTGGCGGCTGTGCAGTCTTGGCAGCAGCATTCGTCCCGCCTGCAGCGCACCCGTGTGCTGCGCCGCGGCACCACGCAGGAAGGCACAGAGTACAGCGTCGTGGACCCGTTCATCAGCGAGTTTTTCCAGTGGCTGGAGCAGAGCTTTGCTGTTCTGCGCAGCGGCGAGACCTGCCGCTATCTGCCGGTGAACGATTCTGTGCAGGGCAGCGAGCGTCTGACCCCGGCTCTGGGCGTTCTGGAAGAGCTGGACCTGCTCCACTTTGCCCTTCTGGGCGGCTCCAACAGCCGCCTGTACCTCTACGTCAACCAGACCCAGACCCTGGAGCTGGCTGACCGCGGGTTCTACCGCAACCACCTGCTGGAGCGCATTGCCCAGCGCCACACCGATGCTGTGCGGCTGATGAGCTGGCTGTTTACCAGCGGCTTTTCCAGCGAGCAGCTTTGGGACCGCATCGAGGAATACTTTCTCGGCCTGCCCATTCAGGGCTTTGACGCCCCTTCTGCCGAATCGAGGTGATCTTTATGCCTTATCTTTTCTGCTCCATCCGCGCTTCTCCGGTGTATAGTTCTTTTCTTTTGACTCAATGTGTGGTATAGTAAAACTACACCCCGCAAGGGGACGGAAACTCGTAGACCGAAATGTAAATCTCGTCGTATGCCTATTGCAATTTATCCCCGCAAGGGGACAAAAAAGCACCTCTGCCACTGGCATTTGCCAGCAGCGGAGGTGCTTTGCTTTTTCTTATATTCTATTTTACAGGTTGGGAACTGCGCCTGCCGGAATCGTCTTTGTGACAGGCAGCGCCTTGATGCCTTGCGGGACGTTCCGCTTCAAGGGGCGGATCTCATGCAGGTAGGCGGCGATCTTTTGCAGGGTCTCTTTAATGTGCTCTGTATCCAGCGGCAGAACGCGCTCGCTCTGTAAGCCTAGGTCGCTGGCGCTGGCGTGATTGATCTGGTTGCGGTACTGCATCACGCGCTGATAGAGCAGGGCAGCCTGCTCCAGCTGCGGGCGGATGGCAGGGTCGATGACCAGCTGCCCAGAGGCAAGCACCATATCCAGATAGTCGTGCATTTCTGCATCATTTGCTACGCCGAACAGCATATTGCCTTCTGCATCGTCCCGGCTTAGGGTCAGGCGCAGGTCTGTTGTATAGGGATATTCCTTCTGCATCAAAGTCAGGCGGCAGAAATGGAAGTGGAACAGCGGGTACACCCACGGCTTGCCCTTGTTCTGCATCTGCGCTGCCAGATACTCCCAGCCTTTGGGGGTGGGCTGCACAAAAATATGCTGGCAGACATATTCCGGCATCTGCTCGCACAGCAGGGTCAGCGCCTGCTGGTACATCCCGTGGCCGGCGCACCAGCTCACCAGTGCAGGCAGCGCCTTTTCGCCGGAGGAAAGCAGCTCTGCAAACTCGGTACTGAAACGGTCTTTCAGCAGCCGGAAGAACAGGTCGGTCAGGTTCTGGCTCTTCTTGGGCGTCTTTTTCAGCGCCTGATCGATCTGGTTCAAATCGTCGTTCAATTTCTGCACCCGGCACAGCGCCAGATCTTCCGAGAACTGGTTGATGCGGGTCAGCAGCGTGTGCAGCACCGGGTCTTTTTCGCCCTCGCTCCACAGATAGCGCTTCAGTTTTTGCGCGGTGCCGGTGGAGAAGAACTCGTCCATGGCGGTAACAAAGTCGAACAAATCATACAGCTGGGTGCGGTCATGCGCGACAGGCTCTTCCCCGCGCAGCTCCGCATAGATCACCCGGCGGGTCTCCACTTTGCGCAGGTCCCGCATACAGCGGGCAGCGGTCACCAGCAGCATGGCAGTGTCCCGCATGCCACCGGAAAGGTCGATGGAAAGGGTGTCCCCTTCGTTGATCTTTTCCAGCAGCTGCGAGATGGCCTGAAACTGCTTTTTCTCGTCATCCATGCTGTCCGGCACTTCGATCACCACCAGCCGTTCTTCCGGGATGCCCACCCTGCGCAACGCATCGCGGAAATATTCCAGCGTGGTGCAGGTGCTGCCGTCCGGCATTTCCACCACAGCTTTTTTGCGCACCGTCTCGCTGCACAGTGCCAGAATGCAGTCCGGGGTCTCCTTTTCCTTTATCAGGTACCGCACCGCGCCCTCGTTGGTCTGGGTCTTGTAGTTCGGGTTTTTCGGGCTCATATATAAAAGTAAAACATCGCGTCCCATCTTATCCATCCTCCTGTTCCGTTTTCATCTGCACCAGTTTTTGCTGCCATGTTTTGCGCCGCTGCGACACCGCCGCCCGGCTCACACCAAGAAATTCTGCCACGGTCTTATCCTGCGCCGGGTTGCGCTCCGAGTCCAGCAGGGCGTGGAGCGCGGCGCATTCCAGCGCTTTGGGTGCATAGGGCGGCTGAACGGTAAACTCCACATACCGGTGCAGCAGCAGGATATCCCACAGGCAGTTGTCCTGTTCCAGCGGACGCAGATCATCGCAGTTTGCCAGCCGCGCGGGCGCATCCTCTGCCGGAGGCAGCGCGTCATTGTTGCGCAGAAAGCCCATCAGCACGCTGCTCCACAACGGGCCAGCTGTCTTGCCGTATTTTTCCTTCTGCTGCAGGTTCATCAGCCCTATGCCGCGGTGCAGCCATGCCAGCATTTCACTGCTCTGCTCCACCTTTTCTTCCACGCTTTTTTCTTGGGAAGCAACCCGGTCACCCAGCGCCGAATCCTCTCCTCCAGTGTCGTCCAGACTGAGCACCGACTGCTTATTGCGCAGTGCTTTCCGCAGGGTCTTTACGCCGACCCCGACAATATCGGCGATCACCTGTTCTTTTTCCGGGTCACGGCAGAGCACACTCTCTGTAATTCCGTTCTTTTCCATGTACTCCAGCGCTTTTTTGATCTTGCGGTTCGTCTCGCGTCCGAAGCCCGTCACTGCCATTTCTTCCTGCTGCTGGTCGTGTGCCTGTGCATGACGGACAGCGGTGCGCAGATACATACTGAAGGTCTGCCCCGGCTTTGCTTCCCAAAAATCAAACGCATCCAGAAACGCCTTGCAGAAATCCACGCTGTTCCATGCTTCCTCTCCCCTTCCGGGAGCCTGTGCGGTCAGAAAGCATTCCGCCCAGAATGTGCGGAACCGTTCATCATTGGCATCGTGCAGCTTTTTGCGCTGTTCCGGAGGCAGCTGCAGCAGTGGCGAAGCATCAATGTCCGCCCATGTTTTCACGTCATTCATCGCTGCTCAGTCCTCCCGGTGTTCGTTCATCCAGATCAGCTGATGGAACACTTGTTCGGCGGTCTTGCTGTCACGCATGGTACCTACCAGCCCGGCAAGCTGATACAGCGCTGCCATATCGTAAAGCCGCGCGCTGAGCACCTGCCCGTTTTCCCGCTTGACCTCGCCATAATACACACCGCCTACTTCCAGCTCCGTATGGGTAGCTTCGGCGCAGGTCAATGCCGTCAACGTGACCACCGGGATGCTCTTGGAGCCGTAGGTGATGCAGGCATACACCCGGGTGACCTGCGGCAGGGCGTCTACCAGATCCCGGCACAAGCCGATCAGCGTTTCCGGACGCTGATCCTCGGGCAGGTGGAGCTGGTGCACCTGATCTTCTGCAATGCCCAGCTGCGCCAGCTCTTCCAACAAGCGCTGATAATTGCGGGCGGTATCGGCATTTTCCTGCCGGATGGCCAGCAGCTGCACCGTGTCCCCGGGTTCAAGGGTATCCCGCATCACCTGCACGATGGGAAAGCAGGTGGCCGTGGGCGCACCTGCCCGCTCCCGCTGGTACAGCATGGGGTCCAGCTTTCCCTGCAAAGGTACGGTGGTGATATAAGTCTTTAGCACAGGGCAACACTCCTTTTTATAAGATCCATTATCTGCATCATACCATAAAAAGGCCGCTGCTACAATGGCTTAAAAAATTTATGCAGATTTATTTTTTTACGCCTTAACTGCGCCCCTGCCATGGGCTTCTGGTAGGTGAAAGGAGGTGAAAAACATGTTTGAGCTGATCTCTACTCTGGGCTGTGCCGCAGCCGGTGCCGTCGCAGGCGCCGTGAAGGGTGCCTCCATCGGCATCGCCGTGGGCGGCCCTGTCGGTGCCATTGCCGGCACCATCCCCTGCGCCATCGTTGGCGGCGTTACCGGCGCTCTGGCCGGCAACAACGTTGGCCACCGCATCGACAAGCGGTGAGCCCCGCGCCAGCACTCCCGTCCGTTTTGTGCGGACGGGAGCCTTTTTTAAAGAACCGGGAGGTACACGCTATGTTCATCAACTTTTCCAACCACCCCTACGCCCTGTGGAGCGCCGAGCAAACGGCGGCGGCGCAGCGCTACGGCACGGTGGTCGATCTTGCCTTCCCTGCCATCGACCCCGCCACCAACGAGGCCGTGCTGGACTCCCTTGCCACAGTATATGCCGACCACATCCTGCACCTTAGCCCGGACGCCGTGCTCTGTCAGGGCGAGTGTACCTTTGTGTACCGGGTAGTCCAGCGTCTGGAAGCCGCGGGCATCCCCACGCTGGCCGCCTGCTCCCGCCGCAAGAGTCAGGAGACCACCTACCCGGACGGCAGCACCCTGAAGCGCAGCATCTTCGCCTTTGCAGGCTTCCGCCGCTATGGCTCGCCCTGAAAAGGGATTTCAATTGTTCTACTGCCGTGGTATAATGGGGCTGCTCCGTAAGGGGACGGAAACTTTTCTTTGCTCATGTTATCATATTTGCTAGGTCTGATTTCAACTTATCCCCGCAAGGGAACGGAAACGCGTAGCAGAGAAAAGAGGTAAAAAGAAAACGCCAGATTTCAACTCATCCCCGCAAGGGGACGAAAACTCGGCAA
>OHPJ01001006.1_pt1 | contig 10148 bp, 10 predicted proteins | sample 1577701 | NCBI WGS metagenome assembly OHPJ01 (sample SAMEA3879517, study PRJEB24766) | human gut metagenome | biome: human-associated habitat; feature: feces | place: USA | collected 1985/1987 | reverse complement strand
GAAAAATGAAGCTGATGCAACTGAGAAAAAACATAAAAATGAGGACTTTTTTAAAGAACTTGACAAGGATAGACGAGAGAAAAAATGCGAATATGCTGTTTTAGTAACTTTGCTGGAAGCAGACAATGACTATTATAATCAGGGGATTGTTGATGTATCTCATCGCTATCCGAAAATGTATGTGATTAGGCCACAGTTTTTTGTTCCGTTAATTTCTTTATTGCGTAATGCAGCTCGTAATTCCCTGAAATACAGAAAACAGTTGGCTGAAATGAAGAACCAAAATATTGATATAGAAAACTTTGAAGCAGGAATAGACGAGTTTAAGCGTTTGTGGGGGATGCATTATACCAATGCTCAGAAGAGATTTGATGAAGCTATAGATGAAATAGATAAGACAATACAGCATCTGCAGAAGGTTAGAGATGCTCTAGTTACTTCTGGCAATCATTTGGGCAAAGCAAATAGTCAGGCAGCAGATTTGACAATTAAGCGTTTGACAAAAGGTAATCCTACTATGGCTCAAAAATTTGCTGAGTTGAAAGAAAAATAGCGGGAGCAGTCGTAGCAGGAGGCTTATGCTTATGAGCTGAACGGCGAGATATACGTTTATGCAGTTGAATTATTTTATAAGCTTAGATAAGAGTAAAAAAAGCTGATACTCAGTCAGGTCGAAAGGACTTGTGGAGTAGGGCATTGGTCCCAATTATCTGTTACATGAGTGTGGATTGACCTGGTCCGCAGTTTGCGAAATCAGCCTTGCATTTAATGATGCTTTGGTAAGACACTATTTTGACCGGTCGATTGGTATGCTTTCTGATAATGTTACGCTTACCGATGCGGAGCTTATCAGAGATTATGACTCTTTGAAGAGTGAGCATCAGAGTGATAGCGAGGAGTTTTTCCGAGGCTGTTATGAAATCAGCTTAAAGCAGAAGCAGCTGGATTTGGAATTTATGGCTATGGAGTCAGAGCTACTTCTGAAGACTTCGTTCGATGCTTATTCTAATCATGGAAAGTATAATCTCAATAAAGCCTTGAAAGAGTATTTTAAAGCAAGAAACTTTCAGAAGGAGCTTGAGATTAATCTGCTGCTTGACAGGCTTGGCAGACTCAGCTATGATTCCTTCAAGCTGGTTACCAAGCATTGGTCAGCAAATTATTGCAATTTATTCGGTGTAATGCGTAAGGCTAAGCTGATTAAACCGGTTATCAATATCGGTGCGCGGAAGCTTGAAGAAAATCCGTACCGAATGGGGCAGAGAATTGCGCTGCGTAGTCAGGACATGACTGCTGCAAGATTGACTTTTCTTATGCTGCGTGCGTAGAAACTTTTGCTCCCTGATTATGATTTTTATTATAGATGTGAAAGAAAGGTAGGATAAATAAGTTTACAATAAGAAAAGGCTGACGCTTCGCATTTACGCAAGGCGTCAGCCTTTTGCTGTTCAATATGAGGGGAGCGGTTAAGCCTTAAGGCCGAGCTCGTAAGCCTCCTGCAGCTTGCTGCTGCCGCTGATTTCGCCTGCAGCATTAACTCCGCCGCAGAAAAGGCTGTCGGCTAATTTAGCCTTTTCGAAGCAGTCAATCCAGCCGGTTAAGCCTGCCAGTGCACGCTCAGGGGTATAGCTGTCGTTGTCCGCAGCAGTTGCCAGGAAGTATACCTCGCGGAATTTGTAATCCTTAGGAAACATGGAATTCATGCGGTCAATCAGCACCTTCATCTGACCGGCCATTTCGTAATAATAGATAGGCGTTGCCCAAACAACTACGTCGGCATTCAGCACAGCCTCGGTGATAGGCAGCGCATCGTCGTTAATAATGCAGTGTCCCTTGCTTTGACAGGCCAGGCAACCTATGCAGAAGGCAATGCTTTTGCCCTTGAGCGATACATATTCAACCTCATGGCCTGCGGCCTCGGCGCCTTTGACGAATTCCTTGGACAAAGCCTCGGAATTGCTGTTTGCTCTTAAACTTGTGGAAATAACTACAACCTTTTTAGACATTTGTTATCCGTCCTTTCCTTTGACTAATTTCCTGTTGTCTCTAGTATAATACTTGGAGTACAGTCTAAGTCAAGGGGGAGGAGGTTAATTTGCGTTGAGGCTTTCTTCTTAAAGCCAGCTTTTACTGTTCCTACTAGCGTGGTATAATTAAGCTAACGCTAATATGAGGAGCTGATATTATGGGCAAAAGAGCAATCTATTCCTGCATTACGCTGCAAAAGGAGTTGGAAAACACCATTAAGAAAATAGGCTTTGAGGGCAAGGTCACATATCTTAATGTTGCGCTTCATAGCGATCCGCAGAAGATGCATGAAACATTGCAAAGGATTATAGACGAAAATACAGAAGCAGAGGAAATAGTTATCTGCGTTTCCGGTTGCGGCAAGGCTACGTGTGATTTGAAGGCCACAACCTGTCCTATTGCTGTGCCGCGCACTATGGACTGCATTGATGTTCTTCTGATCGGTTCCGGCATAAAGCGTCCTGATGGAGCTATTTTCATAACTAAGAGCTGGATGAACTTCATGAAAAACTCTACAATTGACTATGCCAAGCTTGTGCAGGAACGTGGTCAGGCAGAAGCGGAAACCTTCCTGAAGCAGCTGTATAAGGGATTCACGGATTTTTATATCATTGATACAGGGACGTATGATTTGCAGGAGGTTGAAGCTTATATTATGCCTTTGGTGAAGCTTTTGGGAGGAACGCTTACGCGTCTGCCGGGGCCTTACAAGGTGCTGGAAAAACTTGTGTCTGGCAAATATGATGACAGCGTTATTGCGATACCTAAGGGTGGAACGCTGAGCATTCATGAGTTTGATGGCCTGCGTCCTTGTACGATTAAGAAGTAGGGCATGAAGCACGGAAGTGAAATAAAGGCTTAACGTAAAGTCCATGCTTTAGCTTTTAATTATTTCATGGTAAAATGTATATAGATATAATTAAACGGAGGTTAAGCCATGCGTTATCCAATCAGCATTCAAACATTTGCAACAATCAGAAACGGAAATTACGTATATGTAGATAAAACGGATTTAGTATATCGCTTGGCACAGGAGCACGTATGCTTTTTGTCGCGTCCGCGTCGCTTTGGCAAATCTCTGCTTATAAGTACGTTGGATGCTTATTTCTCCGGACGCAGTGAGTTGTTCCGTGGTTTAAAAATGGAAGCCTTAGAGGATAAATGGGATGTTTATCCTGTTTTTAGAATTGATTTTGCCAAGGGACGTTTTGATCTTGCTAGAGAATTGGAGAAGGTTCTGGAAGAATATGTGAGCAGTTGGGAAACTATATATGGCAAAAGCGATATATATACAACTCTGAGCAGTCGTTTTCAATATGTTTTGGAGCAGGCAGCAGCGCAGACAGGGCATAAGGCTGTTATTTTGATAGATGAATATGATAAGCCGCTTTTAGATGTACTTGAAGAAGATTTAGAGGATGTGAATCGCAGTATCCTGAAGGATTTTTATGGTACCTTTAAGGCTGCTGATGCCAGCCTGCGCTTTGTGCTTCTGACCGGTGTTACGAAGTTTAGTCAGATTACGGTTTTCTCGGGCTTTAATCAGCCGAATGATATCAGCATGGACAGCAGGTATGATGCCATTTGCGGTATTACTGAAGATGAACTGTACAGTGTTTTTGGTGAAGCAATCAGTGAAATGGCTAAAAAGTTTGACTATACAGTTGACGAGATGAAGGCCTTGCTGAAAAAGCAGTATGATGGTTACAACTTTAGCAATGCGTTGCTTGATGTTTATAATCCGTTCAGCATTATCAATGCTTTCAACAAGATGGATATCGATAATTATTGGTATAAGTCGGGAACGCCAACATATTTAGTGAAGCTTTTAGAAGGGCATCATGTGAATATGCAAAAGCTGACCGGCAGAGCTTATGAATCACAGTATTTTGTTGATTACAGAGCGGATGCAGAAAATCCTTTGGCGATGCTTTATCAGAGCGGGTACCTGACGATTAAAGGTTACGACAGGCATTATAGGGAGTATACTTTGGATTATCCTAATGTTGAGGTCAGAAAAGGCTTTGTAGCTTTGATGGCAGAGGCGAATAAGTGCTGCAGCTAAGTAAAGCAACATGTCATAATTGCAAAATAAAAGGATGAGCTTTAAGCCTTGACTGTTCCAATTAGTAACAGGAACCAGGGCTGATAAGCTCATCCTTTTTTGAAGTGAATCCGTATCAAGGCAGGCGTCGGAAAAGACGTCGGTTCCGTGGGGCCTTCACTACATGTACCTAATATTAGCTTTATTTGCTAAAGATGTCAGTTGGTTTCACCTATAAGAGCATTATAAAAAATGAGACTAGCGGCTCCGGAAATGGTGGTGCTGATTACAGCTCAGCGTCAAAACCGGACAAACTATTCTCTGCTAAGCACAGTATAGCATTATAGCTGCTATGAAGTCAATGATGTAGTAAGCTGTAAACTTTGATGTAGCGAAAGTAGTACAAAGCATAGTGTTTGTAGTATAATATTAGGAAAGTGAAAGAATACTTCTTTAGGGAGGTGTAAAAATGCTGAGTATTTACTTGGGTGATTGTGAAAACGAGATATACAATCCGCCATTATACTTTATAAATCAATATGAAGACTTTTGGTTGGAATCTGAATTGGCCAAAAAGATGATTAAGGATGTAGATAAATCAGAAGTAGTAGGCCCGCATTTGATTCAAAGTCCGGTGCTTGGACCAATATCGCCTCGCGAGTTGTCCGGTGGTGTCAAAACCTTGCTGCTATTAGCTTTTGACAACAGCGGAAAAATATTTAATGCAACAGCATGCGGTGATAACTGCGCTAAATGGATTCTGGAGATTGCCGAAAATAAGGATTTAACAATAAGCCTGCATCATAGTATGAATTTTGGCGATGGTGCCTATGCCATTAAGATATTAAATAATGGTGTTGTCGTACATAATCAAGAGGAATGGCTTGATGTAGTGTATGATTTTTTGTGAGGTAGAGCATGAAGGGTAAGTATAGTGTTTTTGTACAAAATAACAGACTGCGCTATGAATTTACTATCTCCAGAAATATTACTGTTATCCGTGGTGATAGCGCTACCGGTAAAACAACGCTTCTCGATTTATTAAATGCTTATGACAGAGATGGAGAGAGCAGCGGTGTTTTAGTAAAATGCGACGTTCCCTGTGTCGTTATCGGTGGACAGCGGTGGGAAGATAATCTGCAATTTATCCATAACAGCATAGTTTTTATAGATGAATGCAATAGATTTATTAAATCTGAGGATTTTGCTGTACGTGTTAAGGAGTCGGATAATTATTTCGTTATAGTTACTAGGGATGATTTACCGAATCTGCCTTACAGTGTCAAAGAAATCTATGGCATTCGAGAATCTGGTAAATATGCTGGACTGAAGCAGGTTTATAATGAGTTTTATTGCTTTGCAGGAAAAAATTAAGAATAAAATTGTTAATACTATGCCTTCTATAGAATTTTGAAGGACGTTTCAATTTAAAATTTTTCGTGCCAACAAAAAAGGCAGCTATTACACAAGCATGAAGCTTGCTGATAGCTGCCTTTTGTTATGCCCACTTGACAAACTGCTTTGATAAATATATCGTATAGACCTTCGCCTTACGTAATCTACGGTTTCCGATTTCTTCAGCCATACAGAAGACAGGTCTGAGCCTTCGGGAGCGACCCTGAGCTTCCTGCCCCTTTTGCCTGCCGCGGGAATGGTTACCCACAAATTTCACCCATCTTTCAGATAATTGCATTTTTATGGTATGCGTTAACCAGGTATTGAGCTACTTTTACCTCAGAATTCTGTTATACACGGATTTCTCCGCTTCACTACCAACAGCTTGCTTCGGAGTTTCCGCTAAGTTCGCTGCAGCATCCCTGCTGCAGGTTTCACGGATTTTTCTAGCCTTTCGAGCTAGCGTCTATTGTCGCTGCCAGAATCCTTTGTGCTTTAATCGGCACCAAGATCCGCACATACCGTTCTGTGTTGCCTTATGGGCTTCTCCATCAGTCCTCGCGGAGCAACAGAAACCTCACTGCCGCAGTATCCCGCAGGCAGCCTGGTCACAGCTTCCGGTATTCTCGGAGGGGTTGACAACCCTTTAGTGCACCGAGTTATACGATATATTTGTCAAAACAGTTTTCAAGGAGCGTGTCGGTGTTCAACCGATGAACAAAGTATAACATATAATAATGAGGTAATCGTGGAAAAAAAGGTGCGCGTTGATTTCTTGCTGCTTGGTATGAGGGGGATTGATTAAGTCCTTTAGTTCGAATATGCTTTCTGCAGCTTGCTGTTGCTGATTTCACATGCAGTATTAACTCCGCCGCATAAAAGCAGGTGATATAACCACAAAGAAATTTTCGTTTCAGCTATCATAATTCCTACCGTTGTAGTATAATTAAGTTGACAAGAAATAAATTTTTTATACAAGGGTGGTGAAGTAATGGAGACTTTTATGGGAATTCTTATTCCATTTATCGGAACAACACTCGGTTCGGCGTGCGTGTTCTTTATGAAAAAATCGTTGAGTGATATGGTGCAGCGCTCGCTTGCGGGCTTTGCTGCCGGTGTTATGGTTGCAGCGTCTATCTGGAGCCTGCTGATTCCTGCTATCGAGCAATCCGAAAGCATGGGAAGGCTCTCCTTTCTCCCTGCGTTTATCGGCTTTTGGATTGGTATATTGTTTTTGCTCCTGCTTGACCACTTGATTCCCCATCTGCATGTGGGAAGTGAGCAGACGGAGGGCCCCAAGAGCAATTTGAGCCGTACTGTGATGATGGTTTTGGCGGTCACGTTGCATAATATACCTGAGGGAATGGCAGTTGGTGTTATGTATGCCGGCTTTCTGGCGGGGAATACGCCAATTACGGCAGCAGGGGCGCTTGCCTTGTCCATCGGCATTGCTATTCAAAACTTTCCGGAGGGTGCGATTATTTCTATGCCGCTTCGCGCAGAGGGAGAAAGTAAGAACAGAGCGTTTTGGGGCGGTGTGCTTTCCGGTGTGGTAGAACCAATCGGAGCAGTGCTGACGATACTTGCTTCCCAGCTTGTAATACCGGTGCTGCCGTATCTTTTGAGCTTTGCTGCCGGTGCAATGCTTTATGTTGTTGTAGAGGAGCTGATTCCTGAAATGTCGCAGGGAGAGCATTCCAATATCGGCACGATTTTCTTTGCCGTGGGATTTAGTGTGATGATGGTGCTGGATGTTGCGTTAGGGTAGAGAACAATTTCGGTATATCAGAATGCTGCCGCTTGCAAACAGTATAGCGGAAAGCTTGAAAGAGACAAAGAATATTATGAAATGAGAGATTGCTGTGAAAACAAAAACAGCATTAAGAAATTTGATGGCAAAATCGAGCTTCTTAATGCTGCGCTTCACAGTAATCTCTCTTTAGTTAAACAGTTTATCTGGCATGCCTAAAATATTTTTGCAGATAGACAGATTCTGACGTACTCATGGTTTAAAATATACTTGTATCTGAGAAAAAATCCTGCTGATAACCATAGAAAATTGAATTTACGGATATATATTAAAAAGCTGATACTACGGCAGGTCCCAAGACTTGCCGGGTATCAGCTTTTTAATATGAAGGGTATGAACAAGCATCCTTATCATGCATCAAGTTATATAGAAAAAATATTCCATATCGCTTGCACGGGTATTTTTATGGTGGTAGACTAGATTAAACAATACTCGGAGGTCTTAACATGAATATAACAGTATATCTTGCCTCGTCGACAGGCAATGATCATAAATTTGAGGCTGCAGTTAAAGAGCTTGGCACTTGGATTGGTGTGAGCGGTAATACGTTGGTTTATGGCGGTTCAAAGACAGGCCTGATGGGAGAGCTGGCGCAAAGCGTTCTGCAGGCAGGCGGTAAGGTTATCGGCGTGGAGCCGCAGTTTTTTGTAGATGAGGAATATCAATATGAGGGACTGACGCAGCTGATAGTTACCAAAGATATGGCAGAGCGCAAGATGAAGATGATTGAGCTTGGCGATGCTTTTATTGCCTTTCCCGGCGGCGTGGGAACGCTGGAGGAGGTCAGTGAGATTATGTCAAAGATTTCACTGGGACACCTGCAGGCGCCGTGTATTTATTATAATCTTGACGGTTACTATGATGATATCAAGCACTTTCTGCAGCAGATGATTCTTAAAGGTTTTTCTTCAGAGGAAAAGCAGCAGGGAGTATATTTTGCGGAAAGATTGGAAGAGATAAAGGAATTATTAAAATAAGAAAGAGTTGATGAGAATATAAAAAGGCTGACGCTTCGTACTTACGCAAGGCGTCAGCCTTTTTGCTGTTCAGTATGAAGGTTAGTGGTTAAACATGAAGGCCAAGGTCGTAAGCCTCATGCAGCTTGCTGCTGCCGCTTTTAGTCTTTCTGTAAATAGGGCATGAACTGAAAGTTTTTATCTAAATATTGACCGGCATAGGCCACACCTTTACCCATGGTAAAGGCTGCTAAAATAGTGCCGATTCCCAATCCGTCTATGTGTCCCAGCAAGAACAGTGTCAGCAGTGCGGTGATAGCCAGGCAGGTGACGTCAAAGGTAATTTTGATTTTGGCGTACTCAATTCTTATAATGGTACTCAACTCACGCGGAAACAGATCCGTAGGGATAATGGGCAGGCCGCAGCGGTTGGACAAAGCAATGCCGATGCAGATTAAAATATAGCTTACGACAAAATACAGGACACGCCAGGAAAAGGCCTGCGGCAGCATGTTTATATACAGCTCAAACAAATCAAGAAATTGACTGAACACAAAGCCTACAACAAAGCTGAACATATAGGACGCAATAAATTTTTTGCGCAGATACATCAGGCTGGCGATAAGCAGTCCCTGGAAAATGTAGGTCCAGGTACCAAGTGTGAGCTTAGGAAAGGCTTCACTGAAGGCAAAGGGAACGCTGCTGATGGCGCTGATGCCGGAACCGGAGTAAAGCATGAGCACAACGCTGAAGCTGTTGATGATTACTGCAACCAAAAGTGCTAGCTCACCGCATAAGGTCAGACGTGAATTTTTTTCGTTTAAAAGCATTTTTTAACCCCTCTCGAAAACAATAAATTTATCAAAAATGCATTTCCTATTATAGTACTAAATTTTGTGTTTGGCAAATTTCAGGCAGGACATTTTTTCTAAGATTGTTATAAAAAGATTTGTTTTGGAGGTTTTTGGCATTGCTTTCAATTTGTGGGCGACTTTGTATGTGCTTAAGATATTTTGCGTAGCATGTTTATATACGGAAACACTTTTGCAGTGCATTATACTCGCCTAATGCCAGCATTGTTATATCGTCGGATAATATGGTATCGGGCGTAATTGAGACGTCAGTTTTTCCCAAACGTTTTATGCCAAGAATATTAATACCAAACTTTTTGCGGACATCCAACATACCGATGCTTTTACCAACCCATGCTTTGGGCACCTCTACTTCAAAAATAGCGTGCTGCTTGTCAATCTCTATATAATCGAAAATATGGTCTGCGGTGTAGCGTTTGGCTGCCCATATAGCCATCTGCTTTTCAGGATAGACTACATTATCTGCACCGTTACGAAGCAGAAACTTTGCTTGGACATCGCGTTCAGCACGAGATACTACACATTTTGCTCCCAGTTCTTTCAAAAGAGAAGTAGTTTCCAGCGAGTTTTGAAAATTACCGCTGATAGTTACGAAGCAAACGTCAAAATTCCTGATGCCGAGAGCACGTAAAAACTCTGCATTTGTGCTGTCACCGATTTGTGCTTTGGTGACAAATGGGAGTACATCATTGATTCTTTCCTCATCAGTATCAACTGCCATGACCTGATGCCCTAATTGTGAAAGCTGCATAGCGATATGACGTCCAAAATGACCTGCTCCGATCAGTAAAATATTTTTCATAGGATATCCACTCCTTTTGTTTAGCCAATAGTGATTTTTTCCAGCGGCAGTTTTGAGTTAACTGCTTTTTTGCCGGATAATGCTGCGTACATGAGCGTAAGGCTGCCTACTCTGCCAAGATACATAAGTAAAATCAGTATCAGTTGTGAGGGTACATGCAGCTGCGGTGTAATTCCCAACGTCAGTCCGACTGTTCCCAATGCTGATGCTGTTTCATATAAGCAGGATGACAGTGGCAGGT
>OHPJ01001005.1_pt1 | contig 10153 bp, 9 predicted proteins | sample 1577701 | NCBI WGS metagenome assembly OHPJ01 (sample SAMEA3879517, study PRJEB24766) | human gut metagenome | biome: human-associated habitat; feature: feces | place: USA | collected 1985/1987 | reverse complement strand
ACGAATCTACCTAAATCGTCGATTCGACAAACGATGACAGCGTTGGACAAAAAATTAGTCCTTCCAAGACGGGACAGGTCTTTCACCACAATAACCGCTATACAGACATAGCCAGAAGTGACCCTCATTACTGATGAGGGTCAGGGTAGAAAAACCCTCATTTGAAATGAGGATAACACGATTATGGAGGAAATCAGCCATGCCAACACTTGAATGGATTGGAAAGAGCAAGGTCATCAATCATCATCAGGAAGTTCCGTTCCGGGTGTTGGAGCGCAAGTATAGCTTTGATGAAAACGGACAGCACAACGAGGATAACGGCAGCGAAAACATGATTATCCGGGGTGACAATCTTGAAGCCCTAAAAGCCCTGCTGCCCCGGTATGAAGGACGGATAAAGTGTATCTACATCGACCCGCCCTACAACACAGGAAACGAGGGATGGGTCTACAACGATAATGTCAATGACCCCAAAATATTGCGCTGGCTTGGTGAATTAGTTGGAAAAGCTGGCGAGGACCTAACGCGCCATGATAAATGGCTTTGTATGATGTACCCACGTCTAAAATTGCTTTATAAATTGCTATCTGATGATGGCGCAATTTTTATAAGTCTCGATGACAACGAGATTTTTTACTTGCGCTCAATTATGGATGAAATCTTTGGTGCATCGAATTTTACTGCCCAAATTACACTTCTTTGCAATCCGAAAGGCAGAAGCCAGGACAAATACTTTGCAACCTGTCATGAGTATCTGCTGGTTTATACAAAGTCCGCTGTTCCCGCTGGATGGTTTAGTGTGGAGAAAGACGATGCCAAAATTGAAAAGGATTACAAATTGTCCGATGCGGGCGGCAAATACCGTTTGCTGGAATTAAGAAACACACATCGTGAGTTTGGCAAAGAAAACCGTCCGAATCTCTGGTATCCAATATACGCAAATGCTGATGATGGGACAGTTAGCCTTGAAAAAGATGAACAGCACAACATTGAAATATACCCGACTTGGCCCGATGGGTATGAGGGCTGCTGGACATGGGGTACTGAATTGGCATCAAAAAGCACACAACTGCTTGTTGCACAAAAGAAAGCCGGTGCGTGGAAAATCTATCGCAAATCTTACGCTGCAACAGATGGCGAAACCGTCAGGCAAAAGCTGTTCACTATCTGGAATAATCCGCAATTTTTTACCGAAAAAGGGCAGGTCGCTTTTGGTCAGATTTTTCCCGGAGCAAATAAAAATGATTTTCCGCAACCTAAATCAGTTGAGTATGTGATGGAGGCTATCAGAACAATCACGCATGATGACGATATTGTTTTGGACAGTTTTGCAGGATCAGGGACAACAGGACAAGCCGTTTTGAACTTGAATTCTGACGGCGGTCACCGCAAGTTCATTCTTGTCGAGATGATGGACTACGCCGACAGCATCACCGCCGAGCGCGTCAAGCGCGTAATCAAGGGCTACGGCGAGGGAAAAAACGCCGTGGAGGGCACGGGCGGCAATTTCAGCTTCTACGATTTGGGCAAGCCGCTGCTTGTGGGCGATTGCCTGAATGAAGCCGTTGCCCCGGAGAAAATCCGGGAATACATCTGGTTCATGGAAACCAAGCAGCCCTACGCCCCGCCCAGCGGCGGCAATCCCTATTATCTCGGCAAGCACAACAGCACAGGCTATTACTTCTACTACGAGCCGCAGCGCGTGACGGTGCTGGACTATGCGTTTCTCTCTACCATTACGGAAAAAGCCGATGGAACGGTGATCTATGCCGACCGCTGCTCCATCAGCGAGGACAAGCTGGCAAAAATGGGCGTTACATTCAAAAAGATTCCGCGCGATATTAGCAGATTGTAAGGGGGTGTTCGCTATATGGAACTGAAAACATATCAGAAAAAGGTGATAGCGGACTTGACCCGCTATCTGGAACTGCTGAACGAAACAAAGAGTGACACAGCGGCGTTTCGCCTGTTTTGGCAGGAGAAATCAGCCCCGACTTTAGGGCTATACCAAAACGTTATACCCGGTGTCCCGAACCTTTGCTTCAAGGTGCCGACGGGCGGCGGCAAGACCTTTATTGCCTGCAACGCCGTTCGCCCTATCTTTGACGCACTCCCCGCTACCAAGACAAAAGCGGTCGTGTGGCTTGTTCCGTCGGACGCGATTCTGACGCAGACGGCGAAAGCCCTGAAAGACACATCCCACCCCTACCGTCAGAAGATTGACGTGGATTTCGGCGGGCGTGTGGAGGTTTACACCAAGCAGGAACTTTTGAACGGTCAGAACTTCAACCCCACCGCCGTAACGGAGCAGTTGTCGGTTATGGTGCTGTCCTACGATTCGTTCCGTGGGCGCGGCAAGGAGGTCTTGAAAGCCTATCAGGAGAACAGCAACCTTGCCGAGTTTGCAAAGGTGCTGGGTAAGCCCGACAGCCCCATTGAAAAAGCGGATGAAACCGCACTGTTCCAGATCATCAACCAGCTTAACCCGCTTGTCATCGTGGACGAGAGCCACCATGCCCGGTCGGAATTGAGCCTTGAAATGCTGGAAAATTTCAATCCGTGCTTTGTGCTGGATTTGACCGCCACGCCGAAAAAGGAGAGCAATATCATCTCCTATGTGGACGCGGTGCAGCTGAAAAACGAACACATGGTAAAGCTGCCCGTGATCGTCTATAACCGGGACAGCCAATCCGAGGTACTGATTGACGCGATCGACCTGCGGAACAAACTGGAAGAAATCGCAAGCGCGGAGTACGCCAAGACGGGGAAATATATCCGCCCTATCGCGCTGTTTCAGGCACAGCCGAAAGGCAAGGAGGACGCGACCACCTTTGAAAAACTGCGGGACAAACTGGTGGACGCCGGGATTCCCGCCGAGCAAATTGCCATTCGTACCGCTGATGTGAACGAACTGAAAAATGTGGAGTTGATGTCCCTAAGCTGTCCGATTCGATACATTATCACGGTCAATGCGCTGAAAGAGGGCTGGGATTGCCCCTTTGCCTATATTCTTGCGTCCCTTGCCAATAAGACAAGTCAGGTTGACGTGGAGCAGATTTTAGGACGGATTCTCCGTCTGCCCCATACGAGCCAGCACACACAGAGCGCACTCAATATGTCCTATGTGCTGACTTCTTCCAACGACTTCAACAATACTGTGGCGCATATAGTCAAGGGCTTGAACAGCGCAGGATTCAGCGATAAGGACTATCGGATCGGTGAGTCCGCAAAACCGCAGGTTCCCGAACAGCCAGCAGAACAAATCACGCTGCCTGATCAACAAGGGTGTCCTGAAATGGAACCCCCTTTGGAAACCGCCGAGGACGATTTTTCGGGGCTGGATGGGAAATCTATCGGGGCAGAGTTGGAGCGGCGCAGAGAACAGGCACAAACGCCTGAAACTGCCCCGAAAGCCGACACCATGCTGGACGCTGCCGCAGAGGTCGAAAAGGCATATACAGACGCTATCCAACAGACAGACAATGACCCGATGATGGACAATCTTCCGTGGGAGGTGCGGGATAAAGTGAAATCATTTGGGGTAAACCCGCAGTTCCGGGAGGATATTGAAACGCTGCAAATCCCGCAGTTTTTCCTGAAAGTTGAGCAATCTTTGTTTACGGACGGTTCTTTTGAACTGCTGGACAAGGAAATGCTGGCAGATGGCTTTACCCTCAAGGGCAAGGCATACGACATTGATTTTGCCGCCGCAGACGATGAAATCCGCGAAATCGACGTGCGGGAGCAGGACGGCGGTTTGCCAAAGGTGTTCAAGATGGAGAGCGCCGAACAGCGGTACTTCAAAGAGTGGTTCAACAATCTGCCGCCGGAAAGCCGGGTACGTCAATGCAAGGAAATGATGTTCAATCAGCTTAACAAGCTGAACATGGTGGACGCCGCCGAACTGAAAGCCTACATAGACCGCATTGTGAACGATATGGATAAGGCGCAGCTTGCCGCTATGGAGAAAGCCCCGCTGGGCTATGCGGCAAAGATCCGCGCCAAAATTGAAACGCTACTGGAATCCCATTATCGAGAAAACTTTGAAAGGTGGCTGGAAACGGAGCGCATCGTCTGCAAGCCCTATTTCCGTCTGCGCCCCTCTATCCATCCTGCCACATATACCGACATATATGCCCGTTCTCTGTATGCAGCAGAGGACGGTGACATGAACAAACTGGAACAGAAGTTGATTGTAGAGTTGACCGCCCTGCCGAATGTCCGCTGGTGGCACAGAAATATTGCACGTCAAGACTTTGCAATTAACGGCTTTATCAAGCACTACCCCGATATTCTGATTATGACCCAGAGCGGCAAGCTCATCTGTGCGGAAACTAAGGGCGAACATCTGAAAAATGATGACAGCCGGGAGAAAATCGCACTCGGTCAAGCGTGGCGCACAGCAGCGGGCAAGAATTTCCGCTATTACATGGTGTTTGAGAATGAGGAAAACCTCTTGCCGGGTGCGGTGAGCATGAGCCAGTTTATCGACACGGTTAAGGCATTGTAAATCAAATAACCATATATCCGTCACTTGCAGGGGGCGATAAAATCTACCCCCGATAAGAAGCAGTGCCGATTCGGGCAGCAGGAGCAATTCTGCTGCTCGTTTTCTTTTGTGTGACCCCCTGGCTCATGCGCCGCAGGGTAGTCATAAATAACAATCAGCAAGGAGGTTAATTGTCCAATGAAAAACAGCAAGCGAGGAGGTGCGCCGCCTATGAACCACATCGGGAATATCCGTATATCTGCAAGGGAGGGCTTATATGGCAAAGAAACTTGACCCTCAAGAGATAGAGCAGTCCCGCCGAAAAAAGACTCGTGCCGATAATCGGGAAGAACGCAAGGAGCGCATACATGACGGAATCCGCAAGAATCGGGAAAGCGGCGGTGTAATTATAATACCGCCACCCCCAGCCGTACAAGCGCAAGGGCAGACTCCCCGAAAAATGCGTGTTGCAGCTTATGTCCGTGTCAGCACACAGGAAGAACAGCAAGTAGGCAGTTTTGAGATGCAAATTGTCTATTTCAAATCCAAAATTGAGAGCAATCCCGATTGGGAGTTAGTAAAAATCTATCAAGATTACGGCATAAGCGGCACTTCCACGAACAAGCGGCAGGGATTTAAGGACATGATTGATGACGCAAAAGCAGGCAAGATTGACCTAATTTTGACAAAGGGCATAAATCGCTTTGGTAGAAATACGGTTGATATTTTGAACAATTTGCGTACTCTGAACGCCTTGACTCCACCTGTCCCGGTGCGATTTGAAAGCGAAGGGCTGTCCTCTATCGGGGATGGCAGCAACAATCTACTGATAGCGGTCTTGTCAGCACTTGCAGAATTGGAATCACAGCAAAAGAGCGAAGCCATCAAAAACGGTATTCGCTGGCGCATGGCAGAGGGTATCTACCAATTCTCGGTGATAAACACGCTTGGCTACTATTGGGACCACTTCGGACGATTGCTGATCGAGCCAACAGAAGCAAAGATTGTTGAGTACATCTACGAAAGCTGTTTGGAAGGTGCAACCCCCGCAGAAATTGCCGCCGCGCTGACCGAGCAAGGCATCAAATCGCCTAAAGGGAAAGATTTTTGGCGGGCTGCTACTATTCGCGGTATTCTCCGGAACGAGAAATATTGCGGGGACGCACTCATGCAGAAAACTTGTACGATTGATTTTCGGGAGCATAAGTCAGTGAAAAACACTATGCTCAACAAGTATTTCAAAGAGGAACACCACACAGCAATCATAAAAAAATCCGATTGGCAGAAGGTGCAACAGATTTTAGATGAAAAGCCACTACCCGGCAAATCGGCAAGGCTACACGCTATGCCAAAGCGGTTCACGGTCACACGTTCTAAAGACAAGTATTTCAGAGGGTATATCATTTTAGACCCGCGCTGGACAGCTTCGGAACGCCGCGAACTGCTGAAAGAGCTGAAAAATCTCTAATACCGAAAGGAAAATCCATTATGAAATTTGATTTTAACGCACTGAACTTTGAGATCCTTGATGCGAACACCAACGCATACCCCGACATTTTCATTAACCAGAACGGTGTCACCTTTACGAAAAAGGTACTTGATGACCTGAACTATCCTGCTTTTGTCCTGTGCCAGCTTGACGCAAAAAACAAGGTTTTTGCGGTTCGTATGTGTAAGAGTAGTGAGCAGAGGGGCTACAAGTTCTCCAAGCCGAAGGGTGAGCAGAAGGCCACGGTCAGCATCACCAACAAGAATCTGGTTGACCCCATTCGTGCCGCTATGGAGGGCGTTTGGCAAAGCGATAAACGCTATCGTGTGCGTGGCTTTTGGGTCGCAGACGCAAAAACGATGTGTTTTGACCTCTCCGAGGGTGTGCAGGAGGATTATAGAAATGCCGCCAGCGATAATGAAAGCGAGGAATAAATCGGTGAACGGATTGTTCACCGTCTGAACTTCCGAATGACAGTGGGGCAAGCTCATTATGGGCTTGCCCCTTGCTTAAATAAAGGCGGGTATTTGCAGATTGTAACGCACAAGGGGCAGATAAGTGAAATGTAGGGTGGTAATATGGCAGAGAAAAATAAACGGCGCACAAGCGATAATATCCCCGATATTTGCCCCGAAAGACAACAAAAAAACAGGTGTGGGAGTTGTTAGCGTCCCACACCTGTTGGAAAACTGATTTGTAGCAGCGGCGTACCTATATCCCTTGTGTAAGTTTTCTCTACGCCATTTTTACGCCATTTTCGTATAGAGTAGCATAGGAAAACATGAAGTTATATATGGTTGGTTTGTTCCAAAATCCGCTTCAAATCAAGTAATATTCGTATTTATTGAGGATTATTGAGATATAAAATCAGGTAGCGGTCCTCCGATACCTAATTTCATTTTCTCTATTTCCTCCTGTAAATCCTTTGATTTCAAGGGATTTCAGCATACTTACTTTTGCAAGTGGGCCATTTAGTGGGCCATTACATTGCCATAAGCGCTTCTGCTACCAAGTCCATTTCTTTTTTCTTTTCTTCCTCGGTAGTATGAACATATAAGTTCATTGTAATTCCAATATTCGAATGGCCCAGTAACATCTGAAGTGTTTTCGGTTTCATTCCTGCTTCAATACATCTGGTAGCAAAAGTATGTCTCAAGATATGCATCGAAAATCTTGGAATTTTTGCTTTATCACAGATTTTAAACAGCGCTGTATCATATGTACTGTTCTTAACCGGTGTTCCTTTTCGACACAGAAACACAAATTCTTCCCATTCTGTTGAAATTTCTGAAATCCTCTTATTCTTTTCTTTTTGTTTTTTTAGTATAGCAACCGCTTCTTCTGTTAAGGGTATCGTACGGTAGCCTGATTTACTCTTTGGTTCTCCGATACGCCACTCCTTTGCACTATAACGATATTCCATACTTCTGCGAATCTGAATTGTTTTGGATTTAAAATCGACATCTTCCCATTTCAATCCTACCAATTCGCCTGTTCGCAATCCGGTTTGTAGTATAAAACGATACTGATTTTCATAGCTTTGACCTTCTGCGTATTGTAAAAATATTTTTTGTATGTCTCTTGTTAAAGCAACCTTCTTCTCAGATGGCTTTCCCATATCACTTTTCACAGATTTTTTGCAGGGATTGCTACACAGGACTTCATTTTCTTTTGCATACTCAAACATGTTGTATAATGCAATTCTTGCCTGATAAATTGTAGATGTACGATACTCCTGATCTGCCATATCATAAAATATTTTCTGACAGTGAAGTGGTTTCACGTCTGATAGTGTCATCTTCCCAATTACCGGTTTAATATTTTTAATATATCTCTCCGTATAATTGCGAACAGTATTTGAACGGACTGTTTTCTTTTTTATCCCAATCCAATAATCAAACCATTGATCGACCAGCATATCTGATGGCATTGAAATATCACTGTGTTCATCCACATAAGTCGCATCAGCAATCCATGCTCTGCACTCTTGCAGCTTTTTGAATCGTTTATGTTTTCTCTTTCCAAACCGATCTACAAATCTGGCTGAGTATAATCCCGTACTTTCTTGGGTTATTCCTTTGCCAAGTTCTTTGCCTTTTAAATCTTTTCCCATATTTCAGCTCCTCTCATAAGAAGCCCTAATACAGTACCTTGTATTATACCATAGCATCTTATTTTTGTGAATATTCATTTTCATCTCATCTTCTGTCATTCATTTATATTTCCACACTTTCCGAAATGAATTTTTCAAATTCTTTTCTCTTTACAAGTTTTTTCGTACCTACGTAAAGCACAAACGGACATCTCGGTTCTTTCAAAAGACTACTTATTCTATTTTGTCCGATATTACTGTATTCTGCTGCCTCTTCAATTGTAAGAGCCACTTTTTCACATATTGCAACATATTGTTTGTTCATAAAATCCTTTCCTTATTGTTTAACGTGCGTAGCATTCACTTCTATCCGCAATACACACGATCATTCTTTGTATTCAACAACGTTTTCGCTTTCTCCATTTTCATACTTGCAATCGCTTCTCGTTTACTTGTACCTCCAACATACATTGGTGTACACATTTCTAAAATACGGTCATAGATACGTCTTTTATCTAACATGGTCTCGCTTTTTATTTCTTTCAGCGGAAGATTGGTCGTGATGATCAATGGTCGTCCTGAACGGATCCTTCGGTCTATGACGCTAAAAATAATTCCTAACGCATATTCTGAATTTCGTTCCACTCCAAGATCATCAATAATCAAAAGCTGGTAAGAAGCCAATGCATTGATATATTCCGTTTTGTCTGCCAGTGGAAATATATCATCGATAATGGTATTGAAATTTGTCATCTTTACCGTTACTTCTCGTTTGAGAAGATCATTGGCAATACACCCGGCAATATAACTTTTCCCGGTACCAACCGGTCCCCAGAACAAACAGCCTATATGATTTCTTTTCATTTCCTCCCAGTTATCAACATAGCTTTTTGCCTTATGCATTACTGCATCTGACATATCTGCATTCTCAAATGTCCACTCTTCCATTCTGCTCTCGTCAAAACAGATGCTCGTATTTCTGCTGACTAATTCCCGGTGCTCTTTGTCTTTAAAATATTTTTGTTCTTCTTCATACGCTTTTCTGTCACAAGCACATTGCCTGGAATGTTTCTTCATCCCCATAAATCCACCCTCAGGGAAAAAAGCTTCTTTCGCTTCCCCACAGACTTTGCAGTATTGCAAACCATCACTGCCTACACATACGGTATCTTCTTCTCTCATCACAAACTCTCTCCCTCCCCATAGCAATAATTTACTTCATGATATTTATTACTTTTATATTTCTCAGTTACTTTACTAGGTGCCACATTTCCGACTCCTGCACAGCCATTTTTACGACCAGATGAAGGTTGCTTTTCCGACTCTGTTGCAACCATCTTTTCAACCGCCTTATCATCAACCGGCTGTAAACCTATCTCATCAGATGGAATTTTTACATATAAATGATTAGGTTTTGAAAATCCACCGAATCTGCGAACCAATAATCCCTCATCATCTAATTCCTTCAATGTTGTTTTTACAGAAGATTTGCATTTGCCGATTTGAACAGACAATTCATCTATTGGAAATATCAGATAAACGTTTCCATACTTGTCTATCCAGCTATTCTTTCTCGATATCCGCGCCCGGTCATACAAAATCATATAAAGAAATTTTGCATTTTGAGAAATGCGCAGTTTCAGCAAAAACTTCGGAAACTGGAAGTACTGAAGCATCTGCTCTGACTCCTTCATGTATTCATATTTCATTCTTTTCTCGCCTCGTTTCTGTTTCTAACTGTTGTAAAAATCATTTTTATGCCGGCTAAAAAATGTTCTTACACATATATAAAAGATGAAGGGCATAAACACAGGCTCTTGATAAAAATTTTTTATTTTTCCTGCAAAAAATACCCTTTCATTAATACGAAACGCTGAAAGGTATTTTTACAGCCCCTGAGGAAAACTTTTTTACTTTTTCAGTTAATTGAATATTTGAAAACCAAAAAAACACTCACTTATTCCAGTGATATGCCTTATCAAAATTTTCTTATTTTGTTGTCTGTGACGCTTACTCAGAAACGCTTGCGTATCTGCTAAAATGTAATTGCCTGCAATTATATTTTCACGTGGGTATGGGGACG
>OHPJ01000991.1_pt1 | contig 10242 bp, 6 predicted proteins | sample 1577701 | NCBI WGS metagenome assembly OHPJ01 (sample SAMEA3879517, study PRJEB24766) | human gut metagenome | biome: human-associated habitat; feature: feces | place: USA | collected 1985/1987 | reverse complement strand
AATTTTGCTAAACGGGAAACTTTACGAGCTGCGTTGTTCTTGTGATATACACCCTTAGAGCAGGCACTCTCGATAACTGAAGAAGCATCCTTATATGCAGCCTCTGCAGCAGCCTTGTCCTTTGCAGCAACAGCAGCCTCTACCTTCTTGATTGAAGTCTTAACTTCAGAACGGATTGCTTTATTTCTTGCAGTCTTTGTCTCTGTAACTAAAATTCTCTTCTTAGCAGATTTAATGTTAGCCAATCTGTACACCTCCAATTTTTTTATGATTGTAATTGTTCATGATTGTTACATTAAAGCCGGACACGGACAGTTCAATGTAAACATACTAGAGTAGTATAGGACATTTCTATAATGCTGTCAATATATAAAATGACATTTTTTGCAAATTTTTTGAATACCTTTTTCTAAATTTCAAGGCGATCTGAAGGTGAGGGCAAATTCCTAAAAAGCTGTGGATAAATTTTTTGGGCAGGGACATACTAAGTAAAATGAGCGGGAACTCGTTACAGAAAGAGATAAGTTGGGAACAGTAACGAAAATCCACAGAATGAGAAAGAGGAGAAGCGCATATGTACCAGATCAGAACAGACCTTGCATTAGAGACGCAGGAAAAAATGCAGGAAGATAAAGTGGAACTGAAAGGTGTCCGTTTTTCGGAGGAGCATGTCAGTAAAAATCTGACCATCAGCACAGTGGTGATCGAGACGGAGAATGGTGCAAAAGCCATGGAGAAACCCAAAGGTACTTATATCACGATCGAGGCATCGAATATGGATGAGGAGGACGAAGATTATCACAGAGAGATCTCGGAACAGCTTGCCAAAGTGTTAAAGCAGTTGATCAGCGTAAAAAAAGAGGATGTCTCCGTACTGATCGTCGGGCTTGGAAACCGGGCAGTAACGCCGGATGCATTGGGACCAAGAGTGGTGGATAATCTCTACATTACGAGACATATTATCAATGAATACGGAAAATATGCGTTTGGAAAAGAGCATGTCAATCGCGTGAGCAGTATTGTTCCGGGTGTAATGGCACAGACAGGCATGGAATCTATGGAGATCGTGAATGGAATTGTGAAGGAGACAAAACCGGATGTTGTGATCGCAATTGATGCGCTTGCAGCAAGAAATACCAAGCGTCTCAACCGGACCATTCAGGTGACGGACACCGGGATCAATCCGGGAAGCGGTGTCGGCAATCACAGACACGGGTTAAATGAGAAAAGCATTGGTGTTCCAGTTATTGCAATCGGGGTTCCAACGGTCGTTGACGCTGCCACTATAGTAAATGATACGATGTTTAATCTGATCACGGCGATGAATCAGAGCAGCGAACTTAAGACGCTTGGCAACACTCTTGGAGAACTCAATGAGACAGAGAAATATGAATTGATCCGGGAGCTGTTGTCTCCGAATCTGAACACCATGTTTGTGACACCAAAAGATATTGATGAATCTGTCAAAAGATTAAGTTTTACTATATCAGAGGGGTTAAATATCGCTTTGATCGATCACAACATTTTTGCATAATGAATGGAAACTGGCATAAGTTGTATTATGTATTTTCATGGTTATAGAAGTTATCAAAAAAAAAGATTGAAAAATAAATATGGAAAATATCTGATGGGAATGCTGGCAGTGATGTCGCTTGCAGCATTTTTTGTACAGCGGCAGCAACTTTGGAGTATCGGGAAAAAAGCAGCAGTAAAAATGGCAGGGACGGCAGTGGTGGATGTGCTGGCACCGGGACTTCACTATGAAGAGAAGGAAAACGGTAACCATTTTCTTGCCAAAGTGGAGAAAATATTATTTCCAATTGCAGATTATACGGTTCAGATACAATCTTATGAAACTGATGCAGAGAGCACGCTTTCCTATGAGATGATCCTTGCGATGGAAGCGTTGGACGAGAACTACGTGGATGAGAACGGACAGGTTGTGATGCAAAATAATGGTGGTACAGACAGTCCACAGCCGGCTGACGGCACACAGAACGCTGATAATCCACAGGCAGCAGACGGTGCACAGAACGCCGATAATTCGCAGGCAGCTGCAACTGCACAGAACCCGGATACCTCACAGGAAACATCCGATTCCGCAGGGCAGGCATCTCTCACAGTTGCGCAGCCCGTGACAGCAACACAGAAGGCAGTCGAATATTCTCTGGAGAAATTAAATGATTTTGATTACCTTGTGCAGAACTTTTATCAGGTAGACAGTACTACAACTGTAAAAAGTGATCAGTTAAATGTGGCAGCACTCACCGGAAAAAATATGAAAATCGCACATGATGCGAGTACGCCACAAATCTTAATTTATCATACCCATTCACTGGAAGGGTATGCGGATTCTATTCCCGGAGACCGCTCAACTACGGTTGTGGGCGTTGGGGATTATCTGACAGAATTGCTGACGCAGCAATATGGATACAATGTCATCCACGACACCGGGGAATATGATACCATCCGTGATAAGGCGTATTCCAAAGCAGCACCGGCATTAGAGCAGATACTGGCAGACAATCCGAGCATTGACGTGGTCATAGATCTGCACCGGGATGGCGTGGGGGAGAACACAAGGCTTGTCACGAATGTGAATGGAACGGACATGGCAAAAGTAATGTTTTTTAACGGATTGAGCAGAACGACCAAACTGGGGGATATCGCCTATCTGTACAATCCATACATAGCGGATAATCTGGCATTCTCATTTCAGATGCAGCTTGCCGCCGCAGAATACTATCCGGGATACACAAGAAAAATCTACCTCAAAGGCTACCGTTTCAACATGCATTACTGTCCGAAAACACTGCTCGTCGAGGTCGGGGCTCAGACCAATACCGTGCAGGAGGCAAAAAACGCTATGGTTCCGCTTGCAGACATCCTGAACAAAGTACTTTCCGAATAACTGAAAGCATTGTCCCGGCTGTCCGGTCTGGCAGTCTGCCGGGTTATATTATTTGTGTATGCATGGAAAGGAAGCGGGGCGCAGAATGAAACTTTCGTGAAAAATTGCGTAGATTTATCAATGTTTCTTTTTTGACTGCTGGTTTATGTACATTCATCAATGAACAGTCCGCGCAATATGTCCGTTTCAGACACACACTCGTTAGCTTTCTCTAGTGTGCGTAAATGCCAGAATCAGCATCGTTTATTGCAGGGCAAAAATCAAAAGGAAAACCGGGTGATTTTTGCCTTGCTTCTCTGCTGATCTTCTGGCATGTAACGCACACACGAGAAACCTAAGACGAGTGTGTGTCATGAAACGGACATATTGTGCGGACTGTCCATTGCTGAATGAATATAAACAATGAGAGCAGTCAAAAAGGAAATATTGATAAATAAGCAATTTGAACAAGTTTCATTCTGCGCCCCGCTTCCTTTCCATGCATACATAAATGATATAACCCGGCAGACTGCCAGACCGGACAGCCGGGGCTGCGCTTCCACCCATCCGGAAATTACAGATTCAGGTGGTATTTCTGCATCCAGTAGTTGATCTGGATGAAGTAGGCGAGCAGCTGCGGACCTGCCATCAGCTGTCCAAACCACGGCTTTCCGTATTCGGTCGGTGCCTCTAGGAAGGTTTCGAGTTTTTTTGTGTCGATGAAGGTCTTGACCGGTGCATCCGGCTGGTCAAGGATGTGCTGCATTTCTGCAATCAGAAGTTTCTCATAGCCGGGATGATAGGTTTTCGGGTAAGGACTCTTTTTCCGGTGCAGAAGTTCCGCCGGGAGCAGGTCTTTACATGCGTCACGGAGCAGTGCTTTCTCGACACCGTTCTGGTATTTCATTTCCCACGGAACATTAAACACATACTCGATGATGCGGTGGTCGGCAAATGGAACACGGGCTTCCAGACCGGAGTACATACTTGTGCGGTCCATGCGGTCGAGCAGTGTCTGCATAAACCATTTGATGTTCAGATAAGCGATATTATAGCGTTTCCGCTCGGTTTCCGTCTCGTCTGAAAGGTGTGGTGCCTGGTTTAAAGAAGTCTGGTAACGGTCGTGGGAGTAAGCAGCCAGATCCAGATCGTTTATGAACGAGTCCTTAAGAAACAGCGTTCGCACAGACATATCCGCGGACCACGGAAAGCCATCTCTGGATAAAAGATCTTCCCGGTAAAACCACGGATATCCGCCAAAGATTTCATCAGCACACTCACCGGTAAGAGCCACCTTGTTTTTGCGGCTGACGAGGCTGCAGAAATATAAAAGTGACGAGTCCACATCGGTCATGCCGGGCATATCCTTTGCATCGACTGCGGCAAAGAGCGCCTTGAAGAGAGAGTTCTCATCACACTCGAGATAGGAGTGGGCTGTCTCATACTCCTCAAGCATACGATTGACATAGGGCAGATCCCTCTCCGGCTGGAAGGCGTTTGCCTTAAAATACCTGTCATTGTCCTTAAAGTCGAAGGAAAAAGTGTTGAGCGTTTTGCCGCGTGTGTTCATATAGTTTGCGGCGATGGCGGTCACGATGCTTGAATCGATGCCGCCTGACAGAAAAGTACATACCGGCACATCGGAAACCATCTGCCTTTTTATAGCATCCTCCACCAGAAAACGTGTGTGAGCAACGGTATCACGATAGCTCTCGGTGTGTTCCCGGCTTGTAAGCTCCCAGTAGGTTTCATCATGCAGCCCATCCCGGGAGTAAATCATGAAGTGTCCCGGCAAAACCTCAAACAAATCCTTAAACAGGGAAAGCCCGCTCGTGTGTGCAGGCCCGATAGCAAGAAGCTCCTGCAAGCCCTGTTTGTCAAGCTCAGGCTTTACTGCAGGGTGCGCAAAGCAGGCCTTTGGCTCGGAGCCAAACACCAGAGAATCCCCTCGGATGGCATAAAAAAGCGGTTTGACACCCACTCGGTCCCGGTATAAAAGCAGCCGGTTTTCAGCCGCATCCCATATGGCAAATGCAAAAATGCCGTTTAAGCGATTGACAAAATCAGCGCCCCAATGGATGTAGGCATACAGAATAACCTCGGTGTCTGAGGTTGTGGAGCATACAAAGCCGTTTTCGGACAGCTCGGGAATCAGCTCATCAGTGTTGTAAATCTCACCGTTATAGCAGATTGTGTAATCATAGCCATTGTGGGTGCGAGTCATGGGCTGGTCGCCGCACAGGATATCACGGATAGCCAGACGGCTGTGCGACAGACCAATATGCTTTTTAAGGTAGCGTCCTCTGGCATCGTTGCCGCGGTGGGCGAGCACAGCACGCATCTTCTCAAGACGAAAGTTCCAGTAATCGGTGTTCTCTTCAAAGTCTTCTTTAAAGTTACAGAATCCGGCAATACCACACATAAAAATTCATATCTCCGTAAAATCAGATTTAATTTATATTATGCATACGCCTTGAAGCTGTTAATCCGGTCAGAAAATAAAATGATATGGTGGACAAAAGTCATTGTATTAATCAATTACCAAGCTGATTATAAAATTTTTATTGACAAGAAAGGCAGAATAGCGTTACTCTTATTACATGAAGTTAGATAACACTAACATATATAAATGACAGGTAACTACAGTAAGCACAATCTTACCAATAATTGTTTTTAAACGTATAACATTATATAAGGTAAATGTAATTTGAAATGTTGAAAGAGAGGATATCATATGTCAGAAGAAGAGAGAAAGTTCTTAGAAATAGTGGATTTGAAGAAGGGCTTCGGAAGCGGCGAGACGCGCCAGGAGGTGCTGCGAGGCATGAATTTTTCTGTGGCAAAGGGTGAATTCTGTGTGCTGCTCGGACCGTCAGGCTCCGGAAAGTCTACACTGCTCAATATCATCGGAGGCATCGACAGCGCCGATTCCGGATATATCAGCATAAATGGTGACAAGCTGAAGGATATGAGCGAGAAAAAGCTCACGCAGTACCGCAGAAAGCATCTGGGATATGTATTTCAGATGTACAACCTGATTGCCAATCTGAATGTAAAGGAAAATATCGAGGTGGGCGCATACCTGTCTGACAACGCACTGGATATCGATGAGCTGCTTCACACGCTGGGGCTTTACGAGCACCGCTACAAGCTTCCAAATCAGCTATCCGGTGGACAGCAGCAGCGTGTGTCAATCGGGCGTGCAATCGTGAAAAATCCTGATATACTGCTCTGCGATGAGCCTACAGGAGCGCTTGATTACAACACCTCCAAGGAGATTTTGAAGCTCATAGAGGATGTCAACAAAAAGTACGGAAACACCATAATCATGGTCACACACAATGAGGCCATCAAAAACATGGCAGACCACGTGATAAAGCTACGAGACGGAGCCGTGCGTCACAACGATATCAATACAAATAAGGTTTCGGCCGAAGAGCTTGAGTGGTAAGGAGGATTTGACCTATGAGCAGGAAAAAGATAAAAAATCCTCTGATAAAGCGTATACCAAAGGAAATTATCGGTGACTGGAAGAAATATCTCGTTGTATTTCTTTTCCTCGTGCTGACAATCGGCTTTGTATCCGGAATGTATGTGGCAAACGACAGTATGCTCACATCTGCGGATGAGGGAGTAAGTAAATACAAGCAGGAGGATGGACATTTCGAGCTTAAGGATAAGGCTGACAGCGAGCTTGTTACGGCTATCGAGTCAGGCGAGGTAAAAACAGCGATAGCAACAAAACTCCTGTCACGCTCTACGAGAATTTCTATCGCAACGAGGATGAGGACTACGACGCAGACGGCAAAAAGGACGGAACTATCCGTGTATACACAAAGACCGGGGATATCAACCTTGCATGTCTCATCGAGGGCTCATTTCCACAAAATGAGAACGAAATCGCTGTGGACAGAATGCATGCAGACAACGTGGGGATGAAGGTCGGTGACACAATAAAGGTCAGCGGAAAAGAATTCAAGGTATCGGGCCTTATCGCATATGTCAATTACTCCACACTGCATGAAAAGAAGACCGATATGATGTTTGATGCGATAAAGTTTGATGTGGCAATGGTGACAAAGGAGGGCTTTGACCGCCTTAACAAGAGCATTCACTATACATATGCATGGAAATACGAGGATGAGCCGGAGGACGACATAGAGCAGAAGGAAAAATCAGATGACTTTCTGGAGGCGATGGTGTCACAGGTTATGGCAACGGGCAATGAGGTGGAGGACTACACACCGCGCTACTCAAATCCGGCAATCAATTTTGCCACGGACGATATGGGCTCAGACAAGGCCATGGGAGGAGTGCTTTTAGACATTCTTATTGTGATAATCGCATTCATTTTTGCAGTGACCATAAGCAATACGATAGCAAATGAATCATCAGCGATAGGCACGCTTCGTGCGTCGGGCTACACAAAGGGCGAGCTTATTAGGCATTACCTTTCAATGCCTGTCATTGTGACATTTCTGGCAGCAGTAGTAGGAAATATACTGGGCTATACGGTATTCAAGGATGTGGTTGTGGGCATGTATTACAACAGCTACAGCCTGCCGACATACCACACAATCTGGAATCCGGGCGCATTCATAAAAACAACGCTTGCTCCGGTAATTATCATGCTGGTTGTAAATCTTATTGTAATAATCCGCATGATGCAGCACACACCGCTTCAGTTTCTGCGTCATGACCTTAAGAAAACAAAGCGTAAAAAAGCAATGCGGCTTCCGCACTGGAGCTTCATGAGCCGTTTCAGACTGCGAATCATGTTCCAGAATGTGGCAAACTATCTGATACTTTTTGTGGGAATATTTTTCATCATGGTAATGCTCGCGATGGCAGTCGGCATGCCGGATACACTTGATTATTACAAGAAAAATACAGACAGTATGATGTTTGCAAAATACCAGTACGTACTCAAATCCTATGTCGATGCAGATGGAAACGTGCTTGAAACCGACAACAGTGATGCAGAGAAATTTGACATGACATCGCTCTTAAGGAGAACAGATGAGTTTGACGAGGAGGTGTCTGTCTACGGAGTGGAAACAGACAGTGCATACGTAAAGCTTAAGGATATGGATTCGCTTAAGGATAACGAGGTATACATATCAGACTCATTTGCAGACAAATATGGTATAAAACCGGGCGATACAATAAAGCTTGATGCACAGTACGAGAAAAAAACATACAAATTCAAGGTGAAGGGAACCTACGATAAATCCCAGAGCATCGCGGTGTTTATGCCGATAGAGTATTTCGTGGATACCTTTGATTTTGCAGATGGCAGATTCAGCGGATTTTTGTCGGATACAAAGATAAAGGATATCGATGAGAGCAATATCGCGACAACAATCACGATACGCGACATCACCAAAATGGCAGACCAGCTCGACCACTCCATGGGCTCATACATGCAGTACTTCCAGGTGCTTTGCATACTGCTCTCAGCCGTCATGATATATCTGCTCACGAAGCTCATCATCGAGAAAAATGAGACAGCCATATCGATGACAAAGATTTTAGGCTACGACAACAGAGAAATTGCAAGTCTTTATCTGGTCTCAACATCAATTGTGGTGGTCATCTCGGATATCATCAGCGTAGTGCTTGGTGCAAAGGTGATGGACATTGTATGGCGCATAATGCTTCAGACCTTCAGCGGATGGTTTTCATTCCATATGACACCTGTCGGCTATGTAAAGATGTTTGCGTTCGTGCTCATCGGTTACCTGATAGTGACAGTATTTGATTTCAGCAGAATAAAGAGAATCCCGATGGACATGGCACTAAAGAATGTGGAATAGATAGTATAACTGTTTATGATTGAACATTAACCCTATTTGCGCGACAAATTAATCAAAGGCAAAATGTAGATAAATTTTTTATTTACTGATAAACTATTGTATAATTTCACCAAAAATGGTAATATTGTCTTATAATTTTAAGCTAAAGGAGTAGCAGTAGGATAGGAGAGATGGTCATATGGAACAGAGTAAAACTAAAAAAAGGGGTACATTTGCAGCCAAAATCATAGTAATGGTGATTTTAGCTGTTATAGTTTCAAATGTAATTTGTATGGTATTTATTCTTGAAAGCTCCAAAAAACAAATTACAGACAGCACAAAGCATACCATGGTAGATGTTATCAATACAACATCAAAAATTGTGGAGAATGAGATCAGCAATGCAGATACAGAGGATTTAGACTATGATGAATACGCTAAGAGTCTTTCCGATGTAAAGCTCGAAGGTATGGACAGCTCATATGTCTATGTGGTAAAGAATGATGGCACAATGCTTTATCATCCAACAAAGGAAAAGGTTGGACAGCCTGTTGAGAATGCCGTAATTAAAGGAGTTGTACAACAGCTTCAGGATGGCAAAAAACCGGGCACGACTGTTGTAGAATATGATTTCAATGGAACAACAAAGTATTCGGCATATACGATTTTGAACAATGAAAATATACTTGTGCTTACAGCAGATGAGTCTGAGGCACTTGCAGGAATCACTACTGTAACAGGAGTTGCCGTTGGAATCATTGCTATTGTTGTGCTTATTGCAATTATTATCTCATTCATAATGGGACGCAGGCTTATGAGACCGCTTGTAAAGGTCAGTACAATAATTGAGGATGTTGCCAATGGTAATATTGAGGCAGATTTCAGTGTGGTCAAGGAGTCAAATGATGAGATAGGCCTGATTATAGAAAAGATGAAGGAGCTCACACAATCGCTTGGAAGTATAGTCGGAAAGATAAGAAATTCCAGTGATACGATGTCATCAAACAGCTATGAGCTCAATGACACAAGCAGTCAGACACTTGCTGCAAATAACGAGATATCCAAGGCAGTCGAGGATGTTGCAGAGGGCTCTACAGGCATGGCAGCATCTATTTCCAAGATTAATGAAAATCTTCTGGAGATGAGCAATGAAACAAAGGACATTAATGCCTCTGTTGATGAAATCAAAAACCAGACGACAGCAGTGCAGGATAGCAGTAAAATCATGAATGACAAGATTAAATCCATGCAGGATAGCAGCCACAAGATGGATGAGGGTATCTCAGCAATTTCAAAACGCATAGAAACTGTAAATACTACGGTTGACAAGGTGAGCAATATTGTCTCTGTCATTGAGGAAATATCCAGTGAAACCAATCTTTTGTCACTCAATGCATCTATAGAGGCGGCCAGAGCCGGCGATGCAGGAAAAGGCTTCGCAGTAGTGGCACAGGAGATTCGAGTGCTCTCAGACAATACCAATACGGAGCTTGAGAATATCAAGCAGATAATATCATCACTGGTTGAAGAGTGCAGGTATTGTGTACAGGCATCCGG
>OHPJ01000974.1_pt1 | contig 10406 bp, 11 predicted proteins | sample 1577701 | NCBI WGS metagenome assembly OHPJ01 (sample SAMEA3879517, study PRJEB24766) | human gut metagenome | biome: human-associated habitat; feature: feces | place: USA | collected 1985/1987 | reverse complement strand
GGCATGAAATTGCAGCAGATCCAGGACGTCATCGCCAAGATCGACCCCCTCCCCGGCGCAAAGGCGTTTCTGGACGAGCTGCGCCGCGTGACGCAGGTGGTGATCCTCAGCGACACCTTTGACCAGTTCGCCATGCCCCTGATGGAGAAGCTGGGCTACCCCACCCTGCTGTGCAACACGCTGGAGGTAGACGGAGACGGGTACATCGCCCGCCACCGGATGCGCTGCGCCCACTCCAAGCTCACCACCGTCAAGGCGCTGCAATCCATCGGCTACGACACCATCGCCAGCGGCGACAGCTACAACGATCTGGATATGATCCTCCACAGCAAGGCGGGCTTTCTGTTCCGCACCACGGACAAGATCAAGGCGGACTACCCCCAGCTCCCCGCCTTCGACAGCTATGACGACCTGCTGGGCGCTATCAAGGCCGCCCTGTAACGTCTCCTGCAACAAAAAACAAGTCCTCCGCGCAGAGCGCGGAGGACTTGTTTTTTTGCATGATAGGTCACTATTTCTCCGTAGGGGTCACATGGCCGTTTTCATCCACGGTGGCCGGCGTGATCTGGCTGCGGGTGTTGCGGGCGATGTCGTCCAGCCGCATACGGCTGGGGAAATCGCTGAGCAGCGTGTACGCCACGCCGTGCTTTTTGGCGCGGCCCGTCCGGCCGATGCGGTGGACGTAGTACTCATTCTCCTCCGGCACCTCGTAGTTGAACACGGCGTCCACATCGTCCACGTCGATGCCGCGGCTGGCCACATCCGTTGCCACGAACACCCGGAGCTTTCCGTCGCGGAACCGCTGCATGACCTCCTCCCGCTTGCGCTGGGGGATGTCGCCGTGGATGCACTGGGCATCCACGCCCCGCATCTGCAAAAACTTGGTGAGCCGCTCGGTGCTGCCCTTGGTGTTGCAGAAGCAGATGACCCGCTCGTAATTCTCGCAGTTCAGGATACGCACAATGGCGTCTACCTTGCCGTCGGACGGCACCTCCAGCCGGTACTGGAGGATATCGGGCTTATTCTCCTTGGTGGCCTGCACCGTGATCTCCTCCGGGTCGCGCTGGTAGACCCAGGAGATGTCCATGACCTCCCGGGAGATGGTGGCGGAAAACATCCCCAGATTCTTGCGGTTGGGGATCTTGTCCAGAATGCGGGTGACATCATGGATAAAGCCCATGTCCAGCATCCGGTCGGCCTCATCCAGCACCACGGTGCTGACATCCTTGAGCACCACGGTGCGGCGCTTCATGTGGTCGCTGAGACGTCCCGGCGTGGCCACCACGATCTGGGGGCGGCGCTTCAGGGCGTCGATCTGCTTGCCGATGGGCGCGCCGCCGTACAGGCACACGATGCGCACACCCGGAAGATAGACGCAAAGGTCGCGCAGCTCCGCCGTGATCTGCATGGCGAGCTCGCGCGTGGGCGCTAAGATGACGGCCTCGGTCTCCTCGCTGCCGGGATCGATGTGCTCGATGATGGGGATGCCGAAGGCAAAGGTCTTGCCCGTGCCGGTGGGCGCCTTGGCGATGACGTCCTTCCACTCGCGCATCGGTGGGATGCAGCCCGCCTGCACGGGGGTACTCTCTTCAATATTTTTCTTTTTCAGTGCGCGCTGGACCTCTTCGGTCAGTCCGAGAGCGTCAAAGCGCACGCCCTGTGTGAATTCCATAGCGTTTTCCTCTGTTTTCTCATATTTTCAGTCGTGTATGATTATATCACGGCTGTCAATACGGTAAGGTTCAGGGGCACTTGAATTCACGTGCGCTCGCTTCACGGGACGGGCTGAGGACAAGGCAAAGGAAGCACAGCATTTCAACCTTGCCCCTTTTGACCAGTATACGGCTTTCTGTTTGCCAGACTGGGATCGCGTTCATTGATCGTCTTGTGCCCTGTCGACCACAGCAATAGCGCTTTCTTTTTCGATAACTGCGGGCGAGGTCTCCTGAATGCTCCCCCGATAAACGATTTTTACAACATCGCCTATGTTCCATTCCTCTCCCGTTGGAATATGCTTCAAATAGTCATTGACAATGTATTTTTGCCCGTCCTCCGCCACAACGGTCATACTTCCTGTTTTTTCATCAAAATCACAAATCGTTCCCCGCACACTCTTCCAGCTATTGATAAATAAGAAAAGGAGAAGCACGGCACAAAGGAGCAGGATCGCAATTCGTTTCATAACAGTTACCCCCTTAACAAATTAAATTTCAGTTTATATGATATCTACATAGACGACAGCATCGGCAAAAAGTTTCATCTTTTTGCATTGTACGATCATTTTCTGATCCTTATAAGGCTCAAGGGGCCCACAGCATATGCCAAGCTGCACAGATTCGCTCCCTTGTGGGACACTTCGTTTTCTGCCGCAATTTTTGACCGCCGGTTGCTTGTCAGTTGGGGTAAGCTATGGTACAATCATCGTACTAATTCCATGGATGGAGGATAGCAATATGAAAATCGTCATCGTCACCGGCAGCGCGCACAGGCATGGCACGGCCGCTACGCTGACCGATTAGTTCCAGCGCGGCGCGGAAAGCGCGGGACACGAGGTCTTCCGCTTCGACGCGGCGTTCAAGGACGTGCACCCCTGCATCGGCTGCGACAAGTGCGTCCGCACCAGTGAGTGCACATTCGAGGCTGACGACATGAAGGAGCTCAATCGCACCTCCCCGAGGCCGATGCGGTCATCTTCGTCTCGCCGATCTATTATTTTGACTTCAACGCCCAGCTCAAGGCGGTCATCGACCGCTTTTACGCCAACAATGAAGCGCTGATGGGCAAAAAGAAGGCCGTTTTCCTCACCGCGATGGCCGATGAGGATCAAAAGACTGCCTCCGGCGTGAACGCTTCGTTTGACCTCATGGCCGACTATCTCGGCTGGGAGATCGTGGGCAGGCTGAATGTCGGCGGCTGCTCCACGGCGGACGATCTTCACGAAGAAGACCTGACCGCCGCTTACGAGCTCGGCAAGAATCTGTAAACAGTTGATCGTATAAAAAAAGAGGACTTGCTTTGCAAGCCCTCTTTTTTATTGTCGAAACATTCTGCTGTTGTACACGGCCAACGCCGCAATGAGCGACAGAACAGTGGAAAAGATCAGCTTCACCGGCGCGAGCGCTTGCAGGCTGGCGAGAAAATACGTCCAGCCGTCGGCTTCCAGCTTGATGCGAAAGGCCGGAATGCAATAGCCCATCGCAACATACGCCGCGGCAAAGATCACGGCAAACGCTATGATCGCCCAGCGTCTCTTTTTCATCTCCCACGCTCCTTTCTTATCACTGCACCGCGCAGCCGCCCCATTCGACGACCGTGAAGCCCGTGCGCTCGGGCGCGGAAAGCCCCTGCGCGGGAAGGTCGACAAATTTTTCCGATGGCTGCCACGCCATGAAGACGCGCAGCAGCGTGTCAGGCGCGGGATCGACCGTGAGCTTGGCAGAATCCGTATAAACATCCTGCTGGAACGAAATCAGATTGTAGGTGTTGTCCTGCATCTGCGGCAGCCAGTAGATGATAAACTCGTTCGCCTCCTCGCGATTAAGGCCGAGCTGCGTGAGCGCATTCTCGAGGAACGCCGCGGTGTCCTCCCCCGAAACGCAGAAGCCGGTGGAAAAGTCGTAATCCGTCCCCGACGTGCCCTCCCAGTAGAGGTAGCGGTAGGTTTGGCCGCTCTCGTCCGTCAGCGTGCCATCCGGCGCGGCGCGGACGCTCCAGCCGTCACCGTAGGCGGGATAGGCGCACGTCAGCTCGCCCGCAAGATCAAGCGTCACACGCACATCCGTCTCCTGCTCGGGATATAGATAAATCACAGGCTTTTCGTCACTCACCTCTTCCTTCGGTTCCCGCCCGCAGGCCGAGAGCGAAAAGAGCAGCAAACACGCAAGCATAAGGGAAAACAACTTCTTCATGGCAGAGTCCTCCTCATCAGTAGTTATTCTTTTAGACGCAAGAGCCTTCAAAAAAGTTCCATTTTTCACGCCCGCAGGCGTGAAATGATCCTGATCGTTATTTCTGACGTCAAAAGGTGTATTGCCGCGGCGCGGCAAGAGAAGCCGCCCTGGGGCGTGCGCGTCAGAAAAAACACATCTCAGCCCTGAAACGTGCGAGCGCAGCGAGTGCGCTGCACAGGGCTGCAAGCCCTTTCAAAAATGTGTGCCACACATTTTTGAGGAACTTTTAATTGGCCACTTTTACAATGGCAAATCGCAGCACCTTATCGCCCAGCGTGAAGCCCTGCTGGAGCACCTCGACCACGGTATTTTCGCCGTAGTTTTCGTCTTCCACATGCATCACGGCGTTGTGCTTTTCAGGGTCAAAGGGCTTTCCGGCGGCGTCCATCGTTTCAACGCCCAGCTTTTTGAGGCTCTCTTTGAACTGGTTGAACACCATCTCAAGGCCCTTGCGGTGGGGCGACTCCTCGTCGCCATACTGGGCAAGGCCGCGCTCGAGGTTATCGTAAACGCCCAGCAGCGCCTTGATCGTGTCGATCTTCGCGTCGGCGTAAAGGCTTTCCTTTTCCTTCGCGGTGCGCTTGCGGTAGTTGTCGTACTCGGCGGCAAGGCGCAGGTATTTGTCCTGCTCGTCGGCAAGCGACTTGGCAAGGCCTTCCATCTTCTCCATCTGCTCGCGCGTGACGGTGAAGGTCTCGGGCTCCGCGCTCTTTTCGGCGGTCTCGTCAGCCTTGGCGGTTTCTGCGGTCTTGGCCGCCTCGTCTGCTGTCGGCTGCTGCGCCGTGTTCTTTTTCGGCGTGCTCTCCGCCGCGTTCTGCTTGTCTTTCTTACCCATTTCTTACTCCTTATCTTCTTCCTTGGGCGGAAGCTCGTTCTTGCCGAACATCCGCGTCAGGCTGTCTGCAAAATAACTCAGCCGCGCCGTCACGGTGGCGTAGTCCATTCTGGTGGGACCCACCACACCGACGAGGCCGCGCATCCCGTCGCCGATATCGTAGCTGGCGACGACCACGCTCGTTTCCTTGAGCGCCTCGTTCACGTTTTCCGGCCCGATCAGGATCTTGAGCGGCGCGCCGTCATCCGGCACGGGAAGCTCTTCCTTGTTATCCACAAGGAATGTCACGAGATCGTGTGCCTTGTCGACATCGCGGTACTCGGGCATTTTCAAGATCTGGCTCGCGCCCGCGGTCTCCACATTGCGCTGCGCGCTCTGCTCGAGCACACCGATCGCATATTCGACCGCTTTGGACACCACTAAAAATAGCTCGGGCGAAAGCTGCTCGGAAAGGCTCATCAGCCTTGCACTCATCTCATCGGCGCTCCGGCCGGTGAAGTGCGTGTTCAAAAGCTCCTTGACGTCCGCAAGCCGCTGGCTGTCGAACGGAAGGTCCGAGCGCTGGAGCTGGCTCTTCACGCGGTTATCCTCGCCCATCACCACGACGATGAAGCTCATTTCATCGACCGCGATGAGCTCGAAGCGCTTGACGCTCGCCTCGCGCCGTCCGCCCGTCACGCTGTACACGGGGTAATTGACGATGCTCGACACCATCTGCCCCGCCTTGGCGATCACGCTGTCCGTGCCGCTGAGCTTGGACTTTAGCTGCTCGTTGATCTCCTCCGCTTCTGTTTCGGAGACCTCGCGCTTTTCCATCAGCTCGTTGACGTACAAGCGGTAACCTTTCGGCGACGGCACGCGTCCGGCGGACGTGTGCGGCTGCTCAAGGTAGCCCATTTCGACCAGGTCTGCAAGCTCGTTGCGGATGGTCGCAGAGCTCACCGAACCGCCCATCTCCTCGGCCAGCGCCTTGGAGCCGACCGGCTCAGCCGCGGCGATGTAATCCTCGACAACGCGCTTGAGAATCTGCTTTTTGCGCTCGGTCAAGTCCATACGCCGCGCTCCTTTCGTAGCTTTAGCACTCCTTTCCCCTGAGTGCTAAACGCAGTGTACCACCGACATTTCCCATTGTCAATAGGAGGCAGTGTAAACAGTTTGTGAACTACGCAAAAGTCAGGCCAAGGCCTGCCTTTTGAAGCGTTTTCACTCCGCTCTGTGCCTCGCCTACGGCTCGACACTCGCTGTGCGAGAAGAGTTTTTTGGCACGCGCATGTCGCGCCAAAAAACGATTCGAAATCATTTCGCGTCTGCGGATGCGAAAAGCTGTGACGCTTTAATTATTTGTGGTAAATAGTTACAAATGGGAACAAAAGCTCGAAAAGCGTAGTCAAAAGAAGTGAAGTCTGCTATAATGACCGCGCAGTTTTGAGAGAGGAGATTTTGACATGAAACACTTTTTTGCACTGCTGCTCAGCGCGCTGATGGTACTGTCGCTGCTGACCGCCTGCGGCGATAAGACGACGCCGTCCGACGGCGACGATCAGACCGTCACGGACGAGAATGGCAGCGACACCGACAACAATACTGACGATACAACTGACCCCTACGACGCCGTGCGCAACTACTGGTCTGAGGACCAGCTCACGCAGGCCTGGGGGCCGGATCAGGTGGTGGAGCACCTCTTTTTCCACCCGATCATCGCCTATCCGCAGTGGGCCTTCCACGACTGCAATGCCAGTCAGGACCAGCGCTACGGCCTCGACGACTGGATGGTGACGGTCGACGAATACAACAAAATTTTGCAGTCCGTGTACGACAAGGGCTACATCTTAGTCGCGATGGAGGACGTGTGGAGCGAGGTGACGGACGAGACCGGCACGCACATGGTGCGAAACACCCTGATGCTGCCCGAGGGCAAAAAGCCGCTCGTCATCAGCTTTGACGACGTGAACTACTACCCCTATATGCTCGACGAGGGCTTCACGAGCAAGCTCGTCGTCGGCGAGGACGGCGAGATCTGGGCGCAGTGCACCGATCCGTACACAAATGAGACCTTTTTGACCAAGGAACTCGACGCGACCCCCATTCTCGACCAGTTTGTCTACGAGCACCCCGACTTTTCGCTGAACGGTGCGAAGGCCATCTTCTCGCTGACGGGCTATCAGGGTATTTTAGGCTATCGCACGCAGGATGACCGCGACATCGCGGCAGATTCGCCCGACCGCCCCGCGTTCGATGCCTACCGCGCGAGCGAGATCGAGGCGGTCAAGCCCGTCATCGAGCGGCTCAAGGAAACGGGTTGGACGTTCGGCAGCCACACCTGGGGCCACATCCGCCTCGACACCAAGCCGCTCCAGACCGTCATCAACGACACCGAGCGCTGGGCGGACGAGGTCGGCTCGCTCGTCGGCCCCACGCAGATTTTGTTCTATCCGCACGGCGGCCGTCCCGACGGTGACGACTGGCACCAGACCGGCGAGCGCTTCCAGTACCTGCAAAGCCAGGGCTTCCGCATCTTCGCGAGCGTCGGCACGAGTTCGTTCAGCTATGTGAAGCCCGACATTTCCGCCGTCATCTGCGACCGTCTGCATCCGGACGGCACCACGCTGCGCCACTCGCGCAGCCGCTATCTGCAATTCTATAACGCCGAGGACATCATGGATACGCAAGTCCGTCCCGATCTTGGCGTAGACTGGTGAGGAGGCGTTATTATGGCAACGTTAGAAGAACTCAAGGCGAAGGCCGTCGCCATGCTGGACATGGCGTATGTGCCGTATTCCCACTTCCCCGTGGGCGCGGCACTCGAATGTGAGGACGGCGCGGTCTTCACCGGCTGCAACATCGAAAATTCGAGCTACGGCCTGACGAACTGCGCCGAGCGCACCGCGGCGTTTAAGGCCGTGAGCGAGGGGCACCGGCGCTTCAAGCGCATCGTCATCGCTGGGCGCAGCGACGACTACTGCTACCCCTGCGGTGCGTGCCGTCAGGTGCTCTACGAGTTCGGGCCCGACATGGAGGTCGTGTGCCTGAACAAGGACAACGAGGAAAAGCACCTGCACATCAAGGAGCTGCTCCCCTACGGCTTCGACCAGACGTGGCTTGCAATCGACGAGAAATAACGAAAAAAAGAGAGCGGCGCTGCCGCTCTCTTTTTTTGCGCTTTAGTTGCTGCCGGAGGAGGCATCGATCGTCAACGTGCCGCTGACCGTCGAAATTTCCAGCTCGCTCATCTCACCGCCCTCGAGCGCGGGCACGGTGTAGTACGCTTCGTGGTCGCCGCAGGCGATGAGCGTTCCTTCGCGCTCGGTGAGCGCGGAGCGGAACGCGCCGCTTTTCGTTTCATAGTCGAGAGTAAAGCCGTCCTGCGCGGGAAGGGTCAGATAGATGCTGCCGCTCTCCGTTTCGGCATCAAGGCGCAGCGCACGCTCGGTAGCCAAAATCAGGTTGCCGCTGACGCTTTCGAAGTCCAGCGCGCCGAGCGCGCCGGCGATATCCACCTTGCCGCTCGCGGTTTCGATCTTGGCATTTTCCGCTTCGCCTGCCAGCTCGATCGCGCCGGAGAGCGTCGAAATATCGACCCTTGCCCACGTGCCGTCCACCACACCGGCATTGCCGCTCGTGGTCTCGATCTCCACCTCCGGGCAGTTCGCGCACATCACGCGCGCATCGCCGCTGAGCGTCGAAAGCTCGATCTTCTGCGCATCGGCGCTCACGTAGGCGTAGGCGTCCGTTGTTTCGACTTTTATCTCCTCAAAGTGACCGGCGCTGACCAGTTCCCTCGGAAGTCCCACGTCGAGGTGCTTTTCCCCGTCGTAGCTGCCGCGGTAAGCGTCGCCGAGGAAGTGGATGCGCAGCGTGTCGCCGTCGATCGCGCAGACCATCTTCTCGCTCTCGGCGAGCGGCGCGGCGGATTCCTCCTTCACGCTGATCTGCGCGCTCTGCTCGGCGGTATAGATGTTCACGCCGCCGCTGCGCCACGAGATGTCGATCTTGCGGATGTCTTCGCTCTCGCCGATGCTGAGCACCGCGCCCGGGTGGAGCTCTTCGCTCCCCTCCGCCTGCGTGCAGAAGGTGTAGGTCGCGCTGCTGCCGTCCCAGAGCGCGTCGACGGCGAAAATGCCGTCGCTTTGCGGCAGTTCTGCGCGGAATGTGCCGTTATCCTGCCGCTGGGCGGTCACGGTCTCGGACGACAGGCCGGTGCTGCCCCAGGCGTCGGACGGCCAGCAGCGGAGACTGACGGAATCGGGCGAATTATCGCCGAAATCGAGCGTTACGGTGTAGAAATAGGCGGCCGACACTGTAAAGGGCATTTCCAGTACAGGCGTGATGTCACGGGAGGTTTCGTCCAGCGGGTGCGCGCCGCAGGCGATGACGGTCATGCTCTGTAGGCCCTGGGGGTAGGTCCAGTCGTAGCTGCTGCTTTTGAGGGTGACGCTGCAAGCGTTTGCGCCTGTCACCGTCAGTGTTGGCGGGGTTTGGCGCGCGGCCTCGTCTGCGCTTTTTTCGCCGCAGGCGGTCAGGGAGAGCAGGAGCGCGAGCGGGAGCAGGAGGGAAAGGAGCTTCTTCATCGTTCGTTCCTCATTTCTTTCGGATACTTCTATAGACGTATGATAGCCGAAAAAGTTCCCGCGCACAACGGCGATCGCTGCACAAAACGCGGCAATTTGTGGTATCGTGAATTCTAATACCGGAGGCGGTACAGCTTTTTGCCGCGTTGTGTGCAACGCTGCTTCATGATACGGCGTATCATGAAAAGGCAAATCATGCATCAGTGTTCCCGCGTTTGCAGGGGGGTGTGGGCTGCCTTTTCCAACATTATATTTTGGGGGAAAGCGCATGAACAAGACGACAAATTTCGACCTGCCGCAGTGGGTCAAGGAGGACCCGATCAAAATGCAGGACTTCAACGCCGCGTTTGCGAGCATCGACGCGGCGCTCAAGGCGGAGACCGACGCGCGCAGCGAGGCCGACAGCACGGCGGCGGAGCGCATCACGGCATTGGCGCAGACGATCGCAAACGGTAAAATCTGCCGCATCAAATACGGCAGCTACGCCGGCAATGGTCTGAGCGGCGCGGAAAATCCCAACAAGATCGACTGCGGCTTTTACCCGCTGCTTGTGATGGTGAGCGAGCAGAGCGACACGCAGCACTGGGCGCTGCGCGGCGTCAGCGGGTTTTACAACTCGAATAACCGGGGCAACGCGGCGATATGGGACAACAGCAGCGTAAGCTGGTTCTGCCAGCAGGAAGAGGATCAGTATTTCGCCCCGCCCGCCATCCAGTTAAATGAGGCGGGCAAAACATATTATTATGTGGTGCTCGGCTGCGACGCGGACTGAGACGCAGAAAAACAAAAAACAGCCCCCGGCTCAAAAGAGCCGGGGGCTGAAACTCTATTCAGAGATTTTTTGCGCTTACGTCAATGATTAGTTGGCGTAGTAAGCGTTGAGAACACCAGAATCAGTGAGCTTGCCAACAGTTCTGTCGATGGTGAGGGTGATGGAGTCGGGACCGAAAGCGGTGAGCTTGGCGGTAGAGACGCCGAACTCAGCAGCAGCACCATTAAGGGTGATGGTGTAGGTGCCATCAACGGGATTCTTAACAGTCTTGGCGTAGGACT
>OHPJ01000972.1_pt1 | contig 10422 bp, 6 predicted proteins | sample 1577701 | NCBI WGS metagenome assembly OHPJ01 (sample SAMEA3879517, study PRJEB24766) | human gut metagenome | biome: human-associated habitat; feature: feces | place: USA | collected 1985/1987 | reverse complement strand
TCTGGAAACGCGGATCAGTTTGTTGATGGTCTCAACCATATGAACCGGGATACGGATGGTTCTTGCCTGGTCTGCAATGGCTCTTGTGATTGCCTGACGAATCCACCATGTTGCATAGGTAGAGAACTTATAGCCTTTCCGGTAATCGAATTTCTCAACGGCTTTAATCAGACCTAAGTTACCTTCCTGAATCAGGTCTAAGAATAACATACCACGTCCTACATAACGTTTTGCAATACTTACCACCAGACGAAGGTTGGCTTCTGCCAGACGTTTCTTTGCTTCCTGGTCTCCTAATTCCATTCTCTTTGCCAGCTCGATTTCTTCTTCTGCACTTAAAAGAGGTACTTTACCGATTTCCTTTAAATACATACGGACCGGATCCTCAATGGATACGCCGTCCGGTACCGATAAATCAATCTTTTCTACCTCTACCTCGTCTTCGTCATCTAAGATGATATCATCATCAATATCGTCATCATCCATGATTCGAAGCACATCAATGTTATTGGTCTCAAGGAAGTCTAAGATTTTCTCAAACTCATCTGCATCCAGTTCCATGTCCTTGAAGAACTCGCTGATTTCCTGATACTCAAGGCTGTTCTTTTTCTTCTTTGCCAGCGCAAGGAGTTCCTGGAGTTTTTCCTGCAATTTTGCTTTTTTCTCCTCAATGCTCATCTTTTCGTCTTTTGCTGCCGGAGAACTTTTTGCAGCTTTTGTTGTCTTTTTCGTAGTCTTTTCCATCTTTTCATCCATTTTCTTGTTCATCCTCTCATGATTCGTCATATAAACGGGACTAAATAGTATTTTGTCCTCAATCTATAGAAATATGCATTTTCTCCATATTCTGCAAGGTTCTCTTATCTGCCACAAGCTGTTGCAAGCCCTGCATATCCGTAGGTTCCAAGTGCGCCGAACGATAGGAGATGCTGTTATCCTTCACCCGCAGAATCGTCTCTTTTAACGCCTTATCCCGCTCTGCAGCAGAATCCACTTCATGGATTCTCGCATGGAAGAGCTCTGCAACTTCCCGCTGTTCCTCTTCTTCTGCAAATAAACTGATAATCTGTGCCGGATTGACAGTACCCGACTTCTTCTGCTCGTAGAGAAGCTCTGCCACCTTACGGAAAATGTCTTCCGTAAAATCTTCCGGTGTAATGATATCTTTGATTTTATCGTACAGATTATCATATTCTATGAGCCAGGTCAAAAGCAATTTCTGGGACTGCTTCATGCCGTCCTCTTTCTTATGCTTCTTCTCATTCAGCCCACTCTTAAGCGGTGTCCGCTCTTTTACAAGTCCTCCCTGGGTGCCCAGCTGGTTTACCAGATTCCGGAGTGCTTCAAAGCTCATATGATATTTATCTGCCACAGCTTCCATATAATTGTTCCGTTCCAGTTCCGTGGTAAAATCAAGCAGTTTCTTTGCCACTTCTGTCTGGAATGCGGTCTTTCCTTCCGGGTCCCTCATATCATATTTCTGCTCTAAAATCCTGATTTCAAACATAAAGCTGTTTTCTGCCGCATCAATCCGCTTCTGGTATTCTTCCGCTCCAAGTGCCTTGATGAATTCATCCGGGTCTTTGTACGGCTTCATGTTGATGACTTTGGCTGTCAGCCCTACTTCTTTTAAAATCGGGATTGCACGAAGTGCCGCCTTAATTCCGGCACCGTCGCTGTCAAAGGTAAGATAAACCTCCTTCGTATATCGTTTCAGCAGACTGGCATGTCCACTGGTAAACGCGGTTCCTAAGGATGCCACTGCATTGTCAAAGCCTGCCTGATGCAGCGCAATTACATCCATATAGCCTTCACATAAAAGCATCTGCGGTTTCTTGGTCTGTCTTGCAAAGTTCAATGCATACAGATTCCGGCTCTTATCAAAGACTTTGGTCTCCGGCGAATTCAGATACTTCGGTTCGCCATCCCCCATGACTCGTCCACCAAATCCGATTACTTTATTATGCACATCCATAATCGGAAACATGGCACGATTCCAGAATTTATCATGTCCGCCCCGGACTTCGTCAATGGACACAAGACCGGATTCCTTTAAGATTGCATCATCATATCCAAGCTTTCTTAAATAGCGGTACAAATCATCACTGTATTTATCCGAATAGCCAAGTCCAAACTTCTGCATGGTGGCATCCGATAATTCTCTCTTTTTAAAATATTCATACGCCTGTTTTCCGTGTTCGCTCCGCAGCAGCATATAATAATATTTGCCGGCTGCCTTGTTAATCTCTAACAGAATCTGGCGTTTGTCTGCTTCTTTCTTTGCCTGGGCACTCATTTCCTGCTTCGGCAGTTCGATTCCGGCACGCTCTGCCAATGCCTCCATCGCTTCCGGGAATGAAAAGTTCTCATACTGCATCAGAAAGGTAAATACATTTCCGCCTGCTCCGCATCCAAAGCAGTAATACATCTGCTTATTCGGTGATACGGAAAAAGAACCGGTCTTTTCATTATGGAAGGGGCACAGTCCAAAATACGTGCTGCCTTTTTTTGTCAACCGTACATATCCGGAAATCACATCTACAATATCATTTCTGGAACGTACTTCTTCTATTAATTCATCTGAATAATATGCCATTCCTTAATTCACCTGCCAAGCCTTCGGTACAAAATATTCTGAGAATTTGGCAATTGCATACTGGTCGGTCATTCCTGCGATATAATCACATACTACCCTTTCTTCCTCTTCGCCTTCCGCAATCATATCGGTATACTGTGCCGGCATCGTCATCGGATGTTCCATATAATATGTAAACAGTTTGCTGAGTAATCCTTCTGCCTTTGTCTCTTCTCCTTTGGCAATGGGATTGGTATATACGCTTACAAACATGAACTTCCGTAAATCCTGCATTGCCTGGAAAATTTCATCGGACATAATGATATCCGGCTTATCCATGCTGTTGGTAATAATATCATGAATCAGTGTATCCAGCCGGTCTGCCGAATTCTTTCCCAATACCTTCCGTATATCGATTGGAATATCTTCTTCCACCATTATCTTTCCACGCACCGCATCATCGATATCATGATGAATATAGGCGATTTTATCGGAGAAACGGACGATTTTGCCTTCCAGTGTATGCGGCATCGTACTGGTCTGATGATTTAAAATGCCATCCCGCACTTCCCAGGTCAGGTTCAGTCCCTGTCCGCCTTTTTCCAATTTCTCTACAATACGCACGCTCTGTTTATTATGTTTAAAACCACCGGAGCAAAGTTCATTTAGCACCCGCTCTCCGGCATGACCAAATGGCGTATGTCCCAAATCATGCCCTAATGCAATGGCTTCCACCAGATCTTCATTCAGCCGCAGTGCCTTTGCAATGGTTCTGGCATTCTGTGATACCTCTAAGGTATGCGACATACGGGTACGATAATGGTCACCCTTCGGTGTTAAGAACACCTGCGTCTTATTCTTCAGACGGCGGAATGCCTTACAGTGGAGAATACGGTCTCTGTCTCTCTGGTATACGGGACGTATATCACAAGGTGCCTCCGGATAATCCCGTCCTTTGGAATTCTCGCTTAATGCTGCATAAGGGCTTAACATCTCATGCTCCATGCGCTCCATCCGTTCCCGAATTGTCATATCCTTATCTTCTCCCTTCCTGTCACATCACCATTTCATGATGTAAATGCACTGCCATCATCTTTATCATTATGAGGACGTCATTCGACCCCTGCTATTATAATTCTGTGTCCACCTTCAAATTTCCTTTATTTTTTACAAAATTTCATAATATTTTTTCTAATACTTTCCAATGTGCTTCGAAATCGCCCTTGCTACCTTATAAACCGGATTCTCCATCTTCTTTGCCACCTGTTTTAATTCCTGCCGGATGGCAATGGACTGCGGGCAGTGTTTCTCACATTTTCCGCACTGACGGCATTTTGAAGCGTTGGTCGGATTTGTCTTTAAAGTGGTACACATAATATATGCCTTCATACCGGAATAAAAGCTGTCGGTATAGCGTGTATTATATGCTGCAAAACAGGTCGGAATATCTACTCCATGCAGGCATGGCATACAGTAGCCGCAGCCGGTACAAGGTACCTTCATATGCTGGTTAATGGATTTCTTTACCTTTTCAAAGATTTCCAAGTCTTTCTCTGTCAATGCATCTGCTGTGGCATCCGATGCAATTCTTACATTTTCCTCTACCTGTGCAATATCATTCATTCCGGAAAGCACTACTGTCACCTCCGGATGGTTCCATATCCAGCGGAGTCCCCATTCTGCCGGGGAACGATGTGGTTCTGCAGATGCAAATATGGCTTTGGCAGCCTTTGGCAGTGCATTCACCAGCCTGCCGCCCCGCAGCGGCTCCATGATAATCACCGGAAGTCCCTTCGCTGCAGCATATTTTAAGCCTTCAGTTCCCGCCTGGGTATGTTCATCCATATAATTATACTGTATCTGGCAGAAATCCCAGTCGTAAGAATCTATGATTTTCTTAAACTGGGTGGCTCCGCCATGGAAAGAAAATCCGATATTTCCAATCTGACCGCTTTTCTTTTTCTCTGCAATCCAATCCTGTATTCCAAGTGCAGTCAGCCGCCCCCATGCTGCAATATCATTCAGCATATGCATCAGATAATATTCCACATGGTCTGTCTGAAGGCGTTCTAACTGTTCCTTAAAATACCGCTCCATATCACCTTCTGCCTTAATATAATAATGTGGCAGCTTGGTGGCAATTTTTACCTTATCACGATAGCCTTTTGCCAGGAACTTTCCCAGGCATGCTTCACTTCCACCGTAAGTATATGCGGTATCAAAATAATTGACCCCGGCTTCCACTGCCGCTGCCATCTCCCGCTCTGCCTTTTCCTGGTCGATTGCGGTTCCTTTCTTAGAATAACGCAGGCAGCCATAGCCTAAGATGGACAGCTGGTCTTTGTTTCCCGGATTTTCTCTATATTGCATGTTTGTTCTCCCTTGCACTTGTTGTTATGGTGACTGCGAAATGGAAAATGATAATGAAGATGTCTTACCGCTGCTTTGACTGGATGCGCCTTTTGTTCACCCATAGCGAATACCACTCCGGCTGCAAGGGGCTCTAAGAATTTTGAAATAATTCTTTTATATATGGCAAACGGTGCAAAGTCACATCCATGTTCCTCTGCACCTCGCTGGTACGTCCCTGTACCAGCGTTGCCAGATATTATTAAAATTCTAAGAGCCCCTAACAGCCTGCGTAAATGTATTCGCCCATAGGTGAACAGAAGGCGGCATCTTGTCAAACATTGGGCAGACAGACATTTCGTTTTTCGTTTATCCTTTTTCCATTTCGCAGTCACCGATTCTGCATAAGTTGCCGGGTGATGATATTTTCATACCACCACCCGGCACATATACTGTCATTATAAAGCTATCGGGAAAGTTTTGCAAGAATCACTCCCGCTCCTTTAACATTTTAAATCCATCGGTCATGTCATAGGATGTAATGTTATCATTAATCCAGAGGTAAAATACATTGCCACTATACATTCCACGGACATTTTCGTAATTAACTCCGTTAATGCCCGGAATTTCTGCCTGTTTCTTAAAGGTTCCATTTTCATAGGAATATATCTGGTAGGTCTGCTTGGTTCTGCTGCCGCTATAATCCTCACAAACCAGACCGATTAAATTCTTATCTTTTGAAATGATGACACTCTTATAATCATATAATGCTTCGCTATAATCTACATCCTTTAATACCAGCTTTGCTTCTTCGGTTACTTCTCCCGGATTTTCTATATTAAACATGGAAAGCTTAATGTTTTCTATATTTCCGGTATTCTCATCTGATTCATAACCGATGCCCAGTAAATGTGTATCATCCCAGAAATGCAGATATTCGGAGAAGCCGGTCACCTTGAGTTCGCCGATAATTTCCGGTTTTGCCGGATCTGATAAATCCACGGTAAACAGTGGGTCGGTATTCCGGTAGGTTACAAAGTAACCAGTGTTTCCCATAAAGCGGGCGGCATAGATTTCTTCTCCCGGTGCAATGCCCGTCAACTGTCCGGTTAATTTCATGTTCTCATCCAGAATATAAAGTGCATTCACCTCATCCTCTGTGCTATAATCGGTGGTCAATACCCGAAGATATCCATCACTGGCATTGATTGCAAAGGTATCTCTGACATAACCACTTACTGCCGCTGCCGCCACGCCACTGATTCTGCCCTCATCCAGTGCAAATTTCGCAATATTGGTAATCATTGCTCCATCGTAATCTTCCTCATATAAATACAGGGCATCTTTGCTGATATAAGTCTGGGCATATCCGGAGATTACAAGCTTACTGTCCAGCACTTTATCCGGCTTATTTACATCCAGTGAAGAAACCAGTATACCACTTTCTCCTGATGACTCCGGCAGATAAATTTCACTGGCGGCAACCTTTTCTCCATTTACCTTTGGAATCACAGCTTCCGCCAGACTGCTGACACCATTTCCTTCCTTCAAGTCTTCTACACCATGCTTCTTTTCCACATAACTCGTCACATCAGATGTCATATTATACTGCGTAAAAAGATAGACTACATCTCCGATTTTCCTGGAAGTATTATAATAACCATCCTGAATTAATCTTCCTTCAAATTCCGGATTCTTACGGTCTACGATACTGTATACCTGAATCTGTGTGATACTTTTTCCGTTCATTTCATACCAGAATGCGCTATCCTCTGATGCCGCAGTTTCTTCATCTGAGTATGTTTCATCTGAGTTTTCCTCATCTTTGTTTTCCTTATCAGCGCCAGCTTTGCTGTTTCCATCTAAGGATGTCTCATAGCCCTGCACAACTAGAATCAGTTGGTCTCCATCCACATAAATTTCCATCACCCGGTCTGCCGCACCACAATCTTTTGGTAAAAATCGTGTTACTTCTTCTAATTTTCCATCCCGGATATCTGTTATAACAATATATTTATCCTCTACAGTGTAAATGTAACTGCCATCAATTTTGGCAATATCACTCTCGTCTACGCCTTCCATCTGAAGATTTGTCGTAGAATAATCTTTTCCGCCTTCCTTGCTGCCCTCCGATAAATCCATATCGGCACTCTCATCCTTTGCTGCATTGCCGGAAGCCTTATCTTCCGATGTCGCAGTGCTCGTCTCTGCGCTCATTTCCCCTTCTATCCAGTTCTGCTGATACCCCTTAAGAAGAGTCTGATATACCTCCTTATAATCCGATGCACGATGATACATTGTTCCAAGAGAAGCCACATCCACATGCTCCGCTTCCTCTGTTTCACCAGCTTCTCCCACAGTCTGCTGCGTATCCGTCATTGCTATGGAATCCGTCTGCCCTGTACCGGAATTCTTATCAACACGGGTCACTGTTATATAAATTCCGCTGCATACTACCAGTGCCAGCACTGCCACCATACTTCCAAGTCTGCGCCATGGAATTATTTTCTTCGATTTTTTCGGTTTCAAGTGCTGATTTTCCTGCTGCTGTTTTGCTTTCTGTTCCTGTAATTGTTTTTCTATCTGTTCCGGCTTCAGAGCCTCTGGTATCTCTATCTCTTCCGCCGCTTTTCTTAACTGGGTTAAAATCTCCTGTTCATTCATACCGGCACCTCCATCTCATCTGAATTTCCTGTTGTTTTCCAGACTTTTTGCATATCTTCCGTTTCTCACTTCCAATATTTCTCCACCATTTTCTTTATTCCCCGGCTCTCTTTTGAGCGGACGGTATTTTCGTTAAGGTCTAACAGTTTTCCGATTTCCTTACTGCTATACCCACAGAATAAATGCATGGCGATAATCATTCGTTCCTCGGAAGGCAGCTCAAAGAACAGGCTCCGGACTGCTGCATGCTCATCCATTCCGGATTTTCCCAGATGCTCTAAAAGCTCCGGTGTCAGCTCTTCCGGCCGGGTCGCATACTCTTTTAATTTCCGTTTGCACTTATTACTTAAAATACGGAATATCCACGCCCGGAACGCTTCTGATTTCCGAAGCTCCCCGATTTGTGCAAATGCATCCATCACGGTGTCACTGACCACATCCTGTGCATCCTGCGGATGCTTCAGCACATATAACGCAAAGCGATACAAGTCCTGATAAACGCCTTCATATAATTGTGCAAATGCACCGGTATCCCCACTTTGTGCCCTGCGCACCAGCTGCAGTTCCTGCTCCATATGCTCACCCTATACCTTCCTAAGTCCTTTCCTTTGACCGGTCTCATATATATAGTGTCGCTGAATTCCATTCTGTTGCATATATTTTAAATTTTTTATAACTGGCTGATTACCAGCACATCATTTTCACGAATCACAGTATTTCCGTTCGGTATCACAACCTTCTCATTCCGCTTTAGAACAAGAACCAGCTTCTCTTCTCCCAGTTTTATTCTGGATAATGGCTTTCCAATCCACTTGCTGTCTTTTTCGATTGGGATTTCTGTCAGACAGATGCCAAGATTTTCTTCCGGAGATAAAGCACTTAAGACAATCTTGTCTCCGGCAAGCACTACCGTGTTGCCATTTGGAATGATACGCTCCTCGCCTCTTAGAATCAGTACCAGTAATAAATCCGGCAGGGAAGTAAGGTCTTTTATCTTGCGGTTCTCCCATGGATGTCCTGCTTTGATGCTGATTTTAACAAACTCCACCGGCATTTCATCGGAGTAGTCACTGAAGGTCTTCATGACGTTGCCATTTTCGTCTATCATGTCAAGCTTCTTTGCCACCAGTCCAAGCAGTGTACCCTGAATACTGATAGAGAACAGGACAATGAAAATAACTATGTGGAACAAATCATTTTTCGTATATGCCGGGCTTACTGTTGCCATAATTGCAAATACTATGGATGCCGCTCCACGAAGCCCCGCCCAGGACACCAGAAGCTGCTGCTTTACCGGGCAGCGGAATGGCATCAAGATAGCAAATACAGAAACCGGTCTTGCCACAAATGTTAAAAATACCGCAATTGCCAGTGCAATCGGCAGTATCTTCGGCAGCTGGGATGGCAGACCAAGCAGGAAGAAAATCAGCATCTGCATCAATCCGGTGATTCCATCAAAGAAATGCACCAGTGATTTTTTGTGATGAAGTGGAGTGTTGCCAAGGATAATTCCGGCAATGTATGCTGCCAGATAACCATTTCCATTTATCATGGATGCTCCGGCGTAGGATACCAGTGCCATACTGAATACAAATATCGTATCAAATCCATCCGTTGCAAAATTCACTTTTTTTAAAATGAATGCTGCTGCCAGTGCCACAACTACCCCCACTAATATGCCAAAAATAATCTGCGAGAATATCATGACAACCAGCGAAGAACCACTTAATTCTCCGCTCATTATCGTTAATATAATTACGGTCAGCATATAAGAACATGGGTCATTACTACCACTTTCCACCTCCAGCATGGATGCAGTATTGTTCTTAAGATTCAGCCGTCTGGAACGAAGGATTGAAAAGACCGATGCCGCATCCGTAGAACTGATTACAGAGCCAATCAGCATACTTTCCCAGAAATCCATTTTCAATATAAAATGACAGAATGCTCCGGTTGTTACTGCGGTCAGTATAACACCCACTGTTGATAATAATACTGCTTTACCAGCCACCGGCTTTGCCTGTTTCCAGTTGGTTCCAAATCCACCGTAAAACATGATAAAGATTAAGGACACCGTACAAATCTGTTCGGCAATCGTAAAATTATCAAAAGGAATCTTTAAAATTCCATCTGTTCCAAACATCATGCCAAGAAGAATATATGCCAACAGCATTGGAATTCCCAGTTTGTTGGACATTTTATTCAATGACAGGCACAATAAAATCACTGCTGCTACCAGTAAAATATAACTTGTCATAAATACCTCTCTTTCCTGTTTTTATTTACCTGTTGCTCTTACGTCTTCTTCTATCCCCTTTTCTTTTATTACCTCTACCTATTCCTTCTTTTCTTCTGCCTCCATGATACTTCCTGCCTTTACCAGTCCTCTCTGCAGTGCATCCCTTGCATTCTTCCAAGGCTGCTCCTTATAACGGTAATCATTCTTACAGATGAACCATTCTAAATCATCCCGCACCCTCTCATATCCGTTAATAAAAGTCTCATTTAAAGTCATCAGAAATTCATTCAGGTATTTCTTACCCATATATTCCGGGGCACCGGAAAACAGAACTTTATAATGATTTACACAAAAGCCTTTGGATGCTGCAAACTGTTTGCGGAAGTCCTCTTCTTTTTCATATAAATAGTAAATGGTATTGATATAATTTGTAAAGCTGTGATTAATGTAATCACACACAAAGCACTTTTTCTCTTTTTCTTCCACAAAGGTAATCACCGGATGGACCGTCTGGCTCTTTTTCCTGAAAAGTACAGCTGCCTGAGGCAGTGGTGCTTTCATTGCTTTTTTTAACTCCTTAGCTGTCTTATCCATA
>OHPJ01000968.1_pt1 | contig 10450 bp, 10 predicted proteins | sample 1577701 | NCBI WGS metagenome assembly OHPJ01 (sample SAMEA3879517, study PRJEB24766) | human gut metagenome | biome: human-associated habitat; feature: feces | place: USA | collected 1985/1987 | reverse complement strand
GGCTCAGGTGCTCACGAACATGCCCGTGAGCCTTCGCAGGCGAGAGGGGCTGTGGGAGGCCGTGTCGGCTCAGGGCGTCGTCGTTGCCCGCGCTCCGAAGGCGGTTGTCTGCGCCGCGCTTGCCACACCCTGCGTGCTCGGCCTCGCACGCGGCACGATGGGACTCAGTCCGCTTTACGGACGCATATCGCTCCTCAGGGAGACGGATCTTCCTGAACTCAGGTGTGCGCTCACGGGTGACGGATACGTAGCCCGAACGGAAGGCTTCTGCGCGGTGGGCGCCACGTACGAGCCGGGCGAGGCGCCCGACGTTGCGGTGCAGGAGGCGCATGAGCACAACCTGTCCACCTTCGACAAGCTCACGGGGCGTCGCCCCGACGTGCTGGCCGCGGGCTTTTACGAAGGCGTCCGAGCCGTACCCGCCGACCGCATGCCGCTTGCGGGCCGCGGCTGGACGGTCGCCGAGCTCGAGGGGCTTGCTTTCAGGGGCGTGCCCGAAGCGAGATCGATTCCCAGGGCGCCTGGTCTCTGGATCTGCGCGGGCTTCGGCTCCCGCGGGCTCACCTGGGGGCTTGCGTGCGCAAGGCACGTGGCGGCGGACGTGACGGGCGACGTGCAGGCGCTGCCCGGATCGCTCGCCGCGAAGCTCGATCCCGCGCGCTTCCTCCCGAAGCTGCTCGCGGGCTGAGAGAGGAAGGTTGAAAAAGATCTGGCCGAAAAAAGCAAAGGGACGGTCCGTGCAGGATCGTCCCTTTCGTCAGTCACTGGACGTAAGGCTTACTTTTTACCGCAGCACTGCTTGAACTTCTTGCTGCTGCCGCAGGGGCAGGGGTCGTTGCGGCCCACGCGGGGTTCTTCGCGCACGACGGGCTTGTTCGGATCGACGAGCTGCTTGAGATCGAAGACGGCCTTGACGAGGTCGTAGAGGGCGTCCTCGAGGTTCTTCGGCATCTCGCCGCTGCGGTATTCCTGCACGAACTGCTCGGCTTCCTCGGGGGTTTCGAAGTCGTCGGGAGAGATGTTGCGGATGATCGGCGTGGCGAGCGAGTTGATCTCGTCGTCGGCGATGAGGTCCTCGCGCCAGTGCATCATGCCGAAGAAGAAGCCGGAGGCCCAGGGTTCGAGGGCTTCGATGCCCTCTTCGTCGGTGATGATCTCGTCGTTGTCGTCGACGAGCGGGAAGATGACCGGATCAAGACCGCCCTTGGCGGCCAGCGCGGCCTGGATTTCGTTGAGGCGAATGTCGAGCAGCTCGAGGATGCGGTCGTCTTCGGGCAGGGCGGCGGGATCGCCTTCCTCGCTGAAGATGTAGGGGTAGATGTCGTGCTTGCTCGGGTGCTCGGGGTTGAGCGCATAGGCGGTCAGGAAGCCGTCGATCACGCCTGCATCCATCACGCCTTCGTTGTTGAGCGCTTCAAGGCGCTGCTGAAGCTCTTCAATAAGCTCGCTGTCCATCTGTTTTTCGTTCGCCATTTCTGGAGTTCCGGTTGAGGATTGATGATGGCGCTATCTTAACAAAGCGGGCTTTGGCCTGCAGGGCTCGAGAGCCGTAACGGCTTGTTTCCCTCAAGTGTGTCCGTGCGTCGTATCTGCGACAATATGGGCGCTTTTCACCATTCCGATACAGGACGCTCAATGTTCGACTGGCTTTATCTGCTGCAGGCCGCCTTCCTCGGCATCGTCGAAGGCCTCACTGAATTCCTTCCGGTGAGTTCGACTGGGCATCTGATCGTGGCGGCGGACCTCGTGGGATTCACGGATGCAACGTCAGACACGTTCGTCGTCGCCATTCAGGCGGGTGCGATCCTTGCGGTCTGTTGGTACTACAGGATGAGGATCATCAGGGTCCTCCGTGGTCTCTTTTCGGAGCCCGTCCAGCAGCGCCTCGTCGTCAATACGCTCGTGGCCTTCCTCCCCGCTGCCGTCGTCGGCGTTCTTGTCTCGGATCTTCTCAAGACCTATCTCTTCAATCCGCTCACCGTGGCGACGGCGCTGGTCATCGGCGGCCTCATCATCCTCTATGTCGAGCATCGTCATGAGAAGCTCGGCATCGAGCCGCGCGTGAAGGAGATGGACGACATGGACTGGAAGGACGCGCTCAAGGTCGGCGTCGCGCAGTGTCTCGCGATGATTCCCGGCACGAGCCGCTCGGGCGCTACGATCATCGGCGGCCTCATCTTCGGGCTTTCGCGCAAGGCTGCGACCGAGTTCTCCTTCTTCCTCGCGATTCCGACGATCTTTGGCGCCACGGTCTGGGACCTCTGGCAGGCGCGCGAGCAGCTTGTCGCCGCCAATCTGCCGGGACTGGCGGTCGGAACGGTGGTGTCCTTCTTCTCTGCGCTCGTCGTCGTCCACTGGCTCATCCGCTTTGTCTCGAGGCACGACTTCCGCGGCTTCGGATGGTACCGCATCATCTTCGGCGGCGTGATCCTCCTTACCTGGGCGACGGGGCTGGTGAGCTGGTGATCGCCGTTTGCCGATGGCTCAAGAAAAATGCGCGCCTTTTCCGGGAAGGCGCGCTTTTTTTATGACGCAGAGGGAGCGGGTTGCTTGCGGATGTAGACCAGATCCCAGATGCCGTAGCCGAGGCGTTCGCCGCGGGCCTGGAACTTCGTGCGGGGACGCTCGCAGAGCGGGTTGCCCATCACGGGGCTGAAGTTGCCGGCGCCGTGGAGGTTCTCGAGGAGCGGTTCGCCCTCGAGCACTTCGAGCATCTGCTCGGAGTAGTTCTCCCAGTCCGTGGCGCAGTGGATGTAGCCGCCCGGACGAATGCGGGAGGCGAGGAGTCCGATGAAGGGTTGGGCGACGAGGCGGCGCTTGTGATGGCGGGCCTTGCGCCAGGGATCGGGGAAGTAGATGTGCACGCCGTCGAGGGAGTTCTCGGCGATCATGTCGCGCACGATTTCAACGGCGTCGTGGCGGACGATGCGCACATTGGTGAGGGACATCTCGTCGAGGCGCTTGGCAAGCGCGCCGACGCCGGCCACGAAGACCTCGCAGCCGAGGAAGTTGACCTCGGGGTGGGCCTGCGCGATGGCGGCGGTCGTCTCGCCCATGCCGCAGCCGATTTCGAGAACGAGCGGGGCGTGGCGGCCGAAGGCCTTGTCGGCGTCGAGAAGCTCGGGGGCGTACTCGATCTGGTATTGCGGGAGCGACTCGTCAAGGGCGCGCTTCTGGGCGGCCGAGATGTGGCCGCGGCGCATGACGAAGGAGCGGATGTGGCGCTTCTTGAGCGCCTCGAGTTCTTCAGGCGTCAACTCGGGCTTTTCGCAGTTCTTTTCCATGGTGCGGAGCAGGGGCGGGCCGCACGGGGCGGCGGTAGATACGAAAAGATCCCGCAGCTTACGCTCAGGCGGGATCCTTGGAATATGGAGCGGGTGAAGGGAATCGAACCCTCGTCTTTAGCATGGGAGGCTATTGCTCTGCCATTGAGCTACACCCGCAACAGGTCTGGAATTCTACCATAAAAGCATGCCGCCGTTCTTCGGGCGGCATGCGCCGGACGTTGCCGCTCAGTGGCGGAAGCGCACGTGGCTGAGCACCCAGAGGGCGCAGACGAGAACCAGAATGGCGCCTGCGGTCATGAGCATGAAGGCGGGCGTCATGTGCTCGACGTCGACCACGATGTAGCGGGCGACGGCCACGATGGCAAGAGCCACCGGCGTGCGGATCGGGATCTCGCGGGTGCCGAGCGCGGAGCCCTTCACCATGGAGAGGATCTCGATGTAGAGGAAGAGCAGGAGCAGGTCGCCGAGGCTGGCCTTCTCAAGCTCGACCATGCTCCAGATCGAGGAGCAGATGCCGACCAGAGCGGCGACGGCGATGGCAACGAGCGCGAAGCCCTGAGCGAACGTCAGAACAGAGTTGAACTTGACGGCGGCATCGGAAAGCGGCGCCGTCTCGGAGTTGTGGTTTTGATCCATTGTGGCGATAGGTAATGCTTATGAAAAACGAGGGTGCGTTTGTTCATTGCATATTAGCATCACCAGGCGCAGATCATGCCCCCGTTGAAGCGCTTTTCTACAAATGCCTTGACTTCGGGGGAGTGGTAGCACTGGACGAACTTGGCGACCCAGGGCTTGGAGAGGTCCTCGGCGCGGACGCAGAGGATGTTGGCGTAGGGGCCGTCGGGGCGTTCTTGGGCGATGCCGTCCTTGGCGGGCGTGAGTCCTGCGGGCTCGGCGTAGCTCGCGTTGATGGCGGCGGCGTCAAGGTCCTCGAGGCTGCGGGGCAGCTGGGCGGAGTCGAGCTCGATGATGCGGAGCTTCTTGGCGTTATCGATGATGTCGAGGACGGTGGCGCGAATGCCGGCCTTCGGATTGAGTCTCACGAGTCCCTGTTCCTCGAGCATGTGCAGGGCGCGGTTGGCGTTCGTCGGATCGTTCGGAATGCCGACGCGGGCGCCCTGGGGAAGGTCCGCAAGGGTCTTGTAGCCCTTGCGGGTGTAGTAGGTGAGCGGGAACGTGATGGTGGGGGCGGCGGAGGCGAGCTTGTAGCCGCGGTCCTCGTTCTGCTGGTCCATGTAGGGCTTGTGCTGGAACGAGTTGATGTCCAGATCGCCCGCGACGAGCGCCGCGTTGGGCTGCACGAAGTCGTTGAATTCGACGATGCGGATCTTCATGCCCTGTTTTTCGGCGATCCTCTTGACGACTTCCATGATTTCGGCGTGCGGGCCTGCGGTGACGCCGACGACGATGGTCTTTTCGGCGGCGAGCGCGGAGAGCGGAATGCTGCCGGCAATGGCAAGAATGCCTGCGGCGGCGACAAGGGTGCGGCGTTTCATTCGGAATGTCCTTTTCGGGTATGAACCGCCCCGAGGCGGGGCATGGCGGCATTATGCACGCGGGTGCAGGGGGCCGTCGGGGAGATTGAAGGTATGTTGATTACCGCACACCGGCATACGGAAAACACCTGATGTTCCGCCCGGTTTGAGGGAGATGGAACACGAGGGATTGAAAAAAAGCGCGCCGCTTTCGAGCAGCGCGCCTTCTGCAGTGTCCTGCTGAGCTTACTTGTGGGAGATCCTTCGCACGATCCAGTCGCCGAAGCTCTGGATGCCCTGAACGAGGATGATCAGCACGATCACGACGGTCCACATGACTTCAGGCATGAAGCGCTGGTAGCCGTAGCGGATGCCGAGGTCGCCGAGACCGCCGCCGCCCACGGCGCCGGCCATGGCGGAGTAGCCGATCAGGCTGATGATCGAGATCGTCAGGCCCGCGACGATGCCGGGCATGGCTTCGGGAAGCAGGACCTTCGTGATGATCTGCATATTCGTGGCACCCATCGACTGGGCGGCCTCGACGAGGCCCTTGTCCACTTCGCGCAGGCTCGTCTCGACGATTCGGGCGATGAAGGGCGCCACCGAGAGTGTCAGAGGAACGATGGCGGCGGCCGTGCCGATCGAGGAGCCGACGATGAGTCGGGTGAACGGAATGATCGCCACGAGCAGGATGATGAACGGCACCGAGCGGAGAGCGTTGATCTGCAGGGGGGGCTCCATGCCGCCCATGGGAGCGTTGCCGGCACCGGCGGGCGCGGGCTGGGCCTTGCTGCGGGCGCGGGCAAAAAGCTTCAGGCCCACGAAGAGCAGGATGCCGAGGGGAATGCCCGCGAGGGCGCCGATGCCGCCGGAGATGGCGACCATGATGATCGTCTCCAGGAAGGAGTCCCAGATCATCTGAATGAGATTACTTGACATCATTGATCTCCTCAACGACCACGCCGTTCTCCCTCAGGAAGTTGACGGCTTCGATGAATACGCTGCTTTCGGCCTCGATGAGTACGGTGAGCGAGCCGAGGGTCTGGCCCTGGACGTCGTCGACAGTGCCGCGGAGGATGTTGAAGTCGAGGTTGAAGCGGCGCGAGCATTCGGAAATGACGGGGCGCGTGACTTCGTTGCCCGAGAAGGCGAGGCGAAGCAGGTAGACTGCGTCGCTGTTGGGATGGTTTTCGCGAGCCTTGCGGAAGCGGTCGAGAATGGAGGCCGGCATGTCGCGGGCCATCACGTTGCCGATCAGGGCCTTCGTGGTTTCGTGCTGCGGCGACATGAAGATGTCGACGACCTTGCCCTGCTCGACGATCTTGCCGTAGTTCATCACGACGACGCGCTCGCAGATCTGCTTCACGACCTGCATTTCATGTGTGATCATGACGATCGTGAGGCCGAGCTCCTTGTTGATGCGCTTGAGAAGCGCGAGGGTGGCGACAGTCGTCTCGGGGTCGAGGGCCGAGGTGGCCTCGTCGGAGAGAAGGACCTTGGGGTCGTTGGTCAGGGCGCGGGCGATGCCGACGCGCTGCTTCTGGCCGCCGGAGAGCTGGGACGGATACTTGTGGGCGTGTTCGGTGAGGCCGACGAGCTTGAGAAGCGGCTCGACCTTTTCGCGGATGACGTTCTTGGGCGTGCCGACGAGCTCGAGCGGGAGCGCGACGTTGTCGTAGACCGTGCGGGAGCTCAGCAGGTTGAAGTGCTGGAAGATCATGCCGATGCTGCGGCGGCTTTCGCGCAGCTCGTCTTCGGAGAGCTCGGTGAGGTTCTTGCCGTCGACCGTGACGGTGCCTTCGCTCGGGCGGTTGAGAAGGTTGATGCAGCGCACGAGCGTGCTCTTGCCGGCGCCGGAGCGGCCGATGATGCCGAAGATCTCGCCGGGGCGGATCTCGATCGACACGTCGTCGAGGGCCTTGAACTCCCGACCTTCAGGCGTCTTGTAGGTCTGGGTTATGTGGTCAAGCTTGATCATTTTTCTATGTGCGTATGAATCACAAAGGGGAAGGTTCGGACAGTTTACCTGTTGTGCGGCGCAAAGGGAGCGAAAGCGCGGGGAAATGGGCGGATGCTTGAGGTATTACCGCCGGAAGGGAAGAGAGGAACGAAAAAAATCCCGCGGACCATCTGTCAGCAGGATCATTGGGAGGTGTGGTGGGAACGCAGGGATTCGAACCCTGGACCGACGGATTAAGAGTCCGCTGCTCTACCAACTGAGCTACGTTCCCATTCCAGATTGTCCGCAGATAGTTGTGGTGGGTCGTGCGGGACTCGAACCCACGACCAACGGATTAAAAGTCCGCTGCTCTACCAACTGAGCTAACGACCCGTTTGCCGCAGATGAGTCACAAACGACGTGAACAACTAACTGAGGAAACGAATTATGCACGTGCCTTCCGGACCTGTCAATAGTGCATGAAAAAAAAAGTTGGTGAGCCTGTCGCCCAAGGCAATCATTCCGCGCCCGTAAATAGAATGTAAAGGTGTCTTTTGTTAGGGTAAACACCAACAAAGTAGACCTTGGCAAGCGGGATTTTTTCAGGCATCATGACGGTAACGAACAAGGCGGCAGGGTGCTCAAAACTCCCGTCTTGCAGGTGAAGCGGATGATCCTTTGTGCATCGAGGCTAGTGAAATGATCCTGCCATTCGAGATGTAAATTGATTGTCGTGTATTCATAAATATTTAGTATTGTGATTGTTTGAGACAGGAGTCCGTCATGGCTGCCAAGTCCGCGAATCCGACCCGCCCCGGTCGTTGCGAAGGGGAAGAACGCAAGAAGGCGCTCAGCGTCGCGCTTGCCAATATTGAAAAGCAGTTCGGCAAGGGCGCCATCATGCGCATGGCCGACGGCGCCGAAGTCGAGGACATCGAGACGGTGTCCACGGGCTCCCTGGGCCTTGACCTTGCGCTCGGCGTGGGCGGTCTGCCCCGCGGTCGCATCATCGAGGTGTTCGGTCCCGAATCCTCCGGCAAGACGACGCTCTCCCTGCAGGTCATCGCCGAAATGCAGAAGATCGGCGGTACGTGCGCCTTCATTGACGCGGAACACGCGCTCGACGTCCAGTACGCACAGCGTCTCGGCGTGCAGCTCTCCGACCTTCTGATCTCCCAGCCCGACACGGGCGAACAGGCCCTTGAGATCACCGACGCCCTCGTGCGCTCGGGCTCCGTCGACCTGATTGTCGTGGACTCGGTCGCCGCGCTGACGCCCAAGAGCGAAATTGAGGGCGACATGGGCGACGCGCTGCCCGGCCTTCAGGCCCGCCTGATGTCCCAGGCCCTGCGCAAGCTCACGGGCTCGATCACCAAGACGAAGTCCATGGTGATCTTCATCAACCAGATCCGCATGAAGATCGGCGGCTACGGCAACCCGGAAACTACGACGGGCGGCAACGCGCTCAAGTTCTACAGCTCCGTGCGTCTCGACATTCGTCGCATCGGCGCCATCAAGAAGGGCGACGAGGTGATCGGCAACGAAACCCGCGTCAAGGTCGTCAAGAACAAGGTTGCGCCTCCGTTCAAGCAGGCAGAGTTCGACATCCTCTACGGCGAGGGCATTTCCCGCTACGGCGAGATCATCGACATTGGCACCGAGCTCAACGTGCTTGAGAAGTCCGGCGCCTGGTACTCCTACAACGGCCAGCGCCTCGGCCAGGGCAAGGAGAACGTGCGCGAGTTCCTCAAGCAGCATCCCGACGTCTGCGGCGAGGTCGAGCAGAAGATCCGCGAAATGAAGGGCATCCACCTCAAGAGCATCTCCGCCGTCGACGGTGATGACGAGGGCATGCCCGAGGATGATCTGCCGCTGGCCGACGCCGACATAGATCTGTAATGGAGAGCCGGTTTTCGGACCGGATTGAAGAACGGCTTCAGGGAAAAGGGGGGTGGTCCGGACATGGAGGACCGTCCCCTTTTTTTCCGTGAATGATCCGTGGGAGAAGGGAAATGGGAAGAAACTGGGAGGAAGGCGAGCTCTTCGTCTGGGGTGACGACGGACTCGTGCCCGCTGATTCGCAAGAGAAGGCCGTGCGGTCCGCGGCGGAACCCGCACGTGCGCTTCCTTTGGAGACGCCTCCCGTGCGCCGCAGCGAAGAGCCCGCCGTCAGGCGCGTCGGGCGCAGCTCGGGGCTCGGCGAAATCGTCACGGGCGTCGACGAGGCCTCGGGCATCGTTCGCACGGCGCCCAAGGTGCTGCCGCGCCGCCAGCGGAGCACCTATGAAAGTGACGACGACTTCTGCAACGATCCCGAGGAGCTCGAGAGCCGGCAGGCGCAGAAGAAGGCCGCCCGTCCGAAGAAGGAGCGCCCGAGTCTTTTCGTCAGGGCGATCGGCTCGCTGGCCCGCCGCGAGTATTCCAGACGGGATCTTGAGGCGAAGCTCCGCCGCTCCCTGTCGGAGGATGAGGATCCGGACGAGGTTGGGCGCGTGCTCGACAGGCTCGAGGGCGCGGGCTATCTTTCCGACGCGCGCTTTGCCGAAAGCCGCGCCCGCTCAAGGTCAAGGGTCATGGGAGACGCCCGCATCAGGCGGGAGCTGCGCCAGTGCGGCGTGGCGGGCGAGCATGTCGATGCTGCGATGGACGAGATCGAGGAGCCCGAGGAGGTCAGGGCCTACAGGCTGTGGGCAAGGCGCTTTGGAGAGCTGCCTGCGGACAGGAAGGAGCGCGACAGGCAGATCCGCTTCATGATGTACCGCGGATTCGGCATGAGCGCCATCAGCAGGGTGCTCAAGGGCGCCGTCGAGCCGCCTGACGACATGGCCTAGCGATTTGTTTGCCGGCTCATTGTTCGAACGGGCTCCCGATCCCTGTCCTGAAGCGGATTCGAGGCGGGGGATTTCAAGTTTTTTCCTGTTGCTTTTGTTAAAATCATCGGCTACCTGTTTTTGAGATTTTCCCACGGAGGCTATTTTGGAATATCTCTTCGATCTGCTTGCCAACCTGCATTGGGCTGCGGTCGGCCAGATCATCATGATCGACATTCTTCTCGGCGGCGACAATGCTGTCGTGATCGCCATGGCGTGCCGCAACCTGCCTGAGAGCCAGCGCAACAAAGGCATCTTCTGGGGCACGGCCGGCGCCATCGCCCTGCGCGTCGTGCTGATCACCTGCGCGGTGATGCTTCTCGACCTCCCGTTCCTCAAGGTGGCGGGCGGTGCGCTTCTCGTCTGGATCGGCGCCAAGCTCCTGCTTCCCGAGGACGGCGATCATGAAAAGGTCGAGGGCAGCAGCAAGCTCATCGGCGCCATCAAGACCATCATCGTCGCGGACTTCGTGATGAGCTTCGACAACGTGATCGCCATTGCGGGCGCCGCCCAGCAGGCTCATGAGACCCATCAGACGCTTCTGATCATCTTCGGGCTGCTCGTCTCGGTGCCGTTCATCGTCTTCGGCTCCCAGATCATCCTGAAGCTCATCGACCGCTTCCCCGCCATCATCTACTTCGGCGCAGGCCTTCTCGGCTGGATTGCCGGCGGCATGATCGCCTCCGACGTGTTCGTCACGACGCGCTGGCCCGAACAGGCCTTTATGATGCACTACCCGCTCTCCGTGGGCTGTGCGGCGCTCGTGATCCTCATCGGTCACTTCCTCGGCAAGGCGAAGATGAAGAAGTTGCTTGCGAAGGAAATGGAAAAGGATCGCAGCTGAGCTGCCTCCCTCTGATGCGGTACCCAAAAAAAGCG
>OHPJ01000953.1_pt1 | contig 10524 bp, 12 predicted proteins | sample 1577701 | NCBI WGS metagenome assembly OHPJ01 (sample SAMEA3879517, study PRJEB24766) | human gut metagenome | biome: human-associated habitat; feature: feces | place: USA | collected 1985/1987 | reverse complement strand
CGGGGGAAAATATATTGTAGACCGAACCATTATGGTTGAGGGTGCCTATACCAACAGCGTATTCAATGCACCGCTGGCTCCTGTCTATATGATTGAGGCGAACAAACGTTATCTGGCTTCCTTCACCAGCCTGTTAAAGTTCGCATCAACTGAAGGTAATGCCGGCATCAAACTGGATGGCAGGGCTGTGAATACAGACATCTCCTTGGATGACCCGCTATTCGGTCCTGGAAATATCAAATTTTCCACAGACAGCTTCATTTTTCCGGAAGATTGGAACAATACGATTGTACAGATAGAATGGAACGGAATGATTTTCAAGGGGAATCTCATGTCTCTGGATGTCAAGCCGCAAGAAACCGAAGCACTTAAATATGAATTGATAGAGATAGTGTAAATTATGTATATAGTAAGTCCGTTCACTCCTATTTTTTTCAAGCCTTCTACAGATATGTGCAGGGCTTCCGGCAAATATATGCAAATATTCGCCCCGTCTGATGAAGTCATGATACAGGTTATAACACGCTCCGAATCACGACCGATTACAGGCAAGGTAATCAACATAGTAACCGGTCATGAAACAGTCATTGACTGGCAAATATGGAGCATGAACCATACTTTCCGTATCACGTCTGACACGTCTGAATTATCCCGAACCACCCTTATACAGTATTCGATGAAGGACAACCGACAAAGACAGGATGCTGTCTTTTGGATTTCCGACACTCAGTATTTCTTTGACTGGCGTGCTCCCGGCGGTTTCATGGATGACAACTGGGTATTCGGTGTGAATAATGAACAGTTCACCACATATGATAACAATCTGTCTGAAATTTACGCATTGGAAACTACCCAGAAGACATTCACGCTTGGTAACGCCCAAGGATGTCCCGTATGGTTCGGAGAGTTACTGAACAGAATCCTCTGCTGTACTTATGTCTATTTTGAAGGGGAACGCTTTATACGGGCTGATGCCAATGTCCCTGAAATGAGCCAGCCTATTGAGGGTTATAAGAGCTATATCTTCAAACAGATACTGCAGGATATAAAGATTGTGGACTATACAGAAAGCGAGAACCTGATAAAGATACGTCGGGTTGATGACAAAAGTTTTAGAAAAGTTGCCAATAAAATATTGACTGTATGACGGAACTTGAATTACAGGAACTCACCGATAAGATCATAGCTAAGCTAAAAGCTGACAGCCTTACTATAGACCAGTTGACACAAACCAATGTGTTAACCGGCATGGATTTTCTAGAACTGAACAGCGGGCGCAAAGTTTCATTAGATGATTTACGCAAGTTCATCCGTGGCTATGGCATTTATCTTGAGATTATTTCCAAACTGGATAATGAAACAATCCCCACCGACAACAATGTATTCTCATCTCTTCGTGTCCTGTTTGAAATCTCTAAAGCGCTTGAAGAACTTAAAAAAATATACCTACGTAAGGATCAAGCGGACGGAACAAATTTCTTATTGAAGTTCGGCAAGTTCATCGACTCCATGATTGCCGGTAAAGGTGCCGGTATCTATCCTGACGGGCGCGGTCAGTTCGAGCGTCTTGAGGTACGCGGCTCCGCAGTGTTCAAGGAAATCATCTATAACCGTCTGAACGCACAGGAAGGCGACACCTCATATTCCGAGAACGGAGTCATTGAGTCCGTGGCTTTAGAGAGCGACGGAACTTATACCCTGAAATTGCGCAAGCGCTGGGAGAATGACTTCACCGCATTCCAGGAGGGTGATATAGTGTACGGGATTGTAAACAACCTCTTTTCAACGGGGGAGTATTACGCCTCGTGGATGCGCGTGCTGTCCAAGAATGTCCCGGCCAACTCCATCTCGGTGTTGTCATACCCGGACAGTGAGGTGCCGGGCGGTAAAAACTATCCTCCCACAGAGTTGACGATCATTACCAGAAGAGGAAACGCCTTCAATGAGGACAGGCAAAGCTACTGGTATTTGTCCGCCACCACGGATAAATGTCTTGTCTGGCTGGAAGGAGTAACGAAGCCTGTCTTGGAACAGAACAACTATTACATGATATTGGGGCGTTTGCCCAATTTGGATTTGTTTGACAATCTCCCCGTCAACTATAAGCACTCGTACATATTCGCCCGTGCCGGCATCTTCGGTGAACTTTACCGTGTGGACTGGCAGGGACTGCCCGTACAGGAACTGGTGGACCGTGGCTTTTGGTCGGCCGAAGTCGCGTCCTCTGACAATCCTTACACCAATACGCAGGAGCGGGCGGACACGGTTTGGCACTACGGCTGCAAATGGAAGTGCCTGATGACGGGAACAGCCGACGAACCGCAATATGCGGCGGCCGGATGGGCGATGCTGGAAGGGAACCCGGAATTTACGATAGAGATCGGCAGCACAAAGGGGTGGTATTTTGATATCGAGACTTTTTCCACAACGCTATATATTACCGGCAAGCTGTACAACCGTGACGTGACAGATCATATACTTGACGCTGATGTGAGCTGGACGCGTGATACCGGGAATGTATCAGAAGATAACGCATGGGCGGTGAAGCGTGCCGGCGCCGGGAAAAATCTTCCTCTGACGATAGATGATCTCGGACCGAATTATACCAACATGCGGGTGTGTACGTTTAAAGCACAGGCGTTATTGCGTGACGGGCAGCAGTTTGAAGTGGCGGAGAATTTTGTAACATTTTAAAATGGTTTTATACAATGGCAACAAAGCAACGAAAAATAGAAATCAACTACCGGCTGTTACAAACCAGTTGTAACATCGAGGTGGTGGGCAGCGTGCCGGACATGCAGGTCTACCAGGCTGACAAAGCTGAATACACTCCGGACTATACGCTGACACCGCTGGTCCTGTTTCCGCGGTGCAACGCCACCGATCCGGAAGCGGTGACTAAAATCGGGGCGGTCAACTCCAGGCTGACCAACATGAAGTGGTACGAGCGCATCGGAACCACACGCACACTTATCACATCGACAAACACAGGCTACAGCATTACGGAGTCCGGTGACAGCAAGGGACAGATCACAATGAAAAAAAATGTCACCGTCCTAAAACCCGTCACGCTGGAGTTTTACGCGGAATATGCCGACACACGTACCGGACAGCTGTTTACTTTTCAGATGAGCCGTCTTGTCCGCGCGGTTGACGGTACGGATGCGATCCCCGTATTGACGATAGACAGCCCGTCCACGCTGGACTGGAACCCGGTGCGTGACATCACCGCACAGACCATCACGGCTAAACTGATGGTAGGCGACACGGACGTGACGGCTACGGGCAAATGCAGGTTCTTCTGGTACCGTCTGTTGTCTACGGGAGCGCTGGAGGCGATAACCACAGGAGCGGGTGACAACGACTGGGAGTTTGTATCACTGAACAAGAATGTATATAAGATTGACCGCAATTATATAGGTGATGACATCACGATTGTCTGCAAGGCCACCTATGCGGCTTCCGGGACTCCGGCATCAACCCCGGGCACATCGGACCCGGCAGTCTCTACGGTGATACGCCGCAGGATTCCGAAGATTGAAGCCGACTGGGAGGGCGTACCTACGGGTGTTCCGGATGGGACTTACGCCATCTTTCCCAGACCCGTCATTCGGGATACCATGGGGGTTATCCCGAATCCATCCGCCATGTTTAACTGCCACTGGTACGTCAAGAAGAGCGGAGATGCCGGATATGCCAAGGTTGCCGACGGATACTCTCCCAGGATACCTTTCAGCAACGGCATGATGTTAAAGCTGGAGGTGGAGGACAGAGGCCCTTACGTGGCGCTGACACAAGGCGGCAAGGTGCTCACACAGGGGGGCAAGGCGGTAGTAGTAAGAAAATTTGGATAACATTAAAAACAATAGAATTATGGCATTTTACATTAAAGTAACGAAGGAGGTTGCCGACCGGTTGCATCTGACCGATATCCGCAACAGGACAGCGGATGGCAATGTATTATTGTGGCAGGCGGACGTGGCACGTTTCCCCGGCGACACGGTATTTGACAGGGCCAAGGAAGCGGGCGGCATCTGCCTGACCCCGCAGGCGGCGAAAGAAGAGATAGACGGTACGGACCATCCCGTCGAAGTATTCACACCTGCCTCTTGGGGGGAGGACAACACCGAAAGCTCCGAAGGCACGGATAGTACGGAAACGACCGGGGAAGGAGGAGCGTCATGAGTTTGGCCAGCGCGACCGGACAGGTCATATTTTCGCAAAAGGGCGGCGTATACATGCCTGCCATCCAGTGTAACCAGGGAGATCTGTATCAGGAGTATATGGGCGAAGCGTCCGCGCCGACGAACATCGCACCGGATTTCGCTTCGCTCAAGCCCGTCTTGTCCTTCATTCTCACCTCTTCGCGGGTGGCGGAAGGGCTGGTGGTCCCTTCCTCCATGAAATGGTATTTCAATGATGTCGAGATCAAGTTCTCGGGCAATGTCTCCACCAACACGTTTGGCGGTGAGACGGGACATTTCAAGTTTATCCCTTACCAGCCCGGTACGACGGATTACTACGGATTGCAGATCGTCAAGAATCTGGTCAAGGCGAGCGGAGCGGCCTCTTGTACCATCAAGGGTGAAGCCACCGTGACGATAGGGAATACCAGCGACACCGTCCAGTTCGTCTATAGCATCCCCATCACCAAGGGGGTCGGAAACCAAAAGCATGTGACGATCATTGCCGGTGACAACAAGTATTTTACCCTTCGGGACAAAGGGCAGAGCTGCATTCTGAAAGCCGTAGCGCGCATGGGCAGTGACGAGATCACTACCGGACTGGCGTACAAGTGGTACAACCAGGTCAACGGTGCGTGGAGCGTGCTGAGCGGAAAGACCACACAGACATTGACCGTCACCAACGATATGGTTGACACGACAGGTGTGTTCAGAGTGGAGGTGTACCAGGGCGGCAAGCTCATCGGTCAGGACACGCAGTCCGTAATGGATGCGTCCGATCCGTTTGATTTGATCCTGAATCCCACGCCCGAGGACGAGACCATCCGGGAAAGTGGTGACACGGTGGTCTATAAGCCCATTCTGGTCAAGCGTGGAAGTACCACCAAGTACAAGGACATGACTTTCTATTTCGTGTTCATGGACAGTGCAGGAGTAGTCCTTAACCCGTCTACTTCCGGTACAGCAGCCACTTCCGGCACGTGTACTTGGGACATGTGCCAGCAGGCAGGAGGCAACGTGGCATGGACCATCACAACCAAGGAATAAGGAGGTGATATGCCGTTGGTGACTAGAACCGGACAGGTCAGTTTTGCTCCAAAAGGTGACAAGGGAGATAAGGGAGCGCGCATGCGTATGCGTGTATGGGGGGCGTCTGTGTCTTACCTGGAGGGCAAGCAAGGGCAGCAGTTTTACGACATTGTACTTTATGACAACCTGCTGTACCTGTGCATCCGTTCGCATACGTCGGTTTCGACGGAAACCCCCAAACAGAATGTGGCTTCGGGAAAAATAAAATACTGGGAAGTAGCACAGAGCTGGACTTTTATCGCCACCAAGCTGTTGTTGACCGAGAAGATCAAGGCGTCCATGATTGATGCGGACGGTATCAGGGCGGTCAATGTGGACATCAGCGGAAAAATCACGGCGGATAGCGGACGTATCGGTCCGTTTTCCATAGATTCCGGCATGTTGTCCTCAAAAACTCTTTATAAGGATACAACAGATACTTATGTTGGTTTCAATCTGTCTGCCGGACAAATTGAGTTTTATAACGAAAGGACATTTGCACGTGTGAAAATCGGGGGAAACACGCAGTTTGTCACCATTGAAGGAATTGCGTATGATGCCGGAATTGACATACAGAGTCCGAATCCCATGATCGGGATGCACATCAAGACTCCGAGCATTCCTCTGTTCGTGGAGGGGGGTAACATTTTCCTTCATCCGAACAATGACAGTTATGTGTCTCTTCATGGCATAGTGGGGAACTGGAGGAACATATCCGACAGCACTTCCCTGAATAACAATGATGACAATGTGATGTTTATTAATACGGGTAATATAGAAGTGACACTTCCTCCGGATGTTCCGGGACATACCATATACTTCAAACGTATGAGCGGCGGGGTAAGACTGACAGGCGGGCGCATCCTGCCTGCCCCCGGAGGAAAAGAGATGTCCTCCATTGATCTGGATTATGCGTCCGGATTCGTTAAATGTATGGGCAATTATTGGGTTATGTTTTATTGCGGATAACAGTATTTAATTAAGAATATTATGAAAGTTGATTTTACAAAATTTCCCCTGTTCACGGGGATAGACAGACAGGATATGGTGATAGCGGATATCCGTAAGGATATTGCTGACGGCATTTACAGGAACGTGCCCGGTCTTCCGGCGCACGTGCTTGCGGAGAAGATCTATCGGAACGAGCTTGTGGAGCTTGCCGATGACGAGATTCATATACTTGACCTCTACACTTCCGCTTCGGTGGGGCAGCTTGCCGACTCATGGCAGGATTATAAGAAAAACAATTTGGAAACTGGTAAATAAAAAATATTATGGAAAAGATGGAATTAAGTGAGGCGTTGAAAGCCAATGCCTCAGTACTGGAAGGACTATTCACAAGTTTGAAACTATTTCCATTTATGTTCAGAGGCGATGTCAACGTAACATCTTATGACGAAACGGGTGCGTTGGATACTGTAATAGAAATGGGGATTTATAAAGTTAAGCCGAAACAAGGTGTATGGGGAACCTTGGTCGTATTTAATGCCTTCGATGGTGCGGGTGGGGTCGTACAAAAACTATATAATGCAACAGGAGCTAAATATAGAGTTAAAAACTCAAATACAGATAACTTATGGACTGATTGGAAATCTTTTTAACGAAAAATTCCAATTGGTTCATGCCTGGAAGAACTGGTGTTTAAATATACATTAATATCCCTGCTGTCAGAACTGGATGGCTTGTTATGGAACAACACTTCTCCCGGCAGCATATATACTTTTAACTCCACATCGGACTATGACTCAAAAAAGCATCCGTTTGGAGCAGCAGGAACAGTAGAGGTCAAACGTTTTGGCGGCAGTTCCACTATTCAAATTCTCTATGACATCAACAATCATGTTTTTTTGCGGAGGAAAGTAGGGGAAGAAGCTTGGAACGCATGGACACAGGTATAATTGTACACCAAGAATCCCAAAAACTAATATTACCATTTACAGGAAACTGACATAGAGACAGTTTCCTGTATAGTATTTATGGATTATAAACTGATGATGTATAAACATACCATGGATTCCATACTCCACTTGTGCTTCTATATCTATGGTAAATCTTATTCCTAATAGAAAACATGACTTGAAATATTCCTCCTGATGGAGTCACTCCACATATAAGCATTCCATGATCATTAGGACCTACACCACTCGCATCAGGTTGTCCTAAAACGCATACTCCCCGCTCAATAAAACCATCTAAATTTTCATTTGTTGCTAACTTGTATCCACGATAAGGAAAACCAATCAGTTCTTCCAGAAGTGCAAACAGATAAATTTTATGTCAAAGAAACCGTCTTCCAGGTTCCCCAAGCACCATTCCACCATTTTATTCTAAACACTAAAAAACCACCATAGTTATTAGTCCTAAATTGTACTGTTGACTGTCCCAGGTTATGACTGAAGACAAGAAGCGTTTGATCATTGTATGAAGTGCCTTTTATTGCATATACTCCAGGCTCATACACTTTATCAATATCGTCTTCAGTTTCTAACTGGATATACCCTTTTCCTTTAAATATAGTACTACTGCTAACTCCTAACAGTCCTTCCAGCTCTCGATTTTTAAGAAAATCATGTCAAAGAAACAGTTTTCCAATCATCCCAAGTATTATACCATCTCTGTCTTACTTTAAAAATTTTAGTATTCATATCTGATGCAATTTGTAGAGTGTAATAATTGATTTTAAATACAATAATACCTCCCCATCCAGAAGAGAATGGAGAGTTTGTTAATTTGCGAAAATTACCATTGATATAATATCCTGACTCAAGTTCATTAGCATCACCACCTTCAGATATATCTGCCATTCCCATAAATGGAAACAGCTTCAAATTATTCATGAGTTCTCCCAGCTCTCGATTTTTAGCATGAATTGTATAATTATTATTCAGCAGCGACTTCAATTGCATCTTCCGGCAATGTTGCAATCACAGGAGTAGTTTTAAAACTGGTAACTGGTTGTATTCTTATATTCATTGAACCACTATCATTATTTTTCAAATACATACTTATAACATTGTAGCCATCTATTTTAACATAGAATTTCTGTGATAATAAATTGGATAATGCTATAACTTTATATATTTTTCTTTTATCATCACGACATATCAATATCTGATATGATGCCATTCCTCTCCATGGATGCCAAATGACAACATTATATACAACACTATTTTCAGAAGTAGATAATAGTAATACTTCACCACTCTTTAAAACAAATTCATTGGTTAGAGCCTGTCCAATAGGCATTAATCCTTTCTTCTCATTACTTGCAGTAGGCAGAAGTTCTCCCAGGACTTTCGCGGCAGCCGTTGAAGACGTCAAAGTAGGATTCTTGGAACCATCCAAAGTACGGAGCCAAGAGAAGGTATCGGATTGGGGCAACTGGTCCTCAAACTCATCTGTTCCGGCTGCCGCAGCGGCAGCAAATGTTGATATTTCTGATGCAGCGGAAACAATCCGTGCGGAAACTAATTCTGTCATCTCATCGACGGTCACCTGTCGTTCGTTGCCGTTTTTATCCACAGCTTTAAAGCCAACTATATTATTCAAATCCATAATGCAAATTTTAAAATTAAAACAAATACTTCACCCATGCAAAATAATTACTGTTCTCAATATAATTCGGATCATCCTCGTTGGAATATGCCTCCCTCTCAAACGATACCACCTTATACGCCCTGCCGGCATCCTTCAACCGTACCGCCATGACCAGCCACTCCACACCATACCAGAGATAGAATGCCAGCCCGGCCAGTACCAGCCACCAGGCGGAAAGGTCAAAACACAACAGTAAGATCCAAATAACTGTACCGGTGGCAACTGCCATCTCAACCCATTGACGGGCGTGGGTACACTCATGGTTTCTCACTTTCTGAGTGATTTTCTCTTCCGGTCGCTTGCTTAAAACAAACGGACCGATTGTTATCGTATGGCAAGAACTGAACGCAAGCAGTAACTTTGCTAGAAGGTTGTTACAATATACCTTTTTCATGTTGTTCCTCCTTTTTATCTAAATAATCATTCAAAGAATCAGCCAGCAAACCGGGCAGCATGGAGGTGGAGCGTCTTATGATATCCACCTCCTCTTCGTCAATTTCTACACCTTCAGCAGTAGATTTGAATATCTTCTCGGCAAGGAGATGCGCCTTCAAACCCGCTACGTTCTTGTATATCCAGTCACCGTAGGCCTCAGTGATGTTGTTGGCTATCAGTTTTTCTTTCTTAATTCCGTCGTAAATAGGAAATTGTGCAAAATTTATTCTCATACTTTAATATTTTAAATGTTATAAATCCACCCAGGTACTTCCTCCATTCGTTGACTTGCGAATTCCGTTTCGCCCAACGGAAAAAATATAATTCCCACATCTTACATACAGAGTATCATCCGCTGTTGAAACATCCCCGGTTGATGATACAGTTATACTTCCACTTCTAATTACTGTATCCAAAATGCCTTGATATAAATGTCCGTCTATTGACTGAAACCGTTCATATTTCATTTCAAATTTGTCGTATTGCAGCAACAAATTATCAACATTCACAGCCGACATATTAGTGCTGCCGATAAAATTATTACCGATATTGAATCCACCAATTGTCCCCTTTGTCGCTATGATAGTTCCGGTGATATTCGCTTTCTGACAAAGAATCTCTCCGGTCTTTGTGTCCATCCTCAGATTAGGCTGGCCGTTAGTGCTGTCCTGTGACTGCATGATACCGTAAGGTGCCCCGTCCGATGTGTATCCGTTCAACTTGAACATAAAACCGGCTATGTTCGCCTTATCAGCAAGGAATATGTCGGTTACCAGACTTTTGTATTTCTGCATGGCTTCCCAGTTGGGATCTCCGTTAGCGGATGTAGGAGCCGCTGATACAGAACTTCCATAGTTGCGCACAAGAAAATTGTAATAAACTTCACCTATTTTGTGAATGATCTTGTCACGCTGTTTTGCATTCCATACGTATGTCTGTCCGGACGCCCATACTCCTCTGTCATAAGGGAACGCACCCGTAGCTCCTGTTGCTCCTATGGCACCATCATTTGCAACACCCACACCCTTTTCGGCCACATAATTGTCATTCCAAGCAGCAGCATCGGAAGCTGATTTATAAGCCCGGACGGCAAACTGGGTGTATCCGGCTGTCGCAGGTACGGATATCTGGCTGTTCAGTGTCGCACCTACATGAGCCAGCCAGCTTCCGTTGTATTTGCGTGCAGCCAGATAAAGCGTGCTGCACGTGCTTACATTGCCTGCCACATTCTGTTTGCAAG
>OHPJ01000943.1_pt1 | contig 10620 bp, 10 predicted proteins | sample 1577701 | NCBI WGS metagenome assembly OHPJ01 (sample SAMEA3879517, study PRJEB24766) | human gut metagenome | biome: human-associated habitat; feature: feces | place: USA | collected 1985/1987 | reverse complement strand
TGAAATCATTCAGGGACTTGATGTAGATCAACCTATTTACTGAGACTATTAATAAGCTCCGTCCTTGAGCTTCGACGCCTCAAGCGCCGCCGTGCATGTCACAGCGGCGCTTTTGCTTTTAGGATGATCCTTCGCTCCGTTACAACTGCATCAAGCGGCTCGTCAAATGACTCGAAGATCTCTTCGGGCACCCGAAGCTCATCAAAGGCAACTCCAACCGCCAGTGGACGCTGATTGCCGTAGGAGGCCAGATACCTGTCGAAATAGCCTCCGCCATACCCGAGCCGCCTGCACGACTCCGCATAACCCACGCACGGCGCCACAACCATGGCAGGAGGCTTGGAAGCCTCCTCTCCCTGCGGGTACGGAATGCCCGCGCAGTCCTTTCGAAGCTCAGCACCTTCATGCCAAAGCCTGTAGATCATGCAATCCGGACGAGTTTCAGGCAGGTAGATCAGTCCGCCCGTCCGCTTCAGCCAATCCCGAGCAACACTCAGCAATCCGGGCTCCGAACGGATCGGCCAGAAAAGCCCGACGCTTTTGGGACGAGCAAGTTCCAGCATTTCCAAAAACCGCTCTGCAAGCCCGTTGTCGAGCGCAAGAGATTCAAACAATTGTTTCCGTCTCGCCAAAAGAGAAGCGCGGAGGCCTTTCTTGGTTAACATTGCTGTAGTCTCTTCTGTCATTTATACGTCTCCTTCCCTTTGTTCCGCTTTTTACGGAGCTCTTGAAAATGTCGTCTGATGCCTTCAATCCGAAACTTCTGCTTTCAAGCTTGTTCCTGACGGGATATCTTGCCTGCATGACTCCCGGATTTGCAACCGAAGCTCCGCAGACACCGACCGAACAGGAAGCGGCGCTCCTTCTGGCTGCCGATGCAGAAGCCAACAAGCGCTTCAATGAGGCCTGGCAGGCTTACAGGAAGGGCAGGATTGCTACGCTTGAAAACCTTGGCGCCACGCTTGAGGCTCACCCCTTGGGCGACTATCCGAAACTCTGGCAGCTTCTGCTCGAATTCCGTCGCAACAAAGACGATCCGGACACCAACCTGCGCTTCATCAAGTTCATCGAGCGCCATCAGGGGCAGTACCTTGGAGAACAATCCGCATCCGACTATCTGATGACCGCTGCCGATCGAATCAATCCGGTGCTCTTCAATCGCCTCTACAGCCTGCTGCAATGGAACCAGGAAGAGCCGGACATTCTTGCCTGGCACCACTGGTACAACTTCGAGACTACTCCCCGAAAGACGATCGAAGCCTTTGTGCGTGACTCCAAGGTGAAGGGCCGCCCGCTTCGAATGCTGACCGACCGCCTGATGGAACAGAATCCGTCGTGGGCCTGGTCCGCCGTTTTGATCCAGCTGCAGAACCGTCGCTGGCAGGAGGTGCGCTACGTCGTCGAACATGCGCCCGACAAGACCATGCCCGCCTCGGCAAAGACTCTGACCGCGATCCTGAACAATCCGCAGCGCTGGTACAAGAAGAACGCCAAGAACTTCGACAAGCTTCCCGCACGTGTGCAGATCTTCTTCATCATGCGTATGCGAGGCATCGACTTCAAGATGTCGCAGAAGCTCGCAGAAAAGCTCTCTCCCAAGCTCTCCTCTGAATGGCAGAGCTTCCTCTGGGGACAGCTCGCCTACGAAGCCGCCGTCAGCCAGACGGGCGACGGTGCCGCTCTCTTCTCTCGTGCAGGGAATCGCGTCTACAAGAACCCGGTCGTCGTTCAGCCCGACCTGATGGCAGGATGGGCCGCTCGCGCCTACATGCGTGACGGAGACTGGAAAAACGTCGAGAAGGCCATTAGCCGCATGTCCGCCGATGCCCGCGAAAACGAGACCTGGACCTACTGGCTTGCGCGTGCTCATGCCGAACAAGGCCGTCCAGCCAAGGCCAAGCCGCTTTACGAGGCCATCTCGAAAAACCGAACCTTCTACGGAAAGCTTGCCTGTGACGAACTCGGCAAGCCCTATGCAGTTGAAACCTCTTCCGCAGCAGTCACTGAAGAGGAAATCCGTCGCTGGACCTCCGATCCGAGCATCCGAAGAGCCATCGCCTTTTACCAGAACAACTTCTATTTCCTTGGACACGCCGAATGGAACTGGGCTCTACGCAATCAGAAGCCCAGGGAGCTCTATGCCGCCGCAACATTTGCGAAGCAGCAAGGTCTCTTCCACCGCATGATCAACACGGGACAGAAGGCCAGCAAGGACTTCTTTGAACCCGAGCTGCTCTATCCCACGCCTCACAAGGAGCTCATCACGTCGATGAGCGCCCGTCACGGTCTTCCCGACGCCTGGGTCTACGGCCTCATTCGTCAGGAATCCCGCTTCATGTCCGGCGTAAGTTCCGGCGTTGGCGCTCAGGGGCTCATGCAGGTTATGCCGAAAACCGCCAAGTGGCTCATCCGCAAGCTCGATCTCAAAGAACTCAAGGGAAAGCCACTCGTCGATCCCAACACCAACGTTGCACTGGGCACCGCCTACCTGAACATGCTTCGCGAGGACTTCGACGGTAGCTTCGCGCTTTCCAGCGCTGCCTACAACGCAGGTCCCGTCCGTGCGCGCATCTGGCGAAAGACGCTGGAAAAGCCCATGGAGGGCGCCGTCTTCATCGAGTCCATCCCCTATTTCGAAACCCGCGACTACGTAAAGAACGTGCTCTCGAACACATTCATGTATGCTCATCGGCTGAAGGAGGATCTCGGCTCCTTCAAGTCGTTCGTGGGCACGGTGACGCCTTCGGACCCGACGGCCAAGGAGGCCGATCTTCCCTGATCGGGATTTTCTGACCGGACAAGCTTCAACTTATGCAGATTTATACCGTCGGCGGATACGTGCGTGACATGCTTCTTCGTCAGGCGGGCCATGACGTGCCCGCAGGCGGAGACCGTGACTGGGTCGTCGTGGGCTCCACGCCCGAGGAAATGCTTGAAAAGGGCTTCACCCCCGTCGGCGCGGACTTCCCTGTATTTCTTCACCCGAAGACGCATGAGGAATATGCGCTCGCCCGTACTGAGCGAAAAACCGCCCGCGGCTACCATGGGTTTGTATTTCACACAGATCCCGGCGTGACGCTCGAGGAGGACCTCAAGCGGCGTGACCTGACGATCAACGCCATGGCCATGGACGACAGCGGTCGAATCGTCGACCCGTACGGCGGCATGGAGGATCTTCGGAACCACGTTCTTCGTCACGTAAGCGAAGCATTTTCCGAGGATCCCGTCCGCATTCTTCGCGTAGCCCGCTTCAGCGCCAAACTCTGCGACTTCCGCATCGCCGAGGAAACCATGGCGCTCATGACGCTCATGGTCGAGAACGGCGAGGCGGATGCACTGGTGCCCGAACGAATCTGGGCGGAAGTGAGCCGCGGCTTTGCATCGCGCCATCCCCTCAACATGATTGACGCGCTTTCCCGCTGCGGCTTGTGGACGAAGCTCTTTCCTGTAGACCCGGACAACTCCGCCATGCGCGAAGTCCTCTCCAAAGCCGTGTCTGAAGACCTGTGCCTTGATGCGCGCTTTGCCCTCATGACGGCCTTCTGCCGAAATGCAGAAGAAGCTCAGCAAACGGCGGCCAACCTTCGAACCCCCGTCGCCCTGCAGCAGCTTTGCAGCTGCTTCCGCACCTTGCTTCCGCTCTTTGCCGAAGCAGTTGATGCTCAGACTGCAGGGGCTCTGCTTGAGCGCGGTGATGCACTTCGCAGACCTGAACGCATGGCCCTCATGATCCGCATGTGGGAAGTGCTGTCCCAAAAAAACGTGGAGAAACTCCTGAAGGCGTCAGAGCTTTGGTGCGGCGTGAACGCGGGGGCCGTTGCCAAGGCTCAGACCAACCCCAGACTCATTCCCGCCGCCGTGCGTGCCGCCCGCATTGAAGCGCTGCAGCCGCTCTTTGCCGCCTCAGAGAAGGCGGGCAACCACGGCCACGATGGCAGTCAGTAAAATCGTGCTCATCAAGGGGATCTCAACCTTGCGGCCCATGACCGTGAAGTTGATGTCCCCGGGAAGGCGTCCAAGCCCCCATCGTCTGAGCGTCGGCACGCACGAGAGCACGACGACAAGCAAGACGAAAATACAGATAATCCATCGCATCAGCGCGTTTCCTTTCAGCTCAAGCTGCCTACAACGGCCGGCCGTTGCACCATGAACAGCCATATTACAGACTTTCTGACCTTCCAATGTCGCAAGATTTTCGTTCGAGGCCTTGTGCTTGACTGCCACATCGGCGCATACGAGCATGAAAAGCACCGCACCCAGAAGGTCACCTTTGAATGCGACGTCTGGATTCCGCTTCAGGACTCCACGAGCAGCTGCGATGAACTTCAGGATGTGCTCAACTACGACCTGATCGTCGGCACCATCTCGGACATCGCACAGTCCGCTCACTTCAACCTGCAAGAAACTCTCGTGGACGCCATTGCCGACAAGCTGGCGACACTGCCCGGCGTACAGTTGCTCCGCGTTTCCTCCGCCAAGACCGAAGCCTACGAACATGTCGACGCCGTCGGCATCGAAGTCTGGCGCCGACGCCCCTCACTCCCTTAAGATCATGAACAACGACAGCAAGAACAGCATCCCCATCATCCCCGTCTCCGACGTCCCCTCTCGTCCTCTCAACGAAGACAACGAGATCTTCCAGAACAGCAAGGACGGCGTCAACATGGGTCCCAGCAACCGCAATAAGAAGTCGGTTGCCGTCAAAAAGCTTGAGAAGCGAATCATCCGCCTCACAGCCCAGGCCATCACCGACTTCGGCATGATTGAGGACGGTGACCGCGTCATGGTCGCCATGAGCGGCGGCAAGGACAGCTTCGTGCTTCTCGATGCCCTCCGGACGCTCCAGAAGCGCGCGCCGATCAAGTTCGATCTCGTTGCCGTTAATGTCGACCAGCACATCCCCAACTTCCCCCGTGAAGCACTCGAGCAGTACTTCAAGGACATCGACGTCGAATACCACATCGAGGATCAGGACACCTACTCCATCATCCAGCGCCTGATCCCTGAAGGCCGCAACGTCTGCTCGCTCTGCGCCCGTCTCCGCCGCGGCATTCTCTACCGCGTCGCAGGCGAAATGAAGTGCAACAAGATCGCCCTCGGCCATCACATGGACGACATTGTCGGCACGCTGCTGCTCAATCTCTTCTACGGCGGCCGCATGAAGGCCATGCCGCCCATTCTGCGAAGCGACGACAAGCGCAACGTCGTCATCCGCCCGCTTGCCTACGTACGCGAAAGCGAAACGGAGAAGTTTGCCAAGATCCGCCAGTACCCCCTCACCTCAAAGGGCATCTGCGGAGCGGGTGAAAACCTCAAGCGTCAGGAAGTGAAGGAACTCATCAAGGCCTGGGACCGTGAGTTCCCCGGCCGCATCTACAACCTCTTCATGAGCCTGCAACGCGTCTCTCCGTCGCACTTGATGGACAAGCGCCTGTACGACTTTCACAACTTTGTCCCACTTCTGCCTGCGGCTTCTGCCGACGAGGGTGAGGACGAATAAATTCAAGCCCTCCTCCAAGCCGAGCACCAACCGTTTGGTTAGAATTTATTCATTACGCAAAGCAGAAAGCGTCCCAGGAAAAAGGTAGAAAACATGAGAACTCGCTCTATGAAAGTCATCGACATGGCCGTGCATGAGGTCGCCACGATCACGGCTGACAAGACCATCTGCGACTGTGCAAGGCAGATGCGCCTTGAGCATGTCGGCAGCCTTGTTGTTGTCAATGACGATCAGACGCCCCTCGGCATGATCACGGACCGCGACATCGCCATCGAAGTCGTCGCCCGCAATCTGGATCCGATGAAGCTCACCGTCCGCGACGTCATGACGACTCCCGTCGTCACTGCGGGCCCCAGCGAAAGCATGGTCGTGGCACTTGCCCGCATGCGTGAATTCGGCGTCCGCCGCCTGCCCATCGTTGATGAGGAAGGCAAGCTCGTCGGCGTGATCTCCAACTCCAATCTCGTCGAAGAGCTCTCCTCGCTGCTCGACAGCCTGGTGCGCAACATTCACTCCTCGAAGACTCGAGAAGTCGCCCTTCGCTCTGACGAATGATGTTCCCGTGGAACATCATCGAAGATGATCCCTGTCGGTTCCGAACGTTGTTCGGAACCGTTTTTTTTTCGATCCAGGATGTTTCACATGGAACAATCCTGCGTGAATCCTGCAGAAGTCTCCCTCTCCTTCATTTTCCATGACGATGTTCCACGTGGAACATTGTCCTGAGAGCAGACCGCAGGCATGAAAAAACGCTCAGCGAAGAATACCTTCACGGACCGTTTCCTTAAGGACGGGGCGAGTTGAAGCCGATCAGTTCTTGTGCTCGCAAAGCCACTGGTAGATTTCATCACGCGGCTTGCCCGTCACCTTGGCGGCGACGGCGGCCAGCTTCGAACTCGGAAGCTCGCTCATCATTGCACGAAGCCATCGGATGTCATCCTCGGAGAGGGCATTGTCCTTTGCGGGCGCCTCGTCCACAAGAATGACGTACTCCCCGCGGGGCTCGTGCAAAGCGGCCCATTCCGCGAGTTCGGCCCCTGTAAGACTGGAGAAGGTCTCGAACTTCTTCGTGATCTCACGTGCCACCACGACTCTGCGCTCGGGCTCCATGGCCGCAGCCAGATCTTCAAGCAGATCCACGACACGATGCGGCGCCTCATAGAGAACAAAGGGCTCAGGACGTGCCAGCCAGTAGGCAAGCGCATTGCGGCGCGCCTTGGACTGCGGCGGGACGAAACCCACGAACGTAAAGCCCGAGCCGTCGAGGCCGGCCCCGGAAAGCGCCGTCACGACGGCGGAGGCGCCGGGAACGGGAATGACGCGGAACCCTGCCTCGCGAACGGCCTTGACCGCACGGGCGCCCGGATCGGACACGCAGGGCGTGCCCGCATCGGTAACGAGCGTCACCTTTTTGCCTTCCTGAAGAAGCTCGATGATCTGCTCGGCACCATGCCTTTCGTTGTGCTCCCTAACCGACAGAAGTTTTACACTAATGCCAAATTTATCCAGAAGCTTGCGGGTTTCGCGTGTATCCTCAGCGGCGACAACATCAGCCAGAGCGAGTATCCAGAGCGCCCGCAGTGTAATATCTCCAAGATTGCCGATAGGCAGCCCGACGATGTAAAGCGTGCTGTCGGGGCAGTTCTGCCCAGGCAGGCCCGCCGCCTGAATCAAAGCGTTAGATGTCCATAAATCATTGAGGGAATTCATCGTGTCCGTCCTTCCATTTGCCCGACAGTTGTTCAGAACTTTAATCATAAGCTTACCGATTGTAAGCGTTGCTGCGACGACTTCGGTTGATGCTACGGATTCCGGGGTGGTCGTCCTTCCTCTGGGCCCTGCATACGCCACCGAAACGGCCGACACCCGGGTTCCTGCCGAACCCGTCGAAAGCACGGCACCCGTCATGACAGAAGGCGAGGCCACCCGCCCCGTCACCATCGCCATGCTGATGCCGTCCGACGAATCTCCGTTCCTTCCCGCCGCACGCATTGTGGGCAACGGTCTGCTTACGGCAAGCCGTGTCAGCGGCCGCAACGCCAACATCATGTTGATCGAAGCGCCTGAAAGCGTTCCCATCAACGAGATGATAGACACCGCCGTCTTCTCCGGCGCCGACGTCGTCGTCGGACCGCTCCAGAAGGATCAGGTGGAACAGCTCTCCAGGGAAAAGAATCTTCCGATTCCCATCGTAACCCTCAACTATGCCGCGACGCCCGACGAAGAGATTTCGCCCAACATGCTGATGCTCTCCGTCGCGACTGACCTTGAAGCCGAGTACATCGCACGTCAGGCTGTGAAGGCGCTGCCTGAAGAGACAGCCGCAGGCCTGCCCCCGAAGGTGCTCATCCTCACGACGGACAAGCCGTGGGAAAAGCGCCTGAGCGAAGCGTACATGAAGGTTCTGAATCTTTCCGGCGTCCAGTATGAGGTCTTCACGGTCACGATGGATAACCTGCAGGATCTCCAGGACAAGTGCCGTCCCGAACTGAGCCAGGAGGAACGCTACAAGTTCAACCGCATGGCTGCAACGGCCGACAGCGAAAGAGCCCGCAAGCAGGTCCACGAGGCGCAGCGTGCCCACGCGGCCGTTGCCGCCCCCCCGTATCACTCCGTCCTGCTCGCACTCGACGCCAGGGATGCCGGTCTGGTTCGCAGTCGTTTACCCTTGCGCACAAGCGTTTGGGCGACATCGACCACCAATCCCGGTGATCCGAAGACAAGTTCGAGCGCTTCTGCGCTTGCCTTTGACCTGAACCACGTTGTTTTTGCAGAATGTCCCTTTATTTTGCGCTATGACAACGAGAGCTTTGAGGCCAAATTTCAGACCGCCCTGCCCTATTCCATGCCCGCCAAGCGTCTCTTCGCACTCGGGCTTGACGCCTATCAGGTTGCTGAAGACTGGGCTCATGGCAGGAAGGCTTTCGAAATCAGCGGCGAAACCGGCCAGCTGACCGTCCACCGCGACCTCAGCGCCCAGGTCGTTCGCACCCCCGCCTCCTTCGAGATCCGCTCAGGCGAGCTGGTCGACACTGCCGTCGATTCCGAAGTCCCGGATGAAACGGCCGCCGAAGGAGAAGTGGAGCCTAACATGGGAGCGCCTGAACCCATCGAGCCCGAAGTGCTTCAGGAAGACGACACGACGCAGAACAGCAATATTTAAATAGAACAAACGGAAAATGCCGCTTATCACCCTGATGAACGCCCACGCCGCCTGGGGCGACCTTCCGCTTCTTGACGATGCGGACCTCTCCATCGAACCCGGCGAACGCGTCGGTCTGATCGGCCGCAACGGCACGGGCAAGAGCACCCTGCTCTCCATCCTTGCGGGCCACACGCATCTCGACGACGGCGAACTGCGCGTGCAGGACGGCCTGCGCGTGCTGTACGTCGAGCAGGAGCCCGTCCTGCCTGAGGCAGCCAATGTCAAGGAAAGCCTCATCCTGCGCGGGAAGCTTGACAAAATCGAGGATGAGCGCGAGCACTGGCGTCGTCTGGCCAAGCTGGACGAGTGCCTGATGAAGTTCGAGCTCGATCCCGAGCGCTCGGTCGCCCGCGTGAGCGGCGGCGAGCGCAAGCGTGCGGCTCTGGCGCTCGCCTTTGCCCTCGAGCCAGATCTTCTGCTTCTCGACGAGCCGACGAACCATCTGGACATCGTCGCCATCACGACGCTCGAAAACCTCGTCAACGCGGAATTCCGCACCCAGCGCTCGCTTGTCGTCATCACTCACGACCGTCAGTTCCTCGACAACGTCTCGAGCCGCATCATCGAGCTTGACCGAGGCGTCCTCCGCTCCTATCCCGGCAAGTTTTCCGAATACGAAAGCCGCAAGCAGGAAGAGCTTCAGGCCGAAGAGCTGGCCAACCGCCGCTTCGACAAGTTCTGGGCTCAGGAGGAAGTCTGGATCCGCAAGGGCATCGAAGCCCGCCGCACCCGCAATGAGGGCCGCGTGCGACGCCTCGAAGAACTCCGCCGACAGCGTGCCGCCCGCCGCGACCGCATGGGCAGCGTCAACCTCAAGATCGACGCAGGCGAGAAGAGCGGCAAGATCGTCTGCGAAACGACGGACCTCTGCAAGTCCTTTGACGAACGCTCGATCGTCAGCAACCTCAACTTCAAGCTCATGCGCGGCGACCGCCTCGGCCTGATCGGTCACAACGGCGTCGGCAAGAGCACGCTGATCAAGCTCCTGCTCGGCAAGATCGAGCCTGATTCGGGCTCCATCAAGCTCGGCACGAACCTGCAGGTCGCTTATTTCGACCAACTGAGGGAACAACTCGACTTAAGCAAGACCGTCGCCGAAACGATCTCCCCAGGTTCCGAGTGGGTGGAGATCGGCGGCCAGAAGAAGCACATCATCGCCTACATGGGTGACTTCCTTTTCCCGCCGCGACGCGTGAACGTGCCCGTGAGCTCGCTCTCCGGCGGCGAACGCAACCGCCTGCTGCTCGCCCGCCTGTTCGCCCTGCCCGCCAATCTCCTCGTGCTCGACGAGCCGACGAGCTTTTTGGACATCCGCTACAAACTGGAACTGCTCTCCGTCCTCAAGCGCATGGTGCGCGAAAACGACCTCGCCGTGCTGCTCTCGCTCCACGAGCTCGATCTGGCGCGGCGCATTTCGGACACAGTCATCTGCGTCGCGGGCGACCGCATCGACCGCATCGGCACGCCGGAGGAGATCTTCACGAGCGACTACATCGCGCAGCTCTATCATTTGGAGCGAGGGAAGTACGACGAGTGCTTCAGCACATTGGAATTTGTACCGTAGCGCATACAAGTAAAAACGCTTTATAGAGATTGCAGAAGGAGGGGAGACCATGCAGAAGGCAGCGCCGAGATTGCTCATTGCCGGAACGAACAGCGGCTGCGGCAAGACGACGGTGACCTGCGCGATCTTGCAGGCGCTTGTCGACGGCGGCGTTTCTGTCGCCGCGGCGAAGTGCGGTCCCGATTACATTGACCCCATGTTCCACCGCGAGATCATCGGCGCGAAGAGCAGCAATTTGGACCCCTTCTTTTTTGACGACGACACGCTGCGCTTCCTCCTCGCGCAAAACGGCGCAGGGAAGGACGTGACGGTCATCGAGGGCGTGATGGGCTATTACGACGGCATCGGCCT
>OHPJ01000942.1_pt1 | contig 10638 bp, 8 predicted proteins | sample 1577701 | NCBI WGS metagenome assembly OHPJ01 (sample SAMEA3879517, study PRJEB24766) | human gut metagenome | biome: human-associated habitat; feature: feces | place: USA | collected 1985/1987 | reverse complement strand
AACATATCAAGTAACTCTTCTTTGACAGCGATTGCGCGAAAGCGGTGCAAAATTACTAGATTTTTGTCATACAGCCAAATTAAATTCAACTATTTTTCATCTGATATCGTTGGTTGCAACTTCTTTTTTAACTACATTTGGGCAATAAACAACTAATAAACATGAAACCAAACCGAATTATGTGTATCATTCCGGCAGGAATAGTAGCCGGGATTTTTATGTTTTCAAGCTGTCATTCAGGCTATTCTCTGGCGTCAGTTGAGGGAAGCAGGATAGAAGTGACAGCAGCTTTGGATGCTAATCCGGATTCCGCTGCAATCGCTGTTTTGGCTCCGTATCAAAAAACGGTTGATAGTATTATGTCACCGGTCATAGGACAAAGCGCTCGTTTTATGGATCGCTTTCGTCCTGAAAGTGAGTTATCCAACTTGGTAGCGGATATTTTACGTTATTCTGCTTCTGCATATATAGGTCGCATGGCCGACGTGGGAGTGACGAATATGGGCGGACTACGTACGGCTTTGCCCGAGGGGGATATAACTTACGGTAATATTTATGAAATAACTCCCTTTGAAAATACATTGTGCATTGTTACTATGAATGGGGTTTTGCTGCGTGAACTTTTTGAAAATATAGCAGCTGTGCATGGTGAGGGATTAAGTGGCGCTTGTCTTGAAATTTCTGGAGATGGAAAATTATTGGATGCTACAGTGGCCGGAAAAGAAATTGAAGACTCCAAAGAGTATAAAGTAGCCACCTTGGATTATTTGGCTGAGGGAAATGACCATATGACTGCTTTTGCCAAAGTGGGCGATGCGGATAAATTGCTGCCTGAAAAGGCCACAGTGCGTCAGTTGTTTCTGAACTATGTGAATGAGCAGACTAAAGCAGGGAAGAAAATAGACTCAAAGATAGAAGGAAGAATTACCGTTAAAGAATAAACAGAACCGTCATGAAACGAATATATGTATTATTTACTGCTTTGTGTGTATGTTGTGCGCTGGCAGCACAGGATATCAAAGAACTTTTGATACTTCATACTAATGATACCCACAGCCGTGTGGAACCTATCCCCATTACTGACCCGAATCCGGAGTTTGCAGGAAAAGCGGGTTTTGTACGTCGTGTTACCTTAATAAAAGAAATACGGAAACAGGATAAGGATTTGTTGTTGTTTGATTGTGGTGACTTTTCACAAGGCTCTCCTTTTTATAATATGTTTGGTGGTGAAGTTGAAGTGAAGCTGATGAATGAAATGGGATATGATGCCGGGATTATTGGAAATCATGAGTTTGATTTGGGCTTGGATAATATGGCACGTCTTTTTAAAATGGCGGATTTTCCTGTTGTTTGTGCTAATTATGGTGTACAGGGAACTGTTTTGGAGGGGCTTGTCAAACCGTATGTTATTTTGGAACGTAAGGGGATAAAGGTAGGTGTGTTCGGACTGAGTCCTGCATTGGAGGGGCTAGTACAGGCAAAAAACTGTGAAGGAGTGGTTTTTGAAAATCCAATAGAGGCTGCTCAGCGTGTGGCGGATATATTGAAGAATCGGGAAAAATGTGATTTAGTGGTTTGTTTGTCTCATTTAGGGTGGCAAGGAAAACCTTATTCTGATGAAACTTTGATTCTTAATACTCGTAATATTGATATTGTCTTGGGAGGTCATTCGCATTCTTATTTTGATAAGACTTTGTTTTATAAGAATTTGGATGGCAAGGAGATTCCATTGCAACAAATGGGAAAAAATGCTGTTTATGTGGGAAAAATGAAAGTAAGGATGGAAAAGAACTGATAGTTGCTGTTGTATAAGGAAATCTGATATAATTGAAGAAATTAGATGAAGAGAAACGTATTGTTATTTATAAGTTTATGTGTCGTCGGATGTGTGATGACGTATGCACAGCAGATGCCTGGGCTGTTACAAAAGGGGAAGGCGGATACTCAGGATTGTAAGGCATGGGTGGATGAACAGCTTTCTGAAATGAGTTTGAAGGAAAAGATAGGACAACTGTTTATACACACAGTGGCTCCTCTTCAGACACAACGAAATAAAAACAATATATATGCAGCTATAAAAGAATATAAAGTAGGAGGATTACTTTTTTCGGGCGGTCAGTTGTCTGATCAGGTTTTATTGACTAATTATGCGCAGAGTCTGGCGGAAGTGCCTTTGCTCATAACTTTTGATGGTGAATGGGGGCTGGCTATGCGCTTGAAGGGAACCCCTCGTTTTCCAAGAAACAGAGTCTTGGGATGTATACAGGATAATGAACTGCTTTATGAATATGGTAAGGAAGTAGCCCGGCAATGTAAGGAGATAGGTGTGCAGATCAATTTTGCTCCGGTGGCCGATGTAGATGTTAATCCTCGGAATCCGGTTATTAATACCCGTTCTTTTGGTGGTGATCCTCGGAATGTGGCTCAAAAAGTGGTAGCTTATGCTCGTGGTTTGGAGGATGGAGGGGTATTGTCTGTCTGTAAACATTTTCCGGGACATGGAGATACGGAAGTGGATTCTCATAAGGCGTTACCGGTTTTGAATTTTGATCGTGCGCGTTTGGACAGCATTGAGCTTTTTCCGTTTAAAGAGGCTGTTAAAGCAGGATTGGGAGGTATGATGGTAGGACATTTGGAGGTACCTGAATTGGGTAAAAATCCGGCTTCGATTTCTTCACATATTATTTATAATCTGCTTTGTCGGGAATTGGGCTTTCAAGGCTTGGTTTTTACAGATGCTTTGGAGATGAAAGGTATTTCGCAAAATGAGAATATATGCGCTCAAGCCTTGATAGCAGGTAATGATTTATTATTGGCTCCCCGTAATTTGAAGAGAGAATTGGATGGTGTTTTAAATGCTGTAAAAAGTGGAAAACTATCAGAAGAACTGATTACGGAAAAATGTCGTAAGGTATTGACTTATAAATATGTTTTAGGGTTGAAGAATAAACCTCACATCCAACTTTCCGGGCTGGAGAAACGATTGAACCGTCCGGAAACGAAGGAGTTGATTCTCCGCTTGCAGAAAGCTGCTATAACGGTTCCTGCCAATGTAAATGGAACCTTGCCCTTGGATTCAAAATTGAGGGGAACGGTGGTTCTGAATATTGGGAAAACTCCCGGTGCTGGGCTTGCTTTTTATAATCGTTTGCAAAATACACTTTCTCTCACACGTGTTGTTGCTCGTCCGGATTCGATGGAAGCTATCAGAAAACGATTGTTGGGTAGTCAGCGTGTAATTGTGGTGGTTACTTCGGATGATTACAAAAAGTATAAAACAATGCTTGATTCGCTTCCGGCTGATTTGCCTGTTATTTATGTGTTTCTGATGCCATTAAAGTCTATGTTGGATATGGAGGGCTATTGGAAGAAAGCAGCGGCTGTAGTATTGGGGCATACTGATGAATCTGTTATTCAGGAGTATGTGGCTGATGTCTTGGTAGGAAAGGCAGTGGCAGACGGGCGTTTGTCGGTGGCTGTCGCCGATTTGTTCAAACCGGGTGATGGAGTGACTATAACTCCTAAAGTGTCTCGTATTTATAGACCTGAGGATTATGGTATGGATTCCAAAATACTGGAAAAGATAGACAGGATAGCCATGGAAGGAATCAAGGCGAAGGCTTATCCTGGTTGTCAGATTCTAATTTTAAAAGATGGGAAACCAGTATATGATAAGTCTTTCGGCACTTTCACTTATGAAAGTGACCGAAAGGTGGAAAAGGATGATTTGTATGATTTGGCTTCGTTAACCAAGACCACGGCGACGCTGTTGGCTGTTATGAAACTTTACGATGAAGGAAAATTTGGTTTGACCGATCGCATATCTCAATACATTCCAGCTTTAAAAGGTACGGACAAGGAACGTGTCACTATTGAGGAGTTACTTTTACATCAGTCGGGCATTCCTGCTTTTTGGCCTTTTTATAAGGAGACTATAGATAAAGACAGTTATAAGGGGAGTTTTTACAGAGCAAGACCGGACGCTAGTCATCATACGCAAATAGATACACGGCTGTATGTCATTGATAAGTTTGATTATAGAAAAGAGTTGATGGCAAAAACTTTCTCTGCTGATTATCCTTTACAAGTAGCTGACAGTATGTTTCTTCATCGTTCTTTTCGTGATTCCATTATGGTACAAATAGGACGTATTCCATTAAAAGACAGGAGATATCGTTACAGTTGCCTGAACTTTATGTTATTGAAGGAAATGGTAGAGAATATCAGTAAAATGCCTATGAATCTTTTTTTAGATAAGGAATTCTATAAACCGATGGAGATGAACCGTACGGCTTATTTGCCGCTTCGGCAGTTCAAAAAGGAGGAAATTGTTCCTACAGTGAAAGCGGATTATTTGCGTAAAGGAAAAGTGTTGCAGGGTTATGTACACGATGAATCAGCTGCTTTCATGGGAGGGGTATCAGGAAATGCCGGTTTATTTTCCACGGCTCGTGATGTGGCAAAAGTGTATCAGTTATTGATTGATGGAGGAGTTTATAATGAAAAGCGTTATCTGAGTAGGGAAACTTGTGATTTATTTTTAACCCATACCTCAAAAATCAGTAGGAGAGGATTGGGATTTGACAAACCGGATGTGAATAATAGTGTGAAAAGTCCGTGTGCGGAGGAAGCGCCCGAAGAGGTGGTAGGACATACTGGTTTTACCGGAACTTGCGCTTGGGCAGATCCGAAAAATCATTTGGTTTTTGTTTTTCTGAGTAATCGGATTTATCCGCGTCCTTTTGACCATAAACAGTTGATGCGGTTAAATATCCGTCCTCGTATGCAACAGGTTATGTATCAGGCTTTGATGAAATGATCATATTTAGATTAAATACAAATTAGTGCATTTTTGTAATCTCTATGTGACAACTAATAGAGAAAAGCTGTATATTTGCTCCATCAATTAGTACTAATAATTTAATAATTAACGAAAATGGCTTACGTAATTAGTGACGATTGTATCGCTTGCGGTACTTGTATCGATGAATGCCCGGTAGAAGCAATTTCTGAAGGCGATAAGTATTCTATCAATCCGGATCTGTGTACAGAGTGCGGAACTTGTGCTGATGCTTGTCCTTCTGAAGCTATTCACCTTGGCTAAGCAGTACAATTTTGTTCTTTAAAGTTAATAACGATCGTTTCCGTTGATGGAAACGGTCGTTTTTTTGTTTATCTAAATTTTGTTTTGATTGGAAGCTCGTATGTCTGCTTTATGAATAAAAAAACAGGCATCACAGAAAAAAACGGATGCCTGTTCTTTTTATAGAGAAAGAATATTTTATTTTAATAGGGCTAATGCTTCTTTGATGCGGCGCATAGCTTCTATAATATTCTCATCGGAAGTTGCATAACTCATACGGATGCATTCGGGGGAACCGAATGAAGTACCACCTACACATGCCACATGACCTACTTCAAGCAGATACATTGCTAAATCGTCAGCGTTATTGATGTTGCGGTCACCTGCTGATTTGCCAAAAAAGGAATCACATTTCGGGAATAAATAGAATGCTCCTTGAGGATTGTTTACTTCAAATCCTGGAATTTCTTTTGCTAATTTTACAATAAGGTCACGGCGGCGCTGGAATGCTTGGCGCATTTCCTCTACGGGAGCCTGAGTACCTGTATAGGCAGCTTCGGCAGCTTTCTGAGAAACAGAGCACGGACCTGAGGTATATTGTCCTTGCAGCTTATTTACAGCTTTTACAATCCATTCCGGACCGGCAATGAACCCGATTCTCCATCCTGTCATAGCATATGCTTTTGAAACTCCGTTTACAATAATTACATTGTCATGAATCTCAGGGAATTGGGCAATGCTTTCATGTTTGCCACTGTATGTGATATGTTCGTAAATCTCATCGGCTATAACATATACTTGCGGGTGCTTTGCCAAAACAGCGGCCAAGCCGGCCAACTCTTCTTTGGTATAAACGGAACCGGTGGGATTTGACGGTGAGCAAAGAATCAATGCTTTGGTTTTAGGAGTGATCGCTGCTTCTAGTTGTGCAGGGGTGATTTTGAAATCCTGATCAATACCCGCAGTGATAATAACAGGAGTTCCGTCTGCTAGTTTTACCATTTCAGGATAGCTTACCCAATAGGGAGCAGGGACTATTACTTCGTCACCGTCGTTAACTAGAGCCATAATCGTATTACAAACAGATTGCTTGGCACCGTTTGCACAGGAGATTTGTGCAGCTGTATAGTCTAATCCGTTTTCATTCTTCAGTTTGGCTACGATTGCATTGCGAAGTACAGGATATCCCGGAACTGGAGAATATCTGGAAAAGTTATCATCTACTGCCTTTTTTGCTGCTTCTTTGATGTGGTCCGGGGTATTGAAGTCCGGTTCACCTACGCTTAAATTAATGACATCAACTCCTTGGGCTTTTAACTCATTACTTTTTTGGGACATGGCCAATGTTGCTGAAGGAGACAAACGATTCAGACGATCTGATAATTGATTCATTGCTATTATTTTTTAATGTGTTTAAGTTTACTTGCTGCAAAATAAAGGATAATATCTTAATTATGAAAGTAAAACAGACGAAATCGCATAAAAAATGATGTGATTTCGTCTGAGTTATAGCTTTTTTATTTGTTAAAGTGCAATGTGTGTCCCATTCTGTCTTTTTTGGTTTTTAAATAACGCTCGTTATATTTGTTAGGCGTGATTTCAATGGGAACGTTTTCAACTATGGACAAACCGTATGATTCCAATCCTACACGTTTGACAGGATTATTTGTCAGCAAACGCATTTGGGTGACGCCTATACTGCGTAGTATCTGTGCTCCGACTCCGTAATCACGTTCATCTGCCTGATGCCCTAAAAGGATATTTGCTTCTACAGTATCCACACCATTTTCTTGCAATTTGTAGGCTTTCATCTTTTCCATTAGTCCTATGCCTCTTCCTTCTTGGTTTAAGTAAACAACAGCACCTTTTCCTTCTTTTTCGATCATTTGCAATGCTTTGTGCAGTTGTTCTCCACAGTCACAACGCATGGATCCGAAAATATCACCGGTGGCGCAAGAAGAATGTACACGTACCAAAACGGGTTCTCCTTCTTTTATGTCACCTTTTATAATAGCGATATGTTCTAAACCATTGCTTTTCTGGCGGAAAGGTATCAGACGGAAATGGCCGTATTCAGTCGGCATGTCCACTTCCACCCCTTTTTCTACTAATGACTCTTGCTTCAGACGATAGGCGATCAAGTCACGGATTGAAATTAGTTTCAGCCCCCATTCATCGGCCATTTTTCTTAGTTCGGGCAGACGTGCCATGGTTCCGTCCTCACTCATGATTTCCATCAGTGCGGCGGCAGGGTATAGTCCTGCCAGACGCGCCATGTCGATACAGGCTTCTGTATGGCCTGCACGTCTCAGCACCCCTTTGTCTTGTGCATATAATGGATTGACATGCCCCGGACGTCCGAATGTTTCGGGAGTGGAGGTGGGATCGGCAAGAGCACGGATGGTAGCGGCCCGGTCGTGGATAGAAACTCCGGTACTGCAACCTTCCAGCTTATCTACAGTTACAGTGAAAGGAGTACCTAGAACTGACGTGTTTGTATCTACTTGATGAGGTAATTCCAATTCTTTGCAACGAGAAATGGTAATAGGTGCACAAAGCACGCCACGTGCATGTTTCAACATGAAATTGACTTGTTCGGGAGTAATTTTTTCCGCAGCAACAATTAAATCGCCTTCATTTTCACGATCTTCGTCGTCCACTACAATGACAAACTTACCTTCACGGAAGTCAGCTATCGCTTCTTCGATGGTATTTAGTTTTAATTCTTCCATAGTCAAATTATAAATGATTTATTGTTTATTCTTTCTTGAATTTCACGGTTGGTCTTGATTATGTTTTTTAAATCTTTATCCAGCCGGATACTGAACCGCCAAATGCGGAAATAGAAGAACAGGCCTATTGGTACAATGATTCCTGCAAGTAAATTAAGCCATTGGTTGTCAAACGGACTTTTGTGAGCTTTGGTGGACAAAATGGGATATTTATTTAAGTATTCCAGTAATACTCCATCTTTGCTGTTGGATAATTCTTCTATGAGTAGTTCCATTTTGGCACTGATATCGGCTATGACGTCGTCATGTCCTTTATTGGTGAAGATGCGGATATAATTAGGTGCATCGGCCAGTCTATGCTTGATGGCATATTCGTTACAGATGTTGCATAGTTTCTCCAATTCCGTTTGTATACGTGGATAGTCCGGATCTTCTATAATAACTTCTTTTTTGAATACATGGCGCGAGGGGCGCAGACCTAGCAGCATACGGAAGAAATTGATGTATACTTCGGCATTGAATACCACAGAGTCATTATTTGACTTATAAGTAAAGAAGGCTCCGATAGGTGCCAATACAATGGTACTCATCCACACGCCCAATACCATATTCATTTCACCGCTTTTTGCTACTCGGGTAGCTCCGGAATCAATGATATAATAAATTACGAAAATTAAGACGGATACCACTACGGGCATTCCTAAACCTCCTTTGCGGATGATGGCTCCCAAAGGCGCACCGATGAAAAAGAAAATCAAACAACTGAGAGAGAGGGTGATTTTTTTGTGCCAGTCGGCTTCGTGTTTCCGGATATTGTTGTCCGCATCTGTAGTTTGATAGCTTTTCATGCTCCATTCGCTGGCCAGTGCCTCGGTACGATCCGCCGCACTACCCAGTGTCTTATCTTTTTCAGCTAAAGTATAGGAATTGAACAGGCTGTCCACATTGATTTTGTTGTTTGTTTCAACTATTTTTGCGGAGTCTGTTTTCGATAATACGATATTGCGATAAGTCGAGGCTTTTATTTCATTATACATACTTCTTCCCAAGCTGTCGGCACGGTGGTTCAGTGAGTCGATGGACTGGCTGATTTCAATCATGTTTTTGCTGTCCGAACGGTCACTTAAAAAGCTTCCATCTACCATATTGAATCCACCGTCAAATTCGATAATGGTATGTTTCTCTCTGAAGGTTTCACGTCGATAGGGGACATTATTGGATGAAATGGTCTGCGATTTCAGATTTTCGAACTGTTCTCCGTTATACAGATGTAGATAAAGATGTTGTTTGTCTGCTGTCATCTCCATTTTTCCTTCGGAAGCCCATATAATGTGAGCGTTTTCAAACCCATCTGAAAAGTTGTAGATCAGTACATCTTTTAGCATTCCTGTTTCACGGTCTTTCTGTTTTACATATATATTATACCCCTCAATTTCGTCGTAAAATACACCTTCCGGAATATCCAGTTCTGGTGAAGTTTGCTTCATGGATACAAGTAAAGTAAGCAGTTTGATCTGCGCTTTGGGAGCTATGACATTTTGAAAATAAAACGAGGTACAACACAGGAAAGTACAAAAAATAATCAGTGGACGTATGATCCTCAATAAGGGAATACCCGCTGCTTTCATTGACAGCAATTCATATCTTTCACCAAAGTTACCGAATGTCATTAAGGCGGCTAATAAAATTGCCAAAGGTAGGGACAAAGGTATTAAGGTCAGAGCAGAATAAAAGAAGAATTGTGCTAAAACACTCATTTCCAATCCTTTTCCAACCAACTCGTCTACATATCTCCATAAAAATTGCATAAGAATAATAAACAAGCAAATGAAGAATGTCATTAGAAACAAGGGCAAGAATGTTTGTAAGATAAAGAGATATAATCTTTTGATACGAAACATACTTTTAACTTTGTGTCGCAAAAGTAGTGCAAAAAAACGAATTTAGGATATTAAGCATTCATAAAAACCATTTATTGTAAATATAAACAACGCTTCTATCGAGGTTTTGGGAACAACGTTCAACGTGAATACATACGCGGATAACCAGTGTATATACACCACTCTTGTCAACGGTTCCATAAAATTCATTTCCAACAAGAATAAGCAGGAAGTCACGCTGAAACCCGGAACTCAAAGTGTCACCGACACGATCACGGGTAACACGAGTATTAGAGAAGTAGACGTGAAGAATTATATCTCGTGGAGGGAAGGACGTTTCATTTTCGATGAAATGAGCCTGGAGCTTATCATGTGTCAGCTGCAACGTTGGTATGATATTGACGTATTTTACCAGAATTCGATGATAAAGAAACATAAATTCAGGGGTGTTATAAATAAAGACATGCCCCTCGAAAAAGTACTGGATATGATTTCAGAAGCAACCGATATCAAATTTAACGTGAAAAACAGAACGATTACAATATACAAATAAAGGAAAAACAGGGATTGTTGTCACCAATCCCTGTAAAGTTCCCATATAAAAACTTTAGTAATTATTTAGCACACAAAGTTATGAAAAAAAAAACGAAGCGAGAGCTATCCTTACACGTGTAAAAAATTCATCAAATTATTACGAATTATGAAACTCGTGATCTTTTTTCTATGCGTGAGTTTCACGCATTTATCAGCCCGTGTTTATGCACAACAGGCATTAGTCAATCTAAAAGTAGAAAACACTTCACTCATGCAGATACTGCAAGAAGTGGAAAAACAACTCAAACAAGATTTCTTTTTCAGTAAAGAAGAGATCGATGTAAAACAAAAACTATCTGTCAATCTCACCAAAGCGACACTGGATGAAGTCGTAAGAACCATTTTCGGA
>OHPJ01000939.1_pt1 | contig 10669 bp, 5 predicted proteins | sample 1577701 | NCBI WGS metagenome assembly OHPJ01 (sample SAMEA3879517, study PRJEB24766) | human gut metagenome | biome: human-associated habitat; feature: feces | place: USA | collected 1985/1987 | reverse complement strand
ATTTTGCGACATTAGGCACTATTGGTAGTCAATTCTGGAAAATGATAAGCTCATTACTTGCAGTTGGTGAGGATGGTGTTTATACAAATAAAATGCGCTTTCTTTACGAGCTTATTCAAAACGTTGATGACTGTGATTATGATGACATAAATAATTGTAATTTAGAAATTTTATTTGAACGAGGCAATGAAGAAAACGGTAAAATAATTCTCACTTATAATGAAACAGGCTTTACACCTGCAAATGTTTTTGCTATTACCGGTATTGCAGAAGCTGCTAAAAATTTATCGGAAGAAAAGGTTGAAATCGGTGAAAAAGGCATAGGCTTTAAGTCTGTATTTGGTATAGCTAAAAAAGTATTAATACAAAGCGGAAAATTTTCTTTTAGTCTAAGCAAAGATAACTTTATTGTACCGGTGCCATGTTATGAAAATTATAAAGAAGTACAGGGAACTAAACTGACTATAATTACGGACTATAGTATGGCCGAAATGGTCTATAATAAAATAGCTAATATATATGCGAATAAAGAATCGATAATAAAACAAAACCCTATACTATGTCTGAATAAGCTGACGCATCTTAAGATTTATCGAGATGGATTCGATAGTATTGAGTTTAATGTTGAAAGAAAGGATCCAGAAAATATATCAGGTATTTTATTTGAGGATAATGTAAAGATATCTGTAAAAATAAAGAGGCGTCAGTCCGGTGTAGGGAATGATATTGTTGTAAACGAAGAAATAAATTGTGTCAGGTACACTATGCCAATTATTTACGGACGTCAGGAATGTGTTTCGAGATACGGAGAAAAGACTAGCTTTGAAAACAAAAGAAACTCTCTGGTTGCTGTTATTCCGATAGATGAGGATTATCATAATGATAAGGGGATATTATACTCTTTCTTGCCAACTCAGATTGAGATTCAGGCGCCGATAATGCTTCATGTCCCTTTTAAATTGGATGGTTCGCGTGAGTATGTCGATCCACAAGGAAAAAATCGTTGGTTTTCTTTTACAATGCTTCGTGTAGAAGAGTTTGTTAAAGCTGTTTATAGACATCTGTGCGGAATAGTAAGGAATAGAATATGTGAATTTATACCGAAGCAAAGAAACGATTTCTTTTATTGTTCTAACGACAAAGTTAATTGTCTTTGTGTTCCCGGTCTCTTGGGAGAAAGCATTGTTAAGGAACGCATATTTTGCGGTAATGATGGAAATTTCTATAATGCTGATAATGTGGTTTCTATAGATTGCGGTGAATTGAAATGCAATCCGGAAGCATTGCATAAGCTTTTAAAAATTCAAAAAAAACTCTTTGTCCCTGAGAAGTTGTCTGATGGTACAATTCCTAGAATGAGTTCCTATGGTGTAGAGGTTATAAGCAAGGTTATACATGCGTTGCTTATTAATGCTTGGAAAGATGAAAAAAGCTTTGATGAAATTGCCAATGTACTTAAAGATGTGCCTAGTACAACTATTCTGAATGAATTAAAAGAAAAAAAGATCAATTACTCTTGCGACCTTCACAAATCATTTCTGTTTCGCAATATAGCAATTTAAAAAAAGCTTTTGCAGAATATGGACGTGAGTGTATTTCGTATTCCCGTTTATTGCAAGTCTGCAGCAGTGTTGTAATGCTGGATGATAGTTTTACAGCTATCAATGATAAGGAAAAACATATAGTAACAGAATTAATTAAATCTTCTACATTAAACAAAGAATTAATACAGTATCTGCAGGGCATCAGATTTAAAATTTTTGTTATCGATACAGGAGTAGAAGATTTTTATTTCATTGCCCAAAATGGGATTATATTAGAGAAATCCACATATTTGGCAGCATTAGGTGATTTAAGTGTTCATTTCGATAAGTATAAGACCTTTAAGGCTGTTATGCGTATTAGACAGGCTACAGAAACATTAAATTCTGCAGAAATTGAAGAATTGTCTAACGCTGATTATTTGGAGAAGCTTCAAGATGTTCGTTCCAGTTTGATTAATGCTTACGGTACTGAAGTATACGAACGTTATATTCGTATGGTTAATGATGCCAGCGGGAACAAAGACCGTTTTTTAAATGAATTATTACAAAATGCAGATGATTGTATATACCCGGAAGATGAAATCCCCACATTAAAAATGGAACTCACAGACGGCAAGCTGGAGTTGAATTATAATGAGGCAGGTTTTACAAAAAGCAATGTACGTTCTATAACAGCTATTGGTGAATCTACGAAAAAGAAGATTCAAACCGATAAGGCTTCTGGTGAAAAAGGTATAGGCTTTAAATCAGTATTTGAAGTAGCTGAGAAAGTTATTATTCACAGTAACGGGTTTGATTTCAGCTTGACTTGTGATAAGCCGACTGTTCCTTATAAATGTACACCAATGAATAATTTAACCGGTACAGTAATGAAATTTACTATGAAAGAATTAACTTATAAATTACCGGATAAAAATAAGGTTTTACAATTATGCCTTTGCTTGAAAAAGCTGAAGCACATAGAAATCGGTGACACAGTAATAGATATACATGATGAAGGAGATGAACGTACTGTTTCTGTAAATGGTGAAGTTAAACATTTTAATAAGTATACCTATAATTTTGTAGTTCAAAATAAAGATGCACTTGCTCAAAGATGTGCCGGTCATAGGCGTATTTCCGAAGAGCAAAGTATCAACTTTTATACTTCAAAAGACTATAAACCTGAAAAAAGATACTTATACTCTGGTTTGCCGACCGAAATAGAAACTAATGTTCCGCTTATTATTGATGCTCCGTTTGAACTTACAACTGCAAGAAACGGAGTACTTCAGAATTTATGGAATGAGTATATTCGTACGACTGTTTATGAAGCGCTTGCTGATTTTATGCAAAGCAAAAAAGAAGAATATGGTATTGATATTTTGCAGTTCTCCGGCTTCAAGAATCTTAGCTTCAGTCTATTTAATAATGCATATTTGAATGACTTTTCATGGCTTTATAAATTGAAAAAGCTGAAAGTGCTGCCTTGCTTGCTTTATGATAATCTTTGGGTAAGTGCTGATTGCGGAAGTTGCAAAATAATTCCTGATGTAGTTGCCGAATTTATGGTAGGGCATCTTTCTCCCAAGATTGAATTTGCCGGTAATATTATAAATTCATTGAACAAAAGTCAATACAACACCTTATTGCAATACCTGGGATGCGAATTCATTCCTCACGAAAGGAGTATTAATTATATACAAAAGCATGTAAGCGTTTTTGTGAATGACAGTAAACTTCGAGATAAGCTTTACCTATATTTGAGTAATCCGCAGTATGCATTTAGTAAAAATGATAAGATTGCGCCTCTTATTGCAAGTCTGCCTATATTCCCTGTCAGGCCGACGATAAGTGATACTATCGGTACTAGGTATGTTTCGGTTGCAGGCACGCCTATATATCATCATGAAAATGCAGTATCTGAAGTGCAATTTAAGGTTCTGGATACGAATATAATGACAGTAGAATTAGCAAATCGCATTTTTGGTTCTAAATATGTGATTCCACCATTAACTCAAGATGTACGTGCAAAGGTATATCAGGATAATTTGGTAGCATTTATTAAAAATGGAAATGATCAGCAAAGAATTGCTGAATTTTTGCTGGATGAATATATTTATAACTATGATGAATTCAGTAAATGCAAATATACCTTGATAGGCTTACGTGATTTTATACCGATGAAGATGGCGGACGGGGACTATCGTACAGAATTCATATACGTACCTGACGGTAAAATATTCTATGGAAAAGCTATAAAAAAACTTTTGGTAGATCAGGCGTATTCTTCTTTAGCCAAATATCTAGGATTTCCATCTATTAACGAAGTAAGCTATGACGCATATGATAGCTTATGGCTAACAGAAATGGATGGTGATGATATACTTGACATCCTGGAAAATAAACTTTTGCATGCCTACGAAATTTTAGTAGGTATGATTGATCAGAGAGTTATTAGTGATGAGTTGGTAGAAAAATATAATCTGCAGTATTATAGAAACAGATATACGACTGATAGTACAGTTCCTGTTGCAGAGGAATTTCCTGGTGAAAGAGCCCATAATTACAGTAAGATTAAAGATAATATAAGTCAAATTTTTTCTGTACCCAATGTTTATGAGCCGGTTAGTGTGATAAAATGGCAGCCTAGAACAACAATGAATCTTAAATCTTATTATAAAAGTAAAGAAGTGGCAAACGCTTGCTTTTGTCAAATGTGCAAAGAAAGATATAATGTGCATTATATCGAGAATGTAAGCATACTTTTTGAACCGGCATATGCATGGGAGGATTTGCATCTTAGCTTATGCTTGCAATGTGCAAACGATTATAGGGAGTTACGAAAAAATGAGCATATCATTGAAAATCTAAAAAAAGATCTTGCAAAAAATAATGACGCTGAAAAAAAGGGGAATATAGAGATTCAAATTTACGGTACACAAAAAACGATTACATTTACAGGGGCTCATTTTGCAAGAGTAAAGGCTATTTTTGAGGATGAGAAAAAGATTGCTATAAGACCTCCTAAAAAATGATAAAAGCTTAAAGTGAAAATAAAATCAGAGGATGTGATTTTTTATGAATGCTGCCGAGGCAGTAAGTGAAATAACTAAATACGAGCTTATGCTCAACAAAACACTAACGAGCTGGCTTAAGAAGTATTTACCTTATATTACCAAAAATTGGTGGGATGAATTAGTACTTCCGAGTTTGACTCCGTTACAACGCTCTAATTTGGAAGGAAAGCCTGCCAATGATATAGCTGAGTTGGACTTGGCTGCCAGCTTGAAGGTTTTGTTGAACAATTGGTTTTCGCTTGCCGGTATAGTTTTTCTTAACAAAAAATATAGGCATAATGCTATTGAGATGCAGCAGGTTCGCAATAGATGGGCACATGTTTCGGCTTCTGATATTAATCAAAATACGATTCTTGCCGATCTTGAGATAATTAAAAATCTTTTGGAAAGCTTCGATTGTTCTCCTAAAGAGCTGAACGAGCTTGAGGCATTCATTATGGATGTTGAAAGCAATGGAAACAGCTTTACTGTAGAGTCAACTGAAATGCAAGCGGTAGCTTCAGTGCAAGTACAAAGCGATGAAATCAGCGTAGGTTCCATGGTTAAACTAAAATCTGATCCAAGCAAACAAGGATATGTCACTTCCATTATAGGTAGGAAGTGTATGGTTTTCTTAGGCCCGGAGGGAATGCGTTCTTTTTATAAAGAACAGCTGATGAACGCAGATGTTGTTGAAACCGATAAGACTATTTCCTTAGAGGCATTGAAGGTTATGCTAACAGCATATCAGATTAATAATCCCGGTAACAGCAAGCTATATTCTCTTAATGCTGCCAGGATCGATTTTGTGCCATATCAGTTCAGACCTGCACTTAAAATGATAAAATCAGATGAACAGCGTATTTTGATTGCTGATGATGTAGGCGTTGGTAAGACCATTGAGGCGGGCTTGATTTTAAAGGAGTTGGAGGCACGTTCGGAGATAAAATCTGTTCTTGTAATCTGTCCTAGAGCATTGGTTGTTGATCATAAGTGGCGTAGTGAAATGTTGCGGTTTGATGAAGATTTTGCGGAACTGGATAGTTCTATGTTACGTCATCTTGTAACTAATTATGATGGAGCATGGCCGGAACGCTATTCTAAAGCCATTATTTCTTATTCATCATTTAATGACCTTCTTTTAAATGGCAATGAACGCTTTAACGGACTGACCCAATTAGATCCTGCACCGCACTTTGATTTGGTGATAGTAGATGAAGCACATCATATTCGCAATAAAGAAACACTTGCATATAAGGGCGTTGAAACATTTGTAAAACACGCCGGTGCTGTAGTATTCCTGACAGCAACACCTATCCAAAATAGCAGTGATGATCTTTATACGTTGTTAGAATTGCTTCGTAATGATATTGTTAATAATAAGGAAAACTATCGTATGATGGCTCAGCCTAACCGCTTTATTAATGAGATGCTGTCTGTTGTGAGAAAACAGGAGAATGGTTGGCAAAATAGAGTTAAAGAGCTATACCAAAAAATTATGCATACAAAGTACGGATATAGTGTAATGCAGCATAACCCGCGTTGGGATGTGATTAATGAGGCTGCCAACAAGAAGCAGTTAACGCTTGAAGAAAAGGTAGAACTTATTAATAATATCGAAGAGTTGCATACTTTTGCCGGTATTATTAACCGTACACGAAGAAGAGATATTGGCAACTTCTGTCAACGCAGGACAATTACAGTAGATACGGACTTTGATGAAGCGCAACAGACTTTATATGATGCTTTAATGGATTTCGAAAATAAAGCATTGCATGCATTGCATGGTAATGTTAATACGCGTTTTATGATGTGTACTATTATGCGTCAGGCATCTAGTTGTTTATATGGCCTTTTGCCGTTTGTGAATGACCTTATAGCCAGAAGAATCAGTGAAATAGATACTGACGGAGGTTTTGATTTTGGCGATGATATTAATTTCGGAGTTGGACTGCTAAAAAATTTGGCAGAAGAAATTAAGACACTGGTTAAGGAACTTCCGGAAGATGACCCTAAATTCAATAAATTATACAATGAAATTATTTTACCTAAAATGAGTATGGAGAATAATAAGATTATTATTTTCTCGTCATTTAAACATTCTTTGTATTACATAAAAGAGAAATTGGAAGCACAGGGCATCAGAGTAGGGCAGATAGATGGTTCTGTAGAGGATGAGGATAGGCGATTAATCAGTCAGAGATTTAAAGGCAAGAAAGAGGATATAGATACTCTGGATGTTTTGCTGTTTACAGAGGTTGGTTGTGAAGGTTTGGACTATCAATTCTGTGACACTCTGGTAAATTATGATATGCCATGGAATCCAATGAAAATTGAACAGAGAATAGGTCGTATTGACCGCCGAGGACAGATGAGCGAGGCTGTTAAGGTTTATAATATGATCACCAGTGGAACTATAGATGCAAATATTTATGAACGTTGCTTGTTGAAAATCAATATTTTTGAGAATTCTATAGGTGATTGTGCAGAAATCTTGGGACAGATTAATAAGCAAATAACAAAAATTATGTATGAACAGGGCTTAACTGAGGATGAACGCAATAAAAAATTGGAGAAGATGGCTGAAAATGATATCCTTAAAATTAATGAAATCAGACGTTTAGAGGCTGATGAAAAGGATTTATATGGTTTTGATTTATCATCTTATCTGATGGATAAAGAAGTTCAAAATGCAGAGAGCGCTTGGATAACAGGTAATAATATTATTGCTTTGGTAGATGCTTATTTGCACGAAGTTCTTGGTGATGGGGATGAGAAACTACCAACAAGTTTCTTTGCAGGCAAGGGCGATATAAAAACATTGATGCTTAGAAGAGAACATAAAAATAAACTATTGGAAATCTTGCGAGCAAATGAACCGTTCAATAATACTAAGGCTTTAGTAGCATGGGAGAGCTATCTGAAGTCTCCCGGCAGATCTCTTAGTGTGACCTTTGATTTTAATGTTGCTAAGGAAGAGCCTAATGTCGAATTCCTTAATCAACTGCATCCGTTGGTTATGTTAGCTGCGCAATATAAATCAAAGGAAGCAGAATATGAAATGGCTATTAAGTGGGTGAGCAATGAATTGCCGGAAGGTGATTATCCGTTTATTATTTACAACTGGAGATTTAAAGGTGAAAAGAATGATATTAAGCTGGTTCCTGTATGCGAGAATGGATATATCAAGAAGAATTTGACCGATATTCTTCAATCAGGTAATAATTATCAGACTGATGTGAGCAAATATGCTGATAGTTGGGATTTGCTGGAGGAATTACATTATGATGAATGGTCTGCGGCAAAAGATAAGTTCGTTGAACAAATACAGGCAGATTGCAAATATCGTTCTGAGCAGAAGGAACAGAATTTGAGGGCTAAAAAAGAGCGACGCTTAGCACAATACGGACATATTGGAGATGTGAACATTCAAAATATGAATAAAGGTATTTTTGAGAGTATTGATAATCAGATTGCCGATATTCGAAGCCGTTTTGAGAAAATAGCTAATTCCGCAGATATTACATTCGAGCTTTTAACTAAAGGCATTGTTCATGTTGTTGCTGACGTTACAATGGCATCACATAATTAGTTTAAACGGAACTTCTGTGTAGGTTTTGCAGCTAGTATACATGATATAATTAAAGCATTGAGAGGAGGGAATGATATTAGCGATATAATAAAAGCAAAGGGCCTTTTATAACAAGTATGAGGACTAATAATTTTAAGCAAAATATATCGCTGATTTCGTGAAAATGCAAGAATTGATTTCGATAGTAGTAATAGCGGTTTTAATAATTTCCATTGTAGTAATGGTGAAAACACTTAATAAGCAGTAGGTTCAATAGATTACATATTGAATGAAAATAATTCCCACCCACAAAGGAGGTTATTCATCATGTACAATAAATATCTTGCGGAATTAAGCAAAGAACAACTTTTGGAGCTGATTGAGCTCTACGCGAAAAACTGGCTGGCGCATGACGGCGTCTGGTTCCAGTCGATTGAAGGCAAATTCGGCATGGCGGAGGCTATATACCATGATGAGGAGGCGTGGAAGCGCTTTACCGTCATCGAAGCCAAGCGCATCAAGGAATTCCTCAAGCTGCCGGAGAATCCCGGCTTAGAGGGCTTGGAGCAGGCGCTGCACTATCGCTTTTACGGCAATCTGAACGAGCATGAATGCATTCGTGAAGGCAACAGGCTCGTTTACCGCAACCGTGACTGCCGTGTGCAGACGGCGCGTAGCCGCAAGGGTATGCCGTATCATCCCTGCAAATCGGTCGGCATTTACGAATACAGCGGCTTTGCTGCCACGATTGACGCGCGCATTAAATGCCGTTGCCTGAGCTGCTTCCCTGATTGTACGGAAAGTCCTGATGGTTGTGCGTGGGAATTTTATCTGGAAGAAGAGTAGAAGATTTGCTGGTGTAAAATTTAAATGGGCATATGTCAAAAATATAATTGACATATGCCCGTTTCGTCTTTATAATGGACTTAGAGAGGAGGAAATCAGATGCCCAGGAAAGTGAAATGCAGAAAGGTTTGCCATTACCCGCAAACGCTGGAGTTTTTACCGCAAAACAATAATGCAGAGCTGGAGCCGATTGTTCTGACTGTTGACGAATACGAAACGATTCGCCTGATTGACAGGCGTGGCATGAGTCAGGAGCAGTGTGCGGCCTTTATGCAGATTGCGCGGACGACGGTGCAGCGCATTTACGAAACGGCGCGCAAGAAGCTGGCGGATTTTGTTGTAGAAGGACGGCCGCTGCGTATTGAAGGCGGAGATTTCCGGCTCTGTAACGGCAGCAGTACAGGCTGTGGCTGTGTTGATTGCTTTAAGCAAAAATTATATGAAAAATACAAGGAAAAGGGAGAAGATATTATGAGAATTGCTGTAACCTATGAAAACGGCGAGATTTTTCAACATTTCGGACATACTGAGGAGTTTAAGGTTTATGACGTGCAGGACGGCAAAGTTGTTGCGTCCGAGGTTGTGAATACCAACGGCCAAGGTCATGGTGCTTTGGCAGGAGTTTTGACCGCGCTGAAGGCAGACGTTCTGATTTGCGGCGGTATCGGCGGCGGTGCGCAGATGGCACTGGCGGAGGCCGGTATCAAGCTCTACGGCGGCGTCAGCGGCGAGGCGGACGCGGCGGTGGCGGCGCTGCTGGCGGGGAATCTGGGCTATGACCCCGACGTTCACTGCGACCACCACGACCACGCCCACGGCGAGGGCGGCCACACCTGCGGCGACCACGGCTGCGGCCATCACGGCTGCCACTGACATGGAAGCGGCAGTGAGCCGCCTGCCCTTCTGGCAGCTGCTGACAGAGCAGGAGCGGGATACGGTACGGCGGAGCGCGATGGTGTGCCGGTATGAAAAGGGCGCGCTCATCCACGACGGCGGCAGCGAATGTTTGGGGCTGCTGCTGGTGCTGTCCGGCGAGATACGCACCTACCTCCTCTCCGACGAGGGGCGGGAGGTGACGCTGTTCCGGCTGTACCCCGGCGAGCTGTGCGTCCTGTCGGCGTCCTGCGTCATCAGCCAGATCACCTTTGATACCCAGATGACCGCCCAGCAGGAGACGGAGGTGCTCATCATCCCCGCCGGACTTGTCGCCGCGCTGACCGAGCAAAATCTTTCGGTGCGCTGCTTTCTCTACGAGCTGGCGACCCAGCGGTTTTCCGACGTGATGTGGGCGATGCAGCAGATCCTGTTCAAGGGACTTGACCGGCGGCTGGCGGAGTTCCTTCTCTCCGAGGCGGCGCGCACCGGCTCCGACACCATCCGCATGACCCACGAGCAGCTGGCCCAGCACATCAGCTCGGCGCGGGAGGCGGTGGCGCGGATGCTCAAGACCTTCTCCGAGGAGGGGCTGGTGGAGCTGAAGCGCGGCGTCATCACCCTGCGGGACAAGGACGGCCTGCGTCAGATGGTATAAAAAGATCCGACGCAAAAAAAGCGTCGGATTTTTTCTATAAATGTGACTTTGTCACAGAACGGCGGCGCGCGGCCTGCTATGATAGAGCCACAAAGAACAAAGAGGTGACGGAAATGAAGATCAAGCTCAATCCCGATCA
>OHPJ01000938.1_pt1 | contig 10707 bp, 6 predicted proteins | sample 1577701 | NCBI WGS metagenome assembly OHPJ01 (sample SAMEA3879517, study PRJEB24766) | human gut metagenome | biome: human-associated habitat; feature: feces | place: USA | collected 1985/1987 | reverse complement strand
TCCAACTGGTTTTCGAAAGCCGTGATCAACAGGTCCATGGAGCGCTCGATGCTCTGCTTGGCCTCGGAGATGTTCTCGCCCTGCACATCCTGCGCCGAGAGCTGGGCGTAGGTGTTCAGCAGCTTGAGGGCCGTGGGCAGATAGTAGTCCATGAACTTTTGCAGCTGGGCCTTTTTGCCGGGGTCCTTCTTTGCCAGCGCAAAGATGCGGGCGCTGACCTCCTCCAAGCGGGAGATCTTAGCCGTCATCACCGGATCGGGGATGGCCTCGTTGGCCTTCCGGAGCTGGGATTGCAGGGAAGCATAGGGGTCCTCCGGGGCGGGCTCCGCCTTGGGTTCTTCCTCTGTCTGGGGCGGCTGGGGTGCTGCGCCCCGCACGATGAGGGTGCCGGTGCGGTGGTCGATGTAGGCATCGGCTCCGAAATAGCCGTGGTCGATGGCCCGCTCCACTACTGAGATGCCCTTGGCGGAGTCGATGCCCGCTGCGGCAAAGAGCTCGTCCAGCGGGATATTACTCCGGTCACCGACGATCTTATCCAGTTTGCGTTCCAGCTTGCAGGCATTGCGCATCCGCAGCCCCATGCCCAGCGCCGCGCCGCCGCCGAGGATCTGGGTCAGCGCTGTGATGAACTCGCCCCAGTCGAACCAGTAGCCCCACAAGTCGATGATGTCCCCCAGCCCGGCAAGGCCTACCACAAGGAAGATGGCACCGAACACCGTGCAGAGGGTGGTCAGGTTCTTGTGCCACTTTTTCGCGTTCTTCTGCTCGGCAGTGGGGATGTCGTGGCCGCAAACGGTCTCGTCGTCGCAGCCGACGGGGCGGGCGCTCTGGTCCGCGTGGGTGTCCTCGGCCCGGAAATCGCTGGCGTAGTCGGCGTTTTCCTGCTCTTTTTTCAGCGCGTCCCGATCGATGGCCCGCAGGATGAAGAACAGGATGCTCAGTTCCGGCGACAGGGCGAAAAGCACCAGAAGGGCGATGGTGGGGATGCGGGCGAGATAATGTTTGCTGCGTCTTGGCTCCATGGGGCAAAATCCTCCTAAATGAAAAGAACCGTGTTCCACTTTATTATAGCGGAACGCGGCTCTTTTGTTAAGAGATATTTTCTTTGGGAGCAAATAGGGGAGTAAAAGCCTTATTTCATCAGGCTGCAAACAGCTTCAGCGTAGGCGGCGGGATCATCCACGGGCAGACCCTCAATGAGCTGAGCCTGTGCGTAGAGCAGGGCGCTGTACTTTTTCACCTTGTCGGTGTCGCCCGCTTCCTGCGCGGCTTTCAGCACCGCGAAGACGGGGTGGTTGATGTTCAGTTCCAGCACCTTGTCGCTCTTGACGCCCTCGCTGCCGGGCTGCTTGGAGAGGACCTTCTCCATCTCGATGGAGAGGGGGCCGTCGGAAGACAGGCAGACCGGGTGCTCCTTCAGGCGGGTGGAGACCTTGACCTCCTTGACCTTGCCGTCCAGCGCGTCCTTCATGGCATCGAACAGGGGCTTGTTCTCGGCGGTGGCATCCTCAGCGGCCTTTTTCTCGTCCTCGGTCTCAAGGCCCAGATCGCCGCTGTTGACGTTCTTGAACTCCACGGTGCCGTCCTTGCCCTCGGCATCCTTGCGGGGGTAGCTGTGCAGGATCTGCAGGCAGAACTCATCCACATCCTCGGTCAGGAGCAGGACGTCATAGCCCTTGTCCATGACCAGCTCGGCGGCGGGCAGCTTTGCCAGACGGTCGGTGGAGTCGCCGGCGGCAAAGTAGATGTACTTCTGCTCAGCGGGCATCTTGTCCACGTACTCCTGCAGGGTGACCATCTTCTGCTCCTTGGCAGACCAGAACAGCAGCAGGTCGCGCAGCAGCTCAGCGTGCATCCCGTAATCAGAGTAAGCGCCGAACTTGATCTGGCGGCCGAACTCCTTCCAGAATGCCTCGTACTTTTCGCGGTCGTTGACCAGCATGGAGTGCAGCTCGTTCTTGATCTTCTTTTCCAGTGCGTTGTGGATCAGCTTGAGCTGGTTGTCCTTCTGCAGCATCTCACGGCTGATGTTCAGGCTCAGATCCTGGCTGTCCACAATGCCCTTGACGAAGCTGAAGTAATCGGGCAGCAGGTCTGCGCACTTTTCCATAATGAGCACGCCGGATGCGTACAGAGCCAGACCCTTCTCATACTCCTTGGTGTAGAAATCATAGGGGCGATGGCTGGGCACGAACAGCAGGGCGTTGTAGTTGGCGGTGCCCTCGGTGCGGCTCACGATGACGCGGGCGGGGTCAGAGTAATCGTTGAATTTATCCTTGTAGAAGCTGGCGTATTCCTCGTCGGTGACCTCGCTCTTCTGCTTCTTCCAGATGGGCACCATGCTGTTCAGGGTCTCCAGCTCGGTGTAGGTCTCCCACTCGGGCTTGTAGTCCTCGGGCTTGGGGTCCGGTTCCGGCTTCTGACGGCTCTTTTCGCGCTCCATCTGGATGGGATAGCGCACATAGTCGCTGTACTTTTTGACGATGGCCACGATTCCGTATTCATCGAGGAAGTTTTCGTAATTGTCGGTATCGGTGCTGTCCTTGATGTGCAGGATGATGTCAGTACCGGCGGTTTCCTTCTCAGCGGGGGTCAGCTCGTAGCCGTCAGCACCGCTGGACTCCCACTGCCAAGCCTCGTCCGCACCGTATGCCTTGGAGATGACGGTGACCTTGTCGGCGACCATGAAGGCGGAGTAGAAGCCCACGCCGAACTGACCGATGATGTCGATGTTCTCGTCCTTGTTGTCCTTCTTGAAGTCCAGAGAACCGGAGTGGGCGATGGTGCCCAGGTTCTGCTCCAGCTCTTCTCTGGTCATGCCGATGCCGTTATCGGAGATGGTCAGGGTGCGGCTGTCCTTGTCGCGGGTGAGCAGGATGCGGAAATCGCCTTTGTTCATGCCGACAGAAGTGTCGGTCAGGCTCTTATAATACAGCTTGTCGATGGCGTCCGAAGCGTTGGAGATCAGCTCGCGCAGGAAAATTTCCTTGTTGGTGTAGATGGAGTTGATCATCATGTCCATCAGCTTTTTGCTTTCAGCCTGAAATTCTTTCTTCGCCATAATACAAAACCTCTTTTGTACAGTATTCAGATCCGGCCCCTCGCAAAAGGAGCGGCAATGCAGAAGAAGCAGCCGATGCTGCATCTTCTTAGCACTCATATCTTTCGAGTGCTAATATACACCGATGCGGGTCAAAAATCAAGGGGTTTCATAAAAAGTTCAGAAATGAACTGGAACAAAATGCCTTTTGTGCGTTGCTACAAAAAATTCATAAAGAAATAGTTGACCTTTCACAATTTTTAGCGTATACTGGTCAGCGGAAACAAACGAGGAAAGAGGAATATGTTATGGCAATGAAGCCGGAGATCTCCGTGAAGAACCTGCTGATGCAGGCCTTCCTGACGGGCTGGGAACGCTCGGACAAGAGCATTTCGCAGGATGAATACTTACAGAGCGCCATTCAGGTCATCGAAGTGCTGCAGGTGGAACCTGAAAATGTCTACGCCGAGGAGGGCCTGGGCCTGACCGATGGCGATGAGGTGGATCATCTGGACGACCTGCTGCGGGCGGACGGCCAGTGGCTGTATTACGGTGTGGAGGAGGAAAACTTCTTCCTCATCCAGTGGTACCCGGACAAGGCTTCTGCCGAGGCCAAGCTGGCCGAGCTGGAAGCACTGGGCGACGGCAGGCAGTATCTGGTGGATCTGAGCCTGACCCGCGAAAATCCTTCGGACGCTGAGAACTTCGGCAGCTCCAACCCGGTTCAGCTGCGGAGCTGAGCCCGGCGTTTCTGACAAAAAGAAAGGGAATTTTCCATGCAGCTTTCACAAACGGAACGGGAGCGCCTGTCCGCTATTCTGGAACAGTACGACCATCACCCCAAGGTGCAGGAAATGCGTGAGTTTATCCAGCACGGTGATGTGACCACCTACCAGCACTGCAAGAATGTGGTCGTGGTCAGCTGCTGGATCAACCACCGCTTCCATCTGGGAGCCGATGAGACCACGCTGGCCGTGGGGGCCTTCCTCCATGATTTCTATCTCTATGACTGGCACAAACAGGGCTCTTTCCACGGCCTGCGGCATCTGTTTGAGATGCACGGCTTTTCCCACCCGGGGTCTGCCTGTGTGAACGCACAGCGGGTGTTCGGCATTACCAAAAAGGAGCAGAACGTCATTGCAAGCCACATGTGGCCCCTGACCTTCCGCCATATCCCGACCTGCCGGGAGGCGGTCATCGTCTGTCTGGCGGATAAATACTGCGCCATTGTGGAGAGCATGTTCCGCCGCACAAGGGTGGGCGCTGACGAAGAAGAGTGGTAAAGAAGCCGCCGCATTGTTCACATGAAAGAAAGCAAAAGACCAGAGTTGTAACGCCTTTTGGCGAAACAACTCTGGTCTTTTTTGCTGGGGCTTGTGCAACAGCCTCTTTGAAAAAGTGATCTTATTCTGCTCTCAGAGCCTTGACAGGGTCAGAGCGGGAAGCGGTTTTGGCGGGGATGAAGCCGCCCAGAATGGTCAGCACAGTTGCTAGCGCAACCAACACCACAGCGGCCTTCCAGGGCAGAATGGCCACTACGCTGGTGCCGACGGCGATCTTCTGGATGAGCATGTTGCCCGGAATGAGCAGCAGTCTGCTGAGGCCGATGCCCATGAGACCCGAGCACAAGCCGATGATGAAGGTCTCGGCGTTGAACACCTCGGAGATGTTCCGCTTGGAAGCACCGATGGCACGCAGGATGCCGATCTCCTTGCGGCGCTCCAGCACGCTGATATAGGTGATGATGCCGATCATAATGGAGGAGACCACCAGCGAGATGGAGACAAAGGCAACCAGCATGTTGGAGATCATGTTGATGATCCTGGTCACGGAGGTCATCAGGGTGCCCACTACATCAGTGTACTGGATCACCTTGTCTTCCGCGCCCTGCTCACGCATGGCGGCATTGTAGCTGTCCAGCACATTGAGGACCTTCGCCTTTTGCTCGAAGTCCAGCGGATAGATGTTGATCTGGCTGGGGTCGTCCTCGCTGGCATAACCAAAGGCCTGCAGGTTGCTTTCATAGGTGGCGCTGGTGGACATCATTTTCGACTTCATCAGTTCCGCCAGATCGTCCTCGGTCATGTTGAATCGGATGGCATTCCGGAACGCATCTGCGTCGATCTTCAGCGCACTTTCCATCTGGCTGCCCAGAGAGGAGAAGCGCTCGGTCATCTGGCTCTGCAGATTCGTGCTGATCTGGCCCATGGCCTGCTCCATGGCAGTGCCCAGCTGGGCCTGCAATTCGGCGGCGATCTGTTCCGAGAAGTTTGCCATCACGCTGCCCATGACCTGCTGCATGGCGGCAGTAAACTGCTCCTGCAGGGCAGCGGTATCGATGAGGCTGCCCATGGAATCCTTCATCAGCTGCTGGAACTGGTCGCTGGCGAGATACTGGTCAAAACCGATCTTGTCCAGCCCCAGAATGCCGTTGCCGATGATGTAATCCTTGTAGCCGGTCATCACCTTCTGGGCCAGCTGCTGCATTTTGTCGGCGGGGATGGAAATGTCCATGTTGGCGAACACGTCTGTCAGGGCGCTCATGTCGATGTCGGGCGTTTCGGCCAGATCAAATTGGAAGCTGTCCGGGTCAATGAGGGAGGAAAAATCTACGGAACCGTCACTCAGGTCGAACGCGCCGCTCAGGTCAAGATCCAGCTTGCCGGGGTCGAACTGGAAGGCACTCTCGAGCTGGTCGGTGTCAATGGAGAAGAGGGAAGCCATGTCCAAGGCAGCGGTCTGCTCGGTGCCGAAGGGCTCACCGTTCAGCACATTGGTCTGCGGGTCGGCGAGCTGGTCCTGCACCAGCCTGCTCTGGGCGGCGGTGTCCATGACGTGCCGGGTCAGGGAGGCGGGATAGGCGATGCCGGAGGACAGCATGGCGGCGGAGGCGTTCTCCCTGGGCTGCACCACGCCCACGATGGTCATGGTCTCGCTGTTGGCCACAAGCTCCTGCAGGAAGGCCTTGTCGTCCGATTTGTCCACCCAGGTGCTGTGGGCATCGTCGTACTGGTAGCGGTCGGCCGCGTTGACCAGCTTGAAGGTGCGGCCCAGAAAATCGCTGTACCGGTAGGTCTTGAAATCTTCGGGCACATCCACATTCTGGTTCTGGGCGAATTGCTGGATCATCTTGTCCAGCTCGGCGTTGTCCCGCAGGCCCAGCGCGTAGAGGGCATAATCGGTGATGGAACCATCCGCACCCAGCACGGCAACGCACTCGTTGTAGTTTTCGGGCCAGCGGCCTGCCTTGACCTCGTACTGGGAATGATACAGGGCATCGCTGGCGGGCAGCTGGTAGAACACGCTGGTGTTCATCATGCTGGCCATCATGTTGTTGGTCGAGCTGGTGGAGCTGATGCCCAGAGCGGAAAGGGAGGAATCCGGGTTTACCTGCCGGATGCTGCCGTCCGGGTCCTGGCGGTAGATCTGAGGCTGTACATTATAGGAATACTCCACCGAGGAAACGCTCTCCCCGATGCTGCAGGCATCGCTCTCGAGGTAGGCTTTCAGGCTCTTCAGGTCGTTGGAGGTGATGCCGGAAACCATCTGGGTCACGAGCTGACGCACCGGCACCATCCCTTCGCCGAGGTCGGGGGCGGCGGGCTGGCCGGGCAGGTCAGCAGACAGCAGGCTGGTCAGATCCATGCCGCTGCGCAGGATCTGCACCGGGTACTCGGAAAGGGTGTCCCGCTCCATATCAGCGATATACTGGTTGACACCGGTGGACAGGGAAATGATCAGCGCAATGCCGATGATGCCGATAGAGCCTGCAAAGGCCGTGAGCAGGGTGCGGGTCTTTTTGGTCCAGAGGTTGTTGAAGCTCAGGGTCAGCGAGGTCCACCACGACATGGAGGAGCGGCCCATGTTTTTGTGAACGGCAGGGGCAAGCTGAGCGGTGTCGGGTTCGTAGGGGGCAGTGTCGGAGCGGATGACACCATCCTTCAGGTTCACGATGCGGGTAGCGTACTGTTGGGCCAGCTCCGGGTTGTGGGTGACCATGACCACCAGCCGGTCCTTTGCCACCTCCTTGAGCAGCTCCATGACCTGGATGCTGGTCTCGCTGTCCAGCGCGCCGGTGGGTTCGTCCGCCAGCAGGATATCCGGGTTGTTGACCAGCGCACGGGCAATGGCAACGCGCTGCATCTGGCCGCCGGACATCTCGCTGGGGTGCTTGTGCAGCTGATTGCCCAGTCCCACCTTCTGCAGTGCCTCGGTGGCGCGGCGCTTGCGCTCTGCGCCCGAGATGCCGGAAATGGTCAGGGCCAGCTCCACGTTGGCCAGAACGGTCTGATGAGGGATCAGGTTGTAGCTCTGGAACACAAAGCCGATGGTGTGGTTGCGGTAGGAGTCCCAATCGCGGTCGGTGTACTTTTTGGTGGAGATCCCGTTGATGACAAGGTCACCGCTGTCGTACCGATCCAGGCCGCCGATGATGTTCAGCAGGGTGGTCTTACCGGAGCCGGAGGGGCCCAGGATGGCGACGAATTCGCTGTCGCGCAGGTTCAGGCTGACATCATTCAGTGCGGTCTGTACAAGGTCACCGGTTTTGTATTCCTTGCGGATCTTTTTCAGTTGTAGCATAGGCAGGCCTTTCTTATGCATGCCCGGCGGCGTGTGGGAAATGCCGGACAAAAAACAAAATAACGTAGATATGGTATCAGATGAATGTGAACAAACCGTTGCTTTTCTGGAAAGATGGTGTTATGCTGAAGAAGGTGAAAGAAACAAAAATCGACACTTTATGACGTAAATTACCAGAAACAAAGACGCAAAAAGCCGCCATTCCTGCACGGTTCGACGCATAGTGACGTTTTTTCGGGGATTGAATCTTTCCGCAGGGCCTTATAAAATAGTATCGTACAGTACGCACGGAAGAAAAGTGCGGCAAATTTAAGGCAAAGGGGAAGGTTGGATTGACGGAACGACTCGTTTCAAAGCTGCATGTCGCGCTTTTGAGCTACGACGAGCGGGAGATCCGCGTCCGGAAAAATTATCTGGAGGAGCAGAATCCTGCGATCTGCTGTGTCTGTTTCCACAGCGGTGAGGAGTTGCTGCGGGAGCTGCGCCAGCAGCGCAGTGTGGATATCGTGGTGCTTTCGAGCCAGCTGGAGGATATGGATGGGTATGAGTTCCTCAAGCGGCTCAACAGCCTGCATAACCGCCCGCTGCTGCTGTTGCAGGGGGATGACTGGTACAGCGATGCCACGGCATCGTTCCTGCGGCCGGACGGCAGGCAGTACCTGCCGGAGCGCAGCAGCCTGCTGGATCTGCTGCTGGATCTGCGCAGCTCCACGGACATCGGCATCTTCTGGGTGCTGCCGTTCTGCAAGCAGCTTTATGCGGAGTGGGGCACCCAGCAGCCGGATGTGAACTGTGAATATCTGACCACTGCGCTGCAGGTCGTATGCGGCACAGAGCGGAAGCTGGCCGTGCGCAAGGAGATCCTGCAGACTGTGGCCGAGGAACACCACACCACAGTGGCCGCTGTGGACTGCGGGATGCGCCGCCTGATCGACGGGGTGGAAAAATACAACACCGAAGCCTGGCAGAAATTCAAGCAGGATTACGGCTTGATGGGGCATAGCGTTACCCTGGGCAAGCTGATCTATGCGGGCCGCCAGAAATTGATCGACAGCGGAACGCAGGGACGGAAGGCCGGACGATGAGAAAAAAGAGAGAGAACGGAATGGCAAAAGAGAGCGGGATGGGGGATTTCCCCCGCAAACAATTTGAGAGCGTGCTGCTGCACTCCCTGCGCATCATGGATCAGAACCGGGAATACCTGCAGATGCATCTGGCCCGGACCGGAGACGAAAGGACCCGGCAGGCGCTGGAGGATATGGGGCAGGAGAGCATCCGCCTGGAGCGCACCCTGCGGGAAATGATGGGTCTGCTGGAAGTGGAGATGAACGACAAGCCGTCCATGAAGCCGGTAGACCTGTGCTGGATCCTGATGGAGGCCGCCCAGATAGCTCCGGAGATCGAGAAGCAGCTGGGCATCCGGCTGATCGTGGATCACAGCCCGTTCCGGCGCTGCTATGTCAAGGCGGATGCTCAGGAGGCCGAGCAGCTGCTGTTTCATCTGCTTTCCAACGCCCTGCGGGCCGTAAGCCCCGGCGGGCAGATCAAGATCCGGCTCACCCGGGACGACGAGGATCTGTACCTGATCGTGGAGGATGACGGCTGCGGCCTGCCCACCGGTGAAAACTGGATGGAGAACCGCCGCCGCTTCCTGGGCGGTGTGCAGGCAGGGCTGCTGCTCTGCCGCCGCTACTGCGCCCACATGGGGTGGGTGCTTTCCCTCACGCCGCGCGATGCCGGAAGCGGTACCCGGGCAGAGGTGCGCATCCCGCTGGCCGGAACGATGTTTCCCATTGAGGGCAGCGTGGAACTGCACACCATCCATCCGGCGCTCACCACTGCCGACGGCCTGCGCTGGCAGATCCTGCGGGAGCTTGCTCTGTTGTCCGATAAAATGGAATGATACGATATTCAGCGCCCTGCTCCGGGCTTTTCCGGGGCAGGGCGTTTTTGTGTAAAAATCACTCTGAGTAAAGAATCTTAACCGGAATGTAGAAAAACAGGGGGGGGCTGTATTCGTGAATTTAACAAAATGTTTAACTTTTTGAGCGGAAAATACTATTTTTTGCGTGTAAAATATGGTGACTGGATTGATTGTATCCCGGTTTTTGAGTATAATACAACTGTATTTTTATATTGTTCCTCAGGAGGAAAAGCAAGTGAGAGTAGGTCTTGACATCGGAAGCACCACCATCAAGTGCGCGGTGCTGGACGAACATGATGCGCTGATTTATTCAACATACGAGCGTCATTACAGCCATATTCTGGAAAAGGCGCAGGAGCTGCTGCGCCGGTACGAGAACTTTTTGCAGTACGCCCTGCCGCTCTATGTCAAGGAAGGCAAAAGCCAGCTGACCATTGCGGTGGGCTGTACCGGCGGCAAGCACCGCTCCATCACATTCGCACGCAAGCTTGCGGAATACTGCACCTCTCTGGGCTACGAGCCCGGGGTGCAGCACCGGGATGCCGTGCGCTGAAAACAGAGGAAATACTATGAGTTTTGCATCCAGTGCGCGGGAGGAAATCGCGCAGCGCAGCCCCACCAAGGAATGCTGTGTGCGTGCAGCTGCCTATGGCATTGCCTGCTTTGCCAAATACTTTGATGCCCGCGGCCTTGTGCTGCAAACCGAGCAACCCCATACGGTGCAGCTGGCGCAGCAGCTGTTTGCCCGCTGCGGCATCCGGGGCGAGATCACGGAAAAGCCCCGCGTCAGCGGTGTGCTGTACGAGTTCAATATCCGCGATGCGGAGCAGGTCACCCGCCTGCACGAGCTGTTCGGCACAACCGGCAGGGAGACCAGCTTGCAGATCGACCCCGGGCTCATCCGTTGCCAGACCTGCGTCAGTGCCTATATCGCCATGGCCTTTTTGTGCAGCGGCACGGTCACCGACCCGCAAAAGGAATATAACCTGGAATTTCTCACCTCCCGGACGAACCTCGCCCGGGATTTTGAAGCGCTGCTGGCTGAGCACGAGTTTGCGCCCCACCGCACCCGCCGCAACGGCGTGAACCTGATCTACGTCAAGACCGGTGCCAATGTGGAGCGGCTGCTCCGCTTTATGGGCGCTGCGGATGCCGCGACCCA
>OHPJ01000934.1_pt1 | contig 10732 bp, 8 predicted proteins | sample 1577701 | NCBI WGS metagenome assembly OHPJ01 (sample SAMEA3879517, study PRJEB24766) | human gut metagenome | biome: human-associated habitat; feature: feces | place: USA | collected 1985/1987 | reverse complement strand
GCCGCGTCCCTCGGCGCCGCCTCCCGGACTCGCGGGCCCCGCCGCCGGGCAGCTCGACGACGACACGCCTCCCTGGGGAGAACCCTCCGCCAGTTGAGTACGCTCCGGAGATTCCCCAGAGCGGTCCCGATCCGGACCGCTCGGAGTCTTCTCTCGACTGGCGGTCGATCATTGCAGGAGCAGGACTGACGGGACCGCTGCGCAACCTCGCCGCTTCGGCGCAGGTGCTTGAGCTCACCCGAAGCCACGTCAGGCTTCGTCTTCGCGTCGCGGCATTCGCGACCGAAACGGGCCGCGAGCTTCTCTCCCGCGCGCTTTCGTCCTATTTCGGAAGCCACTGCATGGTGGAGTTCGAGGTGGGCGACGTGGCGGGCGGCACCGTGGCCGATCAGGAGGAGCGCGAGCGCGAGGAGGCCCGCAGGGCCCTCATCGAAGGGTTCCGCAACGACCCCTTCGTGAAGCAGGTGCAGGCGCTGTTTCATGGTACGATTGACGACACTACCGTCAAGGCGAACACCGACTGACGGCTTGAATGATTTTTTGAATAAAGGAACACAATATGCGTGGATTCGGCGGCGGTATGGGCGGTCTCATGGCTCAGGCTCAGAAGATGCAGGCCAAGATTGCCAAGGTGCAGGAGGAAATCGCTGCGATGGAAGTCGCGGGTGAGTCCGGCGGCGGTGCCGTCAAGGTCGTCATCACCGGCAAGCACGAGTGCAAGAGCGTCGTGATCGATCCCTCGGTCGTGGATCCCGAGGACGTCGAAATGCTTCAGGACCTGATCCAACTCGCCTTCAACAGCGCGCAGACCCGTCTCTCCGAAATCTCCGAGGAGCGCATGCGCAAGGAAGTTCCGCTTCCTCCGGGTATGAAGCTGCCGTTCTGATCAGCCTGACACGATCCGAACGCTGACAAGCCAACAGCCGTCGATGCCGAAAGGATCGGCGGCTTTTTTCTTCAGGAGCTGCAAGATGCTGCGAATTCCACAGTCCTACATTGACGAGCTGCTTGAGGGCGACTGGGCCCTTCATGACGTCACGACCGAAGGCATGGGCCTCAAGGGCGAGTACGTCGTCACCGCCTGGCCCAAGGAGACCGGCATCGTCGCCGGCATCGAGATCGCCGAGCGCGTCTTCAAGACCGTCGGCCTCAGGACCGAGATGCTCTACGGAGACGGGGACCACGCCTTCATGCACTCTCCGATCCTCCGCGCCTGGGGCACGCCCGAGCAGCTTCACGCCACCTACAAGGTCGCCCAGTGCGTGATGGAGTACTCCACGGGCATCGCCCGCCGCACCCACGAAATGGTGAGCATCGCGCGCGACCGCTGGGGCCGCATCCAAGTGGCGGGTACCCGCAAGCACTTCCCCGGCGGCAAGATCCTCTCGATCGCCGCGCTCAGGGCGGGCGGCGGCATCATCCACCGCGCGGGCATCTCCGACTCCATCCTCGTCTTCGACCAGCACAGAACCCTCACGCGCAATCCCGTCCATGCGGTCCGCCGCCTCATGGCGATGGAGCCCGAGCGCAAGGTCTGCGTCGAGGTCGACACGCCCGAGGACGGCATGTTCTGGGCCGACAAGGGCGTGCACATCATCCAGTGCGAACGCTTCACGCCCGAGGTCCTCGCGGCCTTCGTGCGCGAGGTGAAGGCGAAGCACCCGCACGTCGTTGTCAACGCCGCAGGCGGCATCAATGGCGACAACGTGGGTGACTACGCGGACACCCGCTGCGACGTGCTGGTCACGAGCTGGCCCTATTTCGGCAGGCCCGCTGACATCAAGATGAGCTTCTCGCCCGCGAATCCCAAGCCATGAGCATCCGTCTTTCCCCAGCCGTCGAGAGTCTGGTCAAGGCCCTCGGAAAACTTCCGGGCTACGGCCCCCGGTCGGCCCAGCGCGCCGCCTTCCATCTGCTTCAGAACAGGGATGAGTCCCTCGACGAACTCGCCGCCGCCGTCGAGCGCGTGCGCCGAGGCGTCGGCCGCTGCCGCCTCTGCAACACCTTCACCGAAGGGGATATCTGCCCCGTGTGCCTTGACGAGGAGAGGGACCCTGGACTTCTCTGCGTCGTGGAGAGCACGGCGGACCAGATGGCCCTTGATGCGTCGCTCGCCTGGCCCGGCTACTACTTCGTCCTTTCGGGGCGCCTGAGCCCCGTCAACGGCATCGGACCCGCCGACATCGGCATGCCGCTCCTGCTCAAACGCGTGGGGGCGGGCGTCGAGGAAGGCGTGCTGCGCGAGGTCGTCGTCGCCATGAGCTACACGCCTGAGGGCGACGCAACCGCCTACTATCTGATCGACGCTCTCAAGAAGCGGTGGCCGCAGCTGCGCGTCACCCGCCTTGCAAGAGGCCTGCCCGCAGGCATCGAAATCGAGTACACGGACCTGAGCACGATCGCCAACGCGGTCTACGCCAGAAGGGATGCCTGAGAGGTCGTGCGAGGCCCCTCGGGCCTCCGCCCGACGGCGGCAAAACCGAGTGCATTTGTCGCCAAAAACGACCATTGTTGAACCGTTTTCGGATGAAAAGGAATTACTTTTCCTTCGTCCGATTTCGGACAATGCGACTAGGGTTTTCTGCTCAGACAAGGAGCGGAAAAGGGCTCTCCCGCCTACATAGAATGACAGGGTTCCCAAGCCCGTTTGTCGCTAACGGCTCAGCTAGACAATAGGGCAAAAAAAATAAGAGCCTCGAGACATCCAGATGCACTCTCTCTTCAAAGACCCGCGCCCCGAAGCCGCACTCATTCTTTCGGACGGCACGGTACTCCTCGGACGCAGCTTCGGTGCGAGCGTCTCCAATGTTGCCGAAGTCGTCTTCAATACGGCGATGACCGGCTATCAGGAGGTCCTCACGGATCCGTCCTATACGGGCCAGATCGTCACGCTCACGGGCGCCCACGTCGGCAACGTCGGCGTCAACGCCCAGGACCGCGAGGGCGGCGCAGCCGTTCATGCCGCAGGCCTCGTCGTCAGGGACGTTCCCGCCGTCCACTCCAACTTCCGCTCTGAAAAGTCCCTGCCCGACTACCTCGTCGAGCAGGGTGTTCCCGCGATTGCAGGCGTGGACACGCGCCGCCTGACGCGCATCCTCCGCACGAAGGGCGCCCAGGCCGGCGTGATCGTCGTCGCCCGCAACGGTGCGCTCACCGAGGACGAGATCGACGCAGGCCGCAAGGCCGTTGCCGCCTGGAAGGGCATGGCGGGCCAGGACCTTGCCAAGGTCGTCACCTGCAAGGCTCCCTATGAGTGGACCGAAGGCGCCTTCAGCATGAAGGCCGCGGACGGCAGGCCCGGCTTTGTGACGCCCGCAGAGCTCCCCGTTCACGTCGTCGCCTACGACTTCGGCGTGAAGACCAACATTCTTCGCATGCTCGTCGAACGCGGCATGCGCGTGACCGTGGTGCCCGCGCAGACGCCCGTGGAGGACGTGCTTGCCATGAACCCCGACGGCGTCTTCCTCTCCAACGGCCCCGGCGACCCCGCCCCCTGCACGTATGCCATCGAGGCCGCCCGCGAGATCATCGCGAGGAAGATTCCGCTTTTCGGCATCTGCCTCGGCCACCAGATCATGGGGCTCGCCGTCGGCGCCAAGACGCTCAAGATGAAGTTCGGCCATCACGGCGCGAACCATCCCGTGGTGGATTTGCGCTCGCGACACGTGTACATTACGAGCCAGAACCATGGTTTTGCCGTGGATGCAAAAACGCTTCCCGCCAACGCCGTGCCGACACACGAATCGCTCTTCGACGGTTCGCTGCAGGGCTTTGAGCTCACCGACGCGCCGGCCTTCTGCTTCCAGGGTCACCCTGAAGCCAGTCCCGGTCCGCATGACATCGCCCCGCTTTTCGACCACTTCCGCGAACTGATCGAGAGGCACAGAGCAGCCTGACCGTCCCCTGAGCTCCGCACAGACTCAAAGAGGACCAACATGGAAAAAGCAAACGTTCTGGCCGCACTCAACGACGCACGCGATGCGCTCGACGCCCTGATCTCCAACGAGAAGACGATTGAAGCCGTCGTGGCGGCGGCAGGCCTCATGGCGGACGCCGTCGAGGGCGACGGCAAGGTGATGAGCTGCGGCAACGGCGGCAGTCTCTGCGACGCCATGCATTTTGCGGAGGAGATGACGGGCCGCTACCGCAGCAACCGTCGTCCCTACGCAGCGCTTGCGATTTCCGACGCCTCGCACATGGCCTGCGTCGGCAACGACTACGGCTACGAGGAGGTCTTCTCTCGTTATGTCGAGGCGCACGGCCGCAAGGGCGACGTGCTTCTTGCCATCACGACGTCCGGCACGAGCCGCAACATCGTCAAGGCGGCCGAGGTCGCCCGCAGGAAGGGCGTCAAGGTCGTTGCGCTCACGGGGCGCGACGAGACGCCCATCACCGAGCTTGCCGACGTGTCCATCGTGACCCCGGCGGGCCGCTGGGCCGACCGCGTGCAGGAGCTCCACATCAAGTGCATCCATATTCTCATCGAGCTCATTGAAAGGCGGCTCGACAAGCAAAACTACGAGTAAAACATGCCCAAGCGTACAGACATCAAGTCCGTTCTCATCATCGGTGCGGGCCCGATCATCATCGGTCAGGCCTGCGAATTCGACTACTCCGGCGCACAGGCCTGCAAGGCCCTTCGCGAGGAAGGCTACCGAGTCATCCTTGTGAACTCCAATCCGGCCACGATCATGACCGACCCGCAGACCGCGGACGTCACCTACATCGAGCCGATCACCTGGGAGGTCGTCGAACGAATCATCGCCAAGGAACGTCCCGATGCGATCCTGCCGACGATGGGCGGCCAGACGGCCCTCAACTGCGCGATGGACCTCGCGCGTCACGGCGTGCTCGACAAGTACGACATCGAGCTCATCGGCGCCAAGCCCGATGCCATCGACAAGGCCGAGGACCGCGAGCGCTTCAAGGAAGCCATGGACCGCATCGGACTTGAGTCCGCACGCTCAGGCGTCGCCTATTCCCTTCGCGAGGCCAAGGAGCTTCAGGCGAAGTTCGGCTTCCCGACCGTGATCCGTCCGTCTTTCACGCTCGGCGGCTCCGGCGGCGGCATCGCCCACGACATGGAGAGCTTCGTCGAGATCTGCGAACGCGGCCTCGAGCTCTCTCCCACGCACGAGCTCCTCATCGAGGAGTCGCTCCTCGGTTGGAAGGAGTACGAAATGGAAGTCGTCCGCGACACTGCGGACAACTGCATCATCGTCTGCTCCATCGAGAACTTCGACCCGATGGGCGTGCATACGGGCGACTCCATCACGGTTGCGCCCGCCCAGACGCTCACCGATCGCGAGTACCAGCGCATGCGCGACGCCTCGATCGCCATTCTGCGCGAGATCGGCGTCGACACGGGCGGCTCCAACGTCCAGTTCGCCGTCAATCCCGAGACGGGCCGCATGATCGTCATCGAGATGAATCCGCGCGTCTCCCGCTCCTCCGCACTCGCCTCCAAGGCCACGGGCTTCCCGATCGCCCGCATCGCCGCCAAGCTCGCCGTGGGTTACACGCTCGACGAGCTGCGCAACGAAATCACCGGCGGCCTCACGCCCGCCTCCTTCGAGCCGACGATCGACTACGTCGTCACGAAGGTGCCGCGCTTCGCGTTCGAGAAGTTCCCTGCCGCCAACGACCGCCTCACGACGCAGATGAAGTCCGTGGGCGAGGTGATGGCCATCGGCCGCACCTTCCAGGAATCCCTGCTGAAGGCCCTGCGCGGTCTGGAGACCGGCCACAACGGCCTCAACGAAACGGGCGTCGGCATCGAGCAGCTTCGCCACGAAATCGCCGTGCCCGGCCCCGAACGCATCTTCTTCCTTGCCGATGGCATCCGCGCCGGCATGACGGACGAAGAGCTCCACGAACTCTCCGCCATCGATCCGTGGTTCCTCAATCAGGTCCGCGAGATCGTCGAGACCGAGGACAAGCTCCGCGGCAATCCGCTCTCCGCGTTCACGAAGTCCGACATGCTCTTCCTCAAGCGCAAGGGCTTCTCCGACGGCCGCCTTGCCCAGCTGACAGGCGCGAAGGAGGCCGAGGTCCGCGCCGCCCGCCTGGCGATGGGCATCCGTCCCGTCTACAAGCGCGTCGACACCTGCGCCGCCGAATTCGCGACCAACACCGCCTACCTCTACTCCACCTACGAGGAGGAGTGCGAGGCCGAACCCACCGACCGCAGGAAGGTCATGGTGCTCGGCGGCGGTCCGAACCGCATTGGCCAGGGCATCGAGTTCGACTACTGCTGCGTCCACGCCTCGAAGGCCCTGCGTGCCGACGGCTGGGAGACGATCATGGTCAACTGCAATCCGGAAACGGTGTCGACCGACTTTGATACGTCCGACCGCCTCTACTTCGAGCCCGTGACGCTCGAAGACGTGCTCGCCATCTGCGAAGTCGAGAAGCCCGCAGGCGTCATCGTCCAGTATGGCGGCCAGACGCCGCTCAAGCTTTGCCGCGCCCTCGAGGCCGCAGGCGTGCCCATCATCGGCACGACGCCCGACGCCATCGACTGCGCCGAGGATCGCGAGCGCTTCCAGCACCTGCTTCAGAAGCTCAACCTTCGCCAGCCGCCCAACCGCACGGCCCGGACCGAGGAGGACGCCATCAGGCTCGCCGCTGAAATCGGCTATCCGCTCGTCGTGCGTCCGTCCTACGTGCTCGGCGGCCGCGCCATGGACATCGTGCACACGCCCGAAGCCCTGCAGCGCTACATGAAGGAGGCCGTGTCGGTCTCCAACGAAAGCCCCGTACTTCTCGACCGCTTCCTTGACGACGCTGTTGAAATGGACGTCGACGCCGTGGCCGACGGTCATGAGGTCCAGGTCGCCGGCGTGATGGAACACATCGAACAGGCCGGCGTGCACTCGGGCGACTCCGCCTGCTCGCTGCCGCCCTACAGCCTTCCCGCCGTCGTGGTCGAGGAGATCAAGCGCCAGACGAAACTCATGGCCGAGGCGCTCAACGTGGTGGGCCTCATGAACGTGCAGTTCGCCGTCCAGCACGCGCACTCCGAAAACCCCGTCATCTACGTCCTTGAAGTGAATCCGCGCGCCTCCCGCACGGTGCCGTTCGTCTCCAAGGCCACGGGCAACCCCGTCGCCGCCATCGCCGCACGCGTAATGGCGGGCCAGACGCTCGCCGAACAGGGCGTGAACCTCGAGGTGACGCCGCGCTACGTGAGCGTCAAGGAGGCCGTCTTCCCGTTCTCCAAGTTCCTCGGCGTCGACCCGGTCCTCGGGCCGGAAATGCGCTCGACGGGCGAAGTGATGGGCGTGGGCCGTGACTTCGGCGAGGCGCTCTTCAAGAGCCAGCTCGCCGCAGGCTCCAGGCTCCCCGAACGCGGCTCCGTGTTCATCTCGGTGCGCGAGTGCGACAAGCCCAAGGCCGTCGTCTGCGCCCACCAGCTCCACCAGGCGGGCTTCCCGCTCGTGGCGACCGCGGGTACTGCTCACGTCATCCAGCAGGCCGGCATCCCGTGCCGCACCGTGGGCCGCATCGGCGACGCTGCGGGCGACGTGATCGGCATGATGGAGGCGGGCGACATCACGCTCGTCATCATGTCGGTGGCCGAGCACGAGGGCGAGCTCAACGATGCGCGCGCCATCCGCAAGCTTGCGCTGGCCAAGCAGATCACGTACTACACGACGATGGCGGGCGGTCTTGCCGCCTCCGAGGGCATCCGCCACATGCGCTCCGTGCAGGTCTACGACCTTCAGGGCCTGCATGCGGGCACGCTGCCCTGACGGATTTGCTAAACTAACGTAGCACAGACTGGGCCGCAGCGCGGTCCGGTCGTCCGGATTTTCGATGACGTCCGGCGAGCTTCGTCTCGTCGGACGTTTCCATTCATTCAGAGTTTCCTTTTTCGAGAATTAGCAACATGGTCTCGACCCGCATTCCCATCACGACCCGAGGCGCCGAAAAGCTGAAGGCCGAACTCGACTACCTCAAGAAGGTCGCCCGCCCGAACGTGGTGGCCGCCATCGCCGAAGCCCGTGAAAAGGGTGACCTTTCCGAAAACGCGGAGTACGATGCCGCCCGTGAAGAGCAGGGTCACATTGAAGGCCGCATCGCCGAGCTCGAAGGCAAGATTCCCGCCCTGCAGATCATCGATCCGAAGAGCGTCGACGCCGGCGAGCGCATCGTCTTCGGCGCCACGGTCGGCCTCTACGACGAGGATGACGACGTGAGCGTCACCTACCAGATCGTCGGCGACGACGAGGCGGACATCAAGGAAAACCGCATTTCAGTCTCCTCTCCGATCGCCCGCGCCCTGATCGGCAAGTACGAGGGCGACAGCGTCCAGTTCATGGCCCCGAAGGGACTCGTCTCCTACGAAATCGAATCCGTCGAGTACATCTGATCCGGATTCACGAAGCCCTGAATCAAAAAAAGAGCGCAGCCGTCAAGACTGCGCTCTTTTGTTCGGTGCCCTTAAGTCAGGGAGATCAGGAGCGGGAGCCCGCACCCTTCTTCGTCACGCGGTTCTTCTTGGAACGGGAGCGGACGGGAATCGGGGAGGTGGCCTTCTTCTTTTCGCCCGGCTTCTTGGAGGCGACCTTCTTGGCGGGCTTCGCGACGGCCTTGAGCGGCGTGCGCTTGGCAGGGGCCGACGGAGCCTCCTTCTTGCCGGCAACGGAGGCCGTCTTCATGGAGAGGATGGCGAGGCGGGCGGCTTCATCGGGATCCTGACGCTCGCTCTCGTCGGCGGGACGCCAGAAGATGAGAAGCTTGCCGATCATCTGGACGCGGGCGGCGCCGAGCTTTTCGGCGACTTCGGCGTAGATGGACTCAAGTTCCTCGCGGTCGTCGGACGGAACGCGGACCTTGATGAGCTCGTGGTCGTTGAGGGCGCGGTCGATTTCGTGAAGAACGGCGTTGGTGAGGCCGTTGGCGCCGAGAAGGACGACCGGGTCAAGATGGTGGGCCTGGGAACGAAGGGCCAGACGCGCATCGCGCGCGAGAATGATTTCTTTCATAATAAACGGATGTGTCCCCGCGGCGCTTCAAAGGGAAGCGCTCGAAGCGGGGGGCTGATAAACAAAGTTGGCTGGGGAAAATATGCCTGTAGCAACCAAAAAACTGCGCTCCAACCGCGCCTGGATCGAACGTCACATCAATGATCCGTTCGTGAAGCGTTCCAAGGCCGAAGGATACCGAGCCCGCTCGGTCTACAAACTGACCGAGCTCGACGATCGTGAACATCTGCTTCGCCGCGGCATGACCGTGGTTGAACTCGGCGCGGCGCCGGGAAGCTGGACGCAGATCGTCCGCGAGCGTTTGTCGGACAAGGACGGCCGTGTCCAGGGCCGCATCATAGCCATGGATATCCTGCCGATGGATCCGATCGACGGCGTGACATTCCTGCAGGGAGATTTCCGTGAGCAGGAAATCGCGGACAAATTAGCAGAAATTCTTGACGGCGACAAGGTCGACGTCGTTTTAAGTGACATGGCCCCGAATCTTTCGGGCATCGCCGCTGCGGACGCCGCCCGTTCGCTGCTTCTCAACGAGCTCGCGCACGAGTTCTGTCTCGAGCATCTCAAGCCCAACGGCGTCTTCGTGACAAAGTCGTTCCAGGGTTCGGGCTTCTCGCAGTTCGTCGAGGCGCTCAAGAAGACCTTCAAGAAGGTTTACACGCGCAAGCCCGCCGCCTCCCGCGACACGTCGGCCGAAGTCTACCTCGTCGCCCGCGAGCTCAAGCCCGGCAAGTAGTCCCTGCGGCCGAAATAATCGGTCACGATTTTTTCGGCTCCCCGCACAAATAGGTGCGAGCAAATGCGCGTAAGGGGGCGACATTCGCGCAGAACGAGCGGCTAAAATATGCCCATTACGCCTTTGCCGATGCCGAAAGGCTTTCGAGGCGAAGGCCTTCTTACAAGACTAAGGAAGATGACGGCGCAGGGCCCGACTGCGGCTCCGCCGTCAGGAGACATACATTGGACAACAAAATCTTCAGCCGCATCGCCGTCTGGGCGCTGGTCGGTCTGGTGCTCTTCACGGTGTTCCGCCAGTATGAAGACGCCTACGCCCCGCCGCGCGACACGATCAGCTACACGCAGTTCATGGAGGACGCCAAGGCGGGCAAGGTCCGTCGCGTCGACATCCAGGGCCGTACGCTCATCGTCACGCCCCAGACCGGCGAGGAATTCAAGCTCACCAATCCGGGCGACATCTGGATGGTGGACGAGCTCAGGAAGAGCAACGTTCAGATCTACGGCAAGGCCGAGGAGGAGCCGTCTCTTCTGACGACCATCTTCATCTCCTGGTTCCCGATGATCCTTCTCATCGGCGTGTGGATCTTCTTCATGCGCCGCATGCAGGGCGGTGCGGGCGGCGGTGGCGGAGCGTTCAGCTTCGGCAAGTCGAAGGCCCGCAAGCTTGACGAGGAGAGCAACAAGGTGCGCTTCCGCGACGTCGCGGGCTGCAACGAGGCCAAGGAAGACGTTCAGGAAATCGTGGACTTCCTTCGCGAACCCAAGCGCTTCCAGCGTCTCGGCGGCCGCATTCCGCGCGGCCTGCTGCTCGTCGGACCTCCGGGTACCGGCAAGACGCTCCTCGCCAAGGCGATCGCCGGCGAGGCGGGCGTGCCGTTCTTCACGATCTCCGGTTCTGACTTCGTTGAAATGTTCGTCGGCGTGGGCGCAGCCCGCGTGCGCGACATGTTCGAGACCGCCAAGAAGAACGAGCCCTGCATCATCTTCATTGATGAGATCGATGC
>OHPJ01000932.1_pt1 | contig 10746 bp, 13 predicted proteins | sample 1577701 | NCBI WGS metagenome assembly OHPJ01 (sample SAMEA3879517, study PRJEB24766) | human gut metagenome | biome: human-associated habitat; feature: feces | place: USA | collected 1985/1987 | reverse complement strand
GGGCCACCTTGCCTGCTTCAATGTCCGCCACCAGCTGTTTCCATGCCGGACGCTCGAAATTGCCGCCGCTCCATCCATCATCGGTATAGTGGCGGCAGTTGGTGTAGCCTCTCTGCTGGGCATAGCTTTCGAGGTATTTTTTCTGATTCACGATGGAGTTGCTATCACCGGCATTGTCATCGTCACGGCTTAGCCGCTCATACAGAGCGGTGATCTTTTCCTCAGTCTGTTTCATGCGCATTCGGCGCTCCTTTCAGACTGACGGCTCATTTGTGGTGCTTCCATTATACCACAAGTGCCGTCATTTGTAACCCCTTCATTGCGGATCATCCGCAGAATCTTTTCCTCCATAGTCTCCGCTGCTGTTTCGCTGAATGCGACCCTTACCTTATAGGTGGTGCCGCCGATGCGGCGGATGATAAACTGTTCTCGCTTGTTCTGCTCCATAGGCGTCCTCCTTGCATGATTGGTTGGTTTTTGGTATAATAAGTCCGGTTCCGTTGGCTGTAAGCCAATCATGTCTTTGCGCTGATTTTCCATACTCATTTCTCCTTTCTGTCCTTTATGTTTTATGGCAGTAACCCTAGTAACTTGCGCTTAGATTACCCTTTCGCTAATAGGAGAAAAACGGGGTGTAAATCGGAACTGTTTTTTGAGAAAAAGAGAAATATTTTTTCGAGGAGGTGAAGCTGTCGTGGAACCATGGGAGGATGAACTGCTGTGGGATGATGATTTTTCCGATGAGGAAGAAGATACCGAGGAGCAAATAGAGGAAGCCGACCTTGAAATGGATGAGGATAGCTTTGCCGATTGGGAGGATTCGTCTGACACTGCGCCGGAGGATGAGCGCTTGGAGGAGACTCTGGCAGAGGAACGCACGCTGGAGCTGGAGAGCGAGCTGGAGCAGGACGAGCATCCCAGAGACTATCATGCCGAGCTGGAGGACGAGGAGGAAGAAGCCGCGCCCACCAGTGAAAAACGACTCAAGCGGGAGATTCGTGCAGAGGCGTTGAAGCGTTTAGAGGAAGCAGCCCGGACAGAATCGGATTTTCTGACTGTGGTAGACGAATGGAACAAGCTGGACAGGAACCGGGAGCGCCGGGAGCGTGACCACGAAAATCTGCGTGGAGACGTGCCGTTGGAGTTTCAGGCTGTACCTGATCCGAAGATTGCTCCCCTCTGGATGAATCTGCCGAGGTTCCGTCAGCTCTGTCAGGGAAACTTCCTCGACATCATCTTCTCCTGTCCCTACGAGTTGCATGAGCTGACAGCTAACCGCTTTCTCTCCAAGCTCTTTTTCACCCTCAGTGATGAACAGAAAGAAGTGCTGTATTACCTGTTCGTCAAGCAATACAGCACCACAAGGCTTGCCGCCATCCGAGGGCAGTCCGACCGGAACATCCGAAAGCTGCGGATGACCATTCAGAAGAAGCTGCAAAAGCGGATGTACGAGCATCTGAGCGAAAAGCTGGAAAACGATCATGGCCTTACGCTGCGGGAGCGCGAGTTCATGGAGGAATATGAAGCGTTGCTGCAAACCATGGGCAAGGATGCCGTGATTCGCCGGGAGAACAAAACAAAACCGAGAAAAAAGAAAGCCGCCCTTGACGATGCCAAGGACGGTTGATACAATAGTAATATGGTTAATATATAGATGGATTACGAATTGAGAGGAACAGCGTTATGAACAATCTGTTTGCGCAGTCCCGTTCCCACTGGGTGCGGTATGACCGCTATGAGATCAAGACCGGCAAGGACGGAAAACGCTATATTACGCCGGAGAAAACGGCAAAGCCCGATGTATATAACCCGCTGAAGGAATCCTCCGAGATGGTGCTGGAGGCGCTGAATGTGGGAATGCTGATGATGAACCGCAGTCTGGAGGACGAGGTGGAAAAGGCAATCATGGCCTTTGTGACCCATTACGGCCTGTTGGGGCTGATGACGGCGCTGCCCAACACGCCGTCCTTTATGGACTATGAGGCAGTCTATCTGCCGAAGAATCACTTCATCAAGGAAGAAAGCATGGCGACAGAGGATTACCTTGCTCTGTTCTATCCCTTTGACGAGCTGGATGTAGTGAAAAAAGGCGTGGAATCCAACTGGAATGTCTCCAATGACAGAACGATGATTGCCCTGACGATGACCTTCATGGATGAGCCGATGGCGAAGAACATGAGCTTCCAGCGGGAGTATGCTGAGCCGTATGACTGGGTAGCGCAGCAGTTCAAGGATTGGGCGTTCACGCTGACCACATCCATTCTGTACTACAACGACTACGACAGCATTGACGAGGATACAAGGAATCTTTACCGCAAGGCCATGGCTGCCTTCGGCGGCATTGCGCCTACTTATCATATTGAACTGCTGGAGAAACCGACCATCTATTGGGACTTCCATTCGTTGCTGCTGGGCATCCAGATGATGTTCAGCTTCATGCTTGTGGACGATGCGAAACCCCTGCGGCTGTGCAAGCACTGCCAGAAGGTGTTCCTCGGCAGCCGGGCCAATTCCGTATTTTGCAGCGCCCGGTGCAAGAATCAGTATAATGTCTATAAAACACGGGCAAAGAGCCGGGAGGATAAAGACAATGGATGAGAATATGGCGCTTACCCCGTATGAAACAAGAGAAATTTTGTTTTATAAGACCGATAACGGGGATGTCAAGGTTGAAATTCTGCTATATCAGGAAAATTTGTGGCTGACACAGGCAAAGATGGCGGAGCTGTTTGAAGTGCAGAAAGCAGCCATCTCAAAACACTTGAAGAACATCTTTGCCTCCGGTGAATTGAGGGAGGATTCAGTTGTTTCCGTTTTGGAAACAACTGCGGCTGACGGGAAAAATTATCCCACGAGATACTATAATCTGGATGCGATCATTGCGGTCGGCTATCGGGTAAACTCCAAAAAGGCCACCATGTTCCGCATCTGGGCAAACAGGATATTGAAGGAGTATATTATCAAGGGCTATGTCATGGACGATGAGCGCCTGAAAGAGCCGCAGAACTTCTTCGGGAAAGATTATTTTGAAGAACAGTTAGAGCGCATCCGTGACATTCGCGCCAGTGAACGGCGCTTTTATCAGAAAATCACGGACATATACTCCCAATGCAGCGCAGACTATGATGTGGACAGTCCTGTTACAAAAGAGTTTTTCGCCACAGTGCAAAACAAGCTGCATTACGCAATTACAAAGCATACCGCAGCGGAGATCATCTATGACCGGGCAGACAGCACGAAACCGAATATGGGCCTGACAACGTGGAAAAATGCACCCAGCGGCAGAATCCGCAAATCTGATGTTGTGATAGCGAAGAACTACTTGGACGAAACCGAGATGGGGAACCTCAACGAAATTGTCACGATGTATCTGGATTATGCCGAGCGGCAGGCACGCCGTGGGAACATCATGTATATGCAGGATTGGGTCGCACGGCTGGATGCGTTTTTGCAGTTTAACGAGGAAGAAGTGCTGCATCATAAAGGAAAAGTGACGGCGGCCATTGCAAAAGCCTTTGCCGAGAGCGAGTTTGAGAAATACCGTGTCATTCAGGATCGTCAGTATCAGAGTGATTTTGACCGGCTTGTAGCCAGCACCGAGGAAAAGGATTAAAACGCAGAAATGCCCGTTATCGGCCATACAGCCAATAACGGGCATCTGTCATTCATATACGAGCTCAGTCAGGACGATTTCCTCCGCACGGCTGCGGATGCTGTTCATGCGGCGCACCCATTCCATTTGATCGGCAGCTTTGAGTGCTTCGGTCACACCCTCCTGCTGCGCCATATCAGAAACGGTGATTGCCATGCGCTCATTGCAGGCTTGGTCGATCTCGGCAAGGTGCCGATGCAGCGTTCCGCTTGTGAGCAGGTTTGTGTAGAGAATGGGGCGATGTTCTTTCAGATAGCTGCGGCGCATACGCCCGTGCTTGCCGATCTGGTATTCCGGTTCATCCGGCAGCGCAAGGTTCGGGATAAGATAATCACCCTCCTGACGGTAAGTGCCGTCCATTTCCTCAAATATAGATTTCATAGAAAAAAAGCTCCTTTCTGTGTGATTTCAAGCAATTATACGGACTTTTATCTTCTTTCCTACAACTGCTTTTCAATTCACCACAAATGAGCCGCAGTCATATGTATTAGGTGGCAGAAACCACCCTTTACATATTAACTCTTGGTTTTGGATGCTGTTAGAGTCATCCGTCTTGTTTGTTTTCTGTGTGTCCTCCTGGCTCAGCCGGCCATAGAGGATGGTGTATTTTTCGTTGCTTGCCATTGTTACTCCTTTCTGGGCAAGCCGATACGGTAACAACAAACATACCGTATCTCCAGCCCAAAGTCTATTCTTAATTCGTATCTTTTTTCAAATCATTATCGATAACATGGAGCATCTGCTCTGTAGGTGTCTTTGCTTTCTCTGCGTTGGAGAGGATGGAATGAATGAGGAATCTTCTCTCACCCACGATCATCTCACGGTGCAGTTCCAAGCCCTTGTCTGTATGCCAATAGGAAGTGTCACGGAAAATAGGTGTGACCGTATTTGCATCACGGCGGGCAACAACGCGCTCAGGGATATAGCCGCCGAGGATACCTGTGTCTCGATAGATCTCGTATTCGCTTTTCATGAAGCTCCTTTCTCCCGAAACCAATTCGGGCAACAAAAATAGCAGACCGTCATATGGTCTGCTGCCAGTCATAACTCACCTCGTCCTCGCGGTCATCTGCCTTGTGACCGAGGGCAATCTTCTTTTCGCGTTCTTTTTGCAGTACCTTTCTGTCGGTGTGGTGCTGTACGGGCATCACAGGGGCAGCAGACTGGAGCTGCTCCAGACGGTGCCCAAGCCCCACCAGAGCAGAAGCAGTGCTGCCGCCGCCATCAGCAGAGAAATCAATGCCGGAATACTGACGTGTGGCAGATGCAGTCTGGGAAGTCTGATTCTGTGCAGAGAAAAAGAATTCTCTTTCGGCTTCCCAGCCTGTTTGCTCATTTGTTCCAGATGCTTCACCGCTTTCAGCAGCTCGTCCATCTGCGTCCGGGTCGGGAGCTGTTCCAGCAGTTCGCTGACCTTTTTCAGCAGATTCGTTTGCAGGTCCGTGTGATACCACAGAGTATCGAGATACTCTATCATCTCCATCCACTCCTCCTTCGTGGGATGCGTTTCGGGCGGTGCTACCTGTTCCTGTACCGGAGTCTGCGCAGTTGTCGGCTGATGGAGCTGCTTCAACTCCTCCAGAGATAATTTCTGCCCTGATCCTGAATTCACGTTCCATGACCTCCTTCTGATATCTTTTGTCGAACAATTTGATGTCTCTGGCCTTCATGCCGTTGGGATGGGTGTAGGTGATACTGCGCCGGGCATCCTCCCACCGAACTTGGTAGCCCAGCTTTTTCATGTGTCGGATGAATTCATCTTTGTCACCACTGCGCTTCATGCAGCCATCCACTGCGCAGATGATCTGCATCTTCCAACTTTCTCCCTTGGCAGCGGAGCGATACTCTCTGGCGCTCATGGCATCGGACTCCTTTTGTGTGGGTTTCAGAACGGAGAAGCCATGAGTCTCACAGAGTTCGTCCGAAAGATTGCGGAGCCGCTTTAGGGTTCCTTTCTCCTGCCGGAGCATCCGCCCAGTCTGATGGCAGACGGCGTTGACCAAAAAGTGAGAATGGATGTGCGGCTTATCGATATGCGTTGTGATCAGCACCTCGCTGTCCGGCCAGGCCCTGGCGGCGAACTCCTTTGCCAGTTCGTGTGCCTGCTGTGGAGTGATGTTCTCATCCGGATGGAAGGCCTGCGTGTAGTGATAAAACCAGACGGGACTTTCCTTGTGGTGCGATTCCCGTGTGGCGACGAATTCGTGGAAAGTCATCTGCGGCGTGCAGTTGATCCCGCTGATGAGGTGCTGACCATCATCCATCAGCGTCTTCTCATCCTGCTTCACATAGGCCACCACATTTTTGAGAACAGTAACGCTCTGCGAATCGTAGTGAACAAAATTGACCGTTGCCATATCAGCGCCGCTCTTGGTCCGCGAGTTTACACAGGCCAATATAGTTTTTCTCCAGTGCGGAGAATACGCTGTCCAAATCAACGGCTGAGATACGGCCCTCATGTGCAAGGATGGTCAGCTGATTGAGGCTGCGGCCAATGCCTTTGAGCTCGTGGGTGTGTTCTTTCAGTCCGTCCACTACCACGACCTTGTGCCGCAGAGCTGCCGCCCGGACATAGGCGCTGACGCTCATGTGAGCCTGATCTGCTTTGGCCTTGATGGTTTCGTATTCCTCCGGGGTGACCCGGAATGTGATTCGAATATCTTTATTCATTTGAATCCTCCGTTTCATAAAAATAAGGGTGTGGGCTTAGCCCATTGAAATGCGCCGACCGACAATGTCGGACAGGCGCTCTGCTTGCCCTCTCTGAAGAGAGGTTTTTTGCGCCGAATACCCGCATTTCATATTTCAGCCAAAAACGGCCCAAGACCGTACTTTATCTGTTTTTGTGTAAATTCCCGATACGGCCTGCAAAGTAGTACACATCGCTTTTAACGCGCCTGCTGGCGCGTTTGTTTCAATTCAGAGAGGAAGAATGCAAGACTGCAAAGTTCTTAGCAGCTTACATCCTTACACCCTTGATTCGGTAACAGCCAGTACCACTGTCCGCCCTGTTTTTCAGAGACGATACCGAGATTCTTCTTCGCAATCATCAGAGTGCGCTCCGATACACCCAGGCTCTCGGCACGCTTCAAGACTTCCTCTGCCGCGACACTGCCGGAGAGCATCCGCTTGAGTTCGTCCTCCATCAGCATGGTCTTGGTCTGCACTTTTCCGACGCCGCTGAGCACATCGTCCACGGTGGAGTCGCAGTATCCCTTCCACTGAAAGCCGCGCTCGGCATCTAACTCAAATGCGATGAACGCGCCTTCCGGTGCGAGACTATTTTTATCCTGAGCCATCACTCGAATGTTTGGTGCGTCCTTTAGGCGGCCAACCAGAAGAACGCTTCGAGCTGCAGCACGGAAGTCGATGGAGCCGAGACCACGGTAGTTGGCTTTCAGCCCCTGCGCCTTATTCATGTGACCGATGAGGATGACAGCACATCCTGTACGCTCGGCCATGGAGGCTACCCGCTTCAGCACCGGACGCACCTCATTGGCACGGTGCATGTCCACTTCACCGCCCAGATATGCCTGCATAGGATCAATGACGATGAGTTTCGCTCCTGTTTCGAGGATGGCCTGCTCCAACCGCTCATCGCAGAGGGTCAGTTCCTGTTTGCGCTCGTCGATGACCAGCACACGGGAGCAGTCGGCTTCTGCAGCCACCAGACGAGGCTTGATGGTCTCGGCCAGGCCATCCTCGGCAGTCTGATAGATCACATTCATCGGTTCCAGCGCCTTGTCACTTTCCGGAAGGGCTTCGCCTTTTGTCAGTGCGGCGATGACGGCCAGGATGAGTGTGGTCTTTCCCTCGCCAGGGTCACCCTGCACGATGGTCACCTTACCGAGCGGGATGTAGGGATGCCACAGCCATTTCACTTCCTCTGTTTGGATCTCACTCATGGAGATCAGTTTCAGTTCATTTTTCATCGGTTCCTTCTTTCAAAATTCATCTAAAGAGTTAAAAAGGTTAGATTACCCCCTGGGAATCTTTCTGAGTTTTTAAAATCTTTGCGGCCACGCACTGTACACCTTCCTGCTCCAAAGTCTGAATTGGCCTTGTAGCGTTTTCTTCTCCCTTGGTACGCTCTCCTCTTACGAGGGTCCTGGCGATACTTCCCTGGGGGAGTATGAACTCCGGTGGTGGGTATTCAATTGTCAAGGTACATTTGCGGATTTCTTTTTCCGTATTTTCATGGTAAAATATTTTCGAGATTCCCTACATAGTGAAGGGATCTTGACGGTTTTCGTGATTTTCAATGCAGAGGGGTGAAAGTATGCTGGAAACAAAAAGACCCGGACTCACCGTTACGGAAGAGCCGGGCGGTATGCTGCGGAAGCAGTTGATGGATTATGATGGTACGGTTCTGTTAGATGAGACGGTTCTGCCCCATGACGACCTGATCTGCTTCATACACAGACCGCTCAAAAAGTACAGCCAGCAGTTGACCGAACTTGAAAATCATCCGCTGTTTAAAGAATCTCTGGATATTTCCATTCTGGATTTTCAGGACCTGGTTGCGAAGTGCTTTGCAGTAGCGAACGACCTGAAGACGGATTTTCCCGAAGCCTATTTCCTTATGCGGATTGCACTGGAGGATATCCTTGTAGAAGAGGATGACGGCAGTGCCAGCTTCCTGCTGAACACTGGGACGAAGATGGTCCAGGCAGTACGAGCCCTATATTTTACTCGTGTGCGGATGCGGAATATCATGGAGATCTGCTTCGGCACTACTGAGAGCATGACACAGGAGAAACGTTGGACACGCACAGCCACTGTTTATCCGCAACTCTATACCTACGCCTTCTCTGTACGATGGAAAGCAGAGGGAGATGAGTGGGTACGGGAATATGAGATGCATTCTCTACTGGAGCTGTACTTCTTCGAAGTCTGCGCGGCTCTGCGATCTGAAAAACGCATTGTTCGCTGTCAGCATTGCTGGCAGTACTTTGTGCCAAAGACGAAAAAGAAAACTGACTACTGCGACCGCACTTGGGAAGACGGAAGCACCTGTAAGAAGCGCGGCCCTAATTTGAAGCGCAAAGACGGCCCTAATGAAGACATCTACCTTCTTGCGTTCAAGAAGCTGCGCGCCCGTTTCTACGAACGAGATTACCGCTTCTACGCTGGGATTCCGGGGATGAGTGTTCCTGGCGGAAATTATTTCAACTGGATCGACGATGCCAGCGCTGCCCGCGTCGAGTATTTGGAAGGCAAGATCACCGGCGAGGAGTTTTTGCAACGAATCAATCCGGATGGCGAAGGACTGGATATGGAGAGTCCGTGCCAGACTCCTGCGGAAGATATCCTGTTTACACCCTGGGAGCAACTTGTGGAGGGAAATATGTCCTTCGACCCAAAGCAACATTTCCAGACAATACAAACTCTGGACTTGAGCACAGAAGATCCGCACTGGGAAATCATTACTGTGCAGAAGCAGGAAAGCAACTCCAAGCACGGCAACGAGAGTCTATTGGAGAAATATCGGGAGTAAAAGCGGGAGCGGTTATCCATAAACGCAAAAACAGGCAGTACGGAGGATTTTCCGTACTGCCTGTTTTTCCTTATCCCATGCTGCCGATTTTATTGCCATTCTCGTACATATCTTCGGCGTACTCGCAATGGTTAGGCCCTTGGCTCTCCAGCCAACCGAAGCCTGGGACATAGACCATGTTATCGGGGACACCATCAGGTAATGCCGGGGCTGGCTCTGGCTCCTGCGGTGGTGTAGCATTCTGCTCGGTGGTAGTCTGTGCTTCACTCACCAACGGTGTCTGGGGAGGCGCTTGTCCCGGATCAGTGGCTACTTCATGAATCGGTTCCGACTGCGTTACATCGGCCTTTTTTTCCTCTGGCATTATGATTTCTTTGATTTCCGGTGTCTTTGGAACTTCGGGCTGTGCGGCGATTACGGCGGGCGGTTTCGGTGGTTCGGGTGTTTCCACGGCTGGCTCGTTCTGCGGCCACACAGCGGCGCACAGGACCAGACAGGCAGCGAATGCTGCGGCAGTGATCATTCGTTTCTTCATTTTGCACCTTCCTTTCCGGATATGGAAAGAGCGCCCAATCTCTTCGCTATACAGCGAGAGACTGAGTGCTCCTTTTCATATTGATTCAGTTCCATGGAGAGCTGCCACGCCAGCTCAAATCCGGAGATGAAGCTGTCGATGGAAGTGTCTTCGGCAATGCGGTCCTTGGCATCGATGATCTGGAGTACCAGCCTGCGTTCGGGTTTCTCCAGCACCTCAATCAAAGCTTTGTGGCAGTCCTCTATTTCTTGCCGGGGTACCGAAAGCTCCGGCGGAGTGTAGAAGCAGTCATATAGTTCTTTGATCAGCTTGTATTTCATGGGCTTCGCCTCCTTGTGACACAGACATATACCACACCTTTTGCGGAATAGCTATTAGAACTTCAGAAGATTATCCAGAATATTTGCCGCCTGTTGCAGTTCGCTCTGGGTGGCCTCATTTGGTATATCTTCGTCCTTTTGTACCTTGTGGGGCAGATAGGGTTCATAGTTCTGCCTGGTGATCGTGGGGCGGTAGTGTCCAAGCATCTGCGCCAGTTCCTTGGTATCCATGCCGTTCTTCAGAGCGAGGATGGCGCAGGTATGGCGGAGATCCACATACCTGATATGGTCGATGCCCGCTTCCTTTATGATCTCATCGTGCATCCGGCGCACCATCTGCGGCGAGTAAGGTTTCAGCGTGGCCGGGTGCATAAACATGAGCGGACTGCTTGGGTGCTTGTCGTGTTCCCTGATTAGGAGGTCGATTACCTCTGGTGTCAGTGCTATCGTCCTTGTCTGACTGCCGTACTCCACCAGCTCTCGCCGTACCACGGCACGGTTTTCTGCGATGGTCAGCGTCCGATTTTCGATATCAAGGTCGCTCCATTTCAGGGCGATTAGCTCGCCTTGGCGTAGGCCTGTCGTCAGCGCCAGCATGAACATGGGCAGGTAGCCCAGCCGCTCGGCAGCGTCCAGATAGTCCTCCGTTTCCAGAGGCGTCATGATATTCGCTTTCACCGTTGTGGACTTGCGGTAGCGGAATGCCTTGGCAGGATTCTCCGTCAGGAGACCGTCCCGTATG
>OHPJ01000928.1_pt1 | contig 10796 bp, 8 predicted proteins | sample 1577701 | NCBI WGS metagenome assembly OHPJ01 (sample SAMEA3879517, study PRJEB24766) | human gut metagenome | biome: human-associated habitat; feature: feces | place: USA | collected 1985/1987 | reverse complement strand
GGTCTGTCACGGTCACATACTCATAGGTTCCGTTCATCCCTTCTACCAAAGCTTCCACCGTACCCTCGCCTCCATCCGCGAGCGGTTTTACGACAACATCCATATTATCTGCTGCAGGTTTCCTGTCCCTAACGGCTGCTGCCCCACCGTCACAATGCGCACGCGCCGCCGCAAGAATCCCCTCTTTACAGGCGTTTCCCGCCTGCATACTTGTCATACTCCCTTTAAAAGAATCAATTGCCACTGCCACTTTCATATAAAATGCCTCCGCCTATGATTCCAATATTGTACCACAGCCGGAGGCATCAAAACAACAATCCCTGTTTTTAGTTTACATAACGCCGTTCAATTGTAAGGTCTGTAACCAGATGATCACATCTTTTAAAGAGATCAGCTGTGCTGTTACCATCTTTTTGAATTCTTCTCCCGGCTCCCGCATATCCGGAATGCAGATCACATCAATTCCCGCAGAATGTGCCGCCTGAATCCCTGCTTCGCTGTCCTCTAACACCAGACAGTTTTTCCGTGGCTCATTTGCATCCTCACATGCTTTCAGGAAAATATCAGGAAACGGCTTGCCACGTTTCACATTTACACCATACACCAGATGGTCAAAGTAGCCACGGATCCCATTCTGCTGCAGAATTCCCTCTGCGCGGTCTTCGGTACTCGACGTTGCCAGCAATATTTTGTAGTGATTTTCCTTTAAATACGCCAGCACTTCACGTGCGCCCGGTTTCAGCGCAACACCTTCTTTTAAATATTCTTTTTCCCTCTCATCCACGAAAGCCATTCCAGCATCGAACGTGATTGGAAGCTGATACTTTTCCAGCAGCAGCTTCATATTTGTAATGCCGGTTTTTCCGCTATAATCCGTTGCATATTCTTCCAGCGTCATGGAACGTCCATATTTTCCGGTCAGTTCCTCATACAATCGGAAGGAAATGATCTCGCTGTCGATCAACAGACCATCCAGATCAAAAATCACTGTATTTTTCATGCTGTTCTCCTTATTATTACTATTTGAACATAAAACCTTTTATCTCTATTCTGAATTTTATCACAGCAAAAACCATTGTATCTTTAGAAAATGCGACTTATAATATAACAAAAGCGACAAGGCGGTGTGTTTATGTTAAATAATTCCATTTCTTTATCTATTGATGCATCCGGCAAAGAACTAATTGAAAAAAATGCGAGACTTTTTGACCTCTCCCTGAATAATATGGATCTGCATGAATATATGGGCGGATATGTTCCTCCTCACTGGCACGGTGAGCTGGAACTGTTTGTGCTGCTCGAAGGGCTTGTCACGGTTCGCATCGGCGACCAGTCCTATGAACTGAAAGCCGGGGAGGGATGCTTTATCAACACAGAGATCATTCATGCTGTTGTTCCGAAAACCGCCGCTCCCTGCCTGTTCCGCTCCTTTGTGTTCAGCACTGACATGATCTGTGGAACCCCGGAAAGTGTATTTCATCAAATACATGCGCCCGCTGTTGGAAAATGGTCCTTCCTTCTTTGTGTTTCATAATACTTCTGAGGACGCTCCGTATTTTCAGGAATTTGACTGTGCCTACCATGCCTGTATCAGTGAAAACTACGGATATGAATTTCAGGTACGGAATGCGCTGTCCAATATCCTGCTTTTTGTTTTGTCCAAAATGTCCGTGGATTCCAGCCCTTCCATTTCCCCGGTACAGGACGAACGCCTGAAAAAAATGCTGACCTGGATGCACCGGAATTTAGATAAAACCATTTCTGTCTCAGAGATTGCGGACACTGCAAATATCTGTCCCAGAGAATGTCAACGCATTTTTCAGCAGTATCTGCATTACAGTCCGATCGAATATTTGCAGCGGATCCGTATTTTCCATGCCGCAAAGCTGCTGACCGATTCAGACGCCCCCATCACAGAGATCGCATTAAACTGTGGTTTTTCCAACCCAAGCTATTTTTCAAAGCAGTTTAAAACAATTATGGGAAGCAGACCACGCGAGTATCGTGCTGCTTCCCATAAGGAGATTTCTACTTATTAATTATTTCTGAAAATATTCTTTTGCAAATTCCATATCCTGTACCAGTTCCATGGTTCCAAGATATTTTCCGCTTTTATCACGGACTGCCATATAAGTGACTAACATGGTTCTACCGTTTTTATCCATCCAGACAGGTACTTTATCAAGCGTTCCCGCTCTGAACTCTTCAATAATACGGCGTACCTGCTGTTCAATCTTCGGCGGGTGGCAGGAGAATACCTCTCTGTCGATCGCCATTCCCGGTCTTTTGAACACTTTTGGACCTTCGTTAAAAAAGCGGTTGATATTGTCTGTGTCCACAAACGAAATCTCCAGTGGGATGGTATTCAGCATTGCTGTCAACTGCTCCACGGTCATGTGACCGCCTGCCATGACAATCTCATCCTGACTGATGGACGGCGTCTTTACGTCCTGTGCCTTCTCTGCGTCCTCCCAGACTCCGTTTTCTACACCAAGACACTCTGCATAGTCTTTTGAGTCCCGATAGATTCCAAACCATTCCTCATCCGTAAAGTTAAATGCACAATTTGGAAAAAGAATATTGGCTTCTTTATAGATCATCTCGCCCGCTCTTGTGAGTGCCGCCTCGAAACGTTTTTTCCACTCATCATCCTGTGAATCCGCTTTTTTCGCCAGCGCAGCAAATTCATCCCGTATCTCATCATCCACCGTCCACATAACATCCGACGGACCGCTGATCTCATACTTTACCTTTAAATGCGGATAAAGAAGATCTCCCTTTTTGGCATAATGGATTGCAAGCTGCCGGACTTCTTCTATAAGCTTGTACTCTACATGCCCGCTCTTTAATGCTTCCCTGCATTTTTTAATCGTTTTGGCAAGTGCTTCGTTCTCCAACGTAAATGTGTGAAGTGGATGCCCCGGAATCTTCACAAGCTCCGCCGTCTTTGCAAATCTCTGTTCCCGGATCGAATCCACCGTTGCTTTTTCAGCATTTGCGATCTGCTCTTCTCTATTCATACTTCCTACGCTCCTTTTGGCAATGATACTGTGCGATTTATTTTCATATATAGTTTCCTTTTTTTGTATCTTTACTATACGCAATTGGGAGCAGAATTTCCGTTGTTTTTACAACATTATAGAATTTCTCTGATTTTTTCCTCTACCACATCCATATCCGCTGTCGGCTCAAACCGTTCTACCACGTTGCCATTCCGGTCAATTAAAAATTTTGTAAAGTTCCATTTGATATCTGCGCTCTCCATATAGTCCGGCCGTGTTCTTGTCAGCATACTTTCAAGCATTGGTGTCAGATTACATCTTCCGCTTCAAAATCATAAAATTTACTCATTGTTTTTCTCTTCTTTTATATTGCTTGCGATTTAATTGTGTTCAATCTTTATGTATAATAAAATACAACCTATTGGCATCTTTGTCAATAGGTTGTACACAATTAATTTTTATTTCATAAATTTTCCAAAGAATCCTTTTTTCTCTGGCTGTTTCTCATCCTCTGAATCCTCTTCTTTTCCTTCCTGCTCTTTCCACTTAAAGTACTCAGAATCCAGATTCACGCTGATCTCAGGGGCAGCTTTCTCTGTTTTTTCTTCCGGCTGTTCTTCCTCCGGTTCTTCAAACGAGATTCCCTGCTGTTCAAAATAATCGCGGTTGATCTTGATCTCTGGCTTCACTGCTGCATAAGGAGAAGATTCCGTATCCTCTTCTTTCCATTTCTTCTCCTTCGCAATCTTCTTATTCCGCTCCTCAATAATACCCATGTATTTGTCCGTATCCTTAAGATCCTGCAGCAGACTCTTTAATTCCAGCTTGTCACCGGAAACCAGTTTTCTTTCATTTGCAAGCTTTTCTCCCATGCTGTCATAGACCGCTTTCACAGACTCATTCGCCTCATCCATAATATCAAGGATCCGACGGAGCGCCTCATCCGTATACATAACCGACGCAGCATAAACATCCTCTGCTTTTGCTCTGGCGTCATTGATGATTTCTTCCCCGATCTTCCGGTTTTCCCGCTGCGCCTGCTCCCTGCCCTGCTGCGTCAGTTCGTACTCATCCATAACTTCTGACATGCAGACTGCAAGCTGCTTTAAAACATCCAGCATCTCTTTCTTATTTACGACCAGATAGTTTGAATCTCTCTCATATGGATTGCTTTTTGATAAAAGGACATGTAATTCCCTGAGAACCTTTTCCATGTTGTCCTGTGCGCTCATTTTGAATCTCCCTGCCAATCCCAACTTATGTAAACTTCTTTTTCAACGTATGTCCGAATGATCCACTGATACCGGAAAAAATTTTTTACTTTTTCATCTTGCGGGATTTTACTTTTTTCACGATTTTCTTAATTAATAATATAATGAAAATGACAAGTAAAATCAACACTGCAATCACACCAACAATGATTCCGGTAAATTTATTTGGATTTTTTACAAGGTCAACGATATTCCGGCTGTCGTCCACCACTTTTCTGTCATGATCTGTGCTGTAATATTCCGGCACATTGGCGATCCCATCGCCGTCTGTATCCTCGAATGACTCCATGTATCTTGCGATCGCATCCCACGCTTTTAACTCTTTTCCGTTCTCTGTGATGATGACATCCTCAAAGTCTTCAATCGGGGTTCCATCTGCATATTTTGGAACCAGTGACAACAGACCGTAGGACATATCTGTAACCGCACTTAACATCTGTCCGCTGTAAAGGTCTGCGACCACGCGGTATAATTTATCATCCTTAATCTCAATTCTCTGTGTACCATCATCCAGATAGACATCTGTGACTTTGTTTAAGATCATGCGGTTTGGATTGTATGTAAAATTAAGTCCGCTGCTATAAAGTCTTGCTGTCGTCATAAAATCAGAAACGGATGCATCGATCTCTGCTGCTGTCTTTAACTCTTTTCCCGTCAGATACACACTGATGAGCGGATATCCAGGCACTCCGTCTGCCCCGATTCCGAGGGAAAACGAATTAAATACCTGCTCCACGGTAATATCGCCTTTTGCATAGGTGTCACGGACAGTGCCACTTGGAACAACTGCCACATCCACCGGGACACCATCAAAATCTGCTGCATTTTCCACCGCATACACATAGGCATCTGACATGATATCACCAAGATTGTGTTCTTCATGGATATTTTCCAGATCCTTCTGTGTGGAGAAATCCACGTCATTTTCCGCTAACACCTGATCTTTGGTATAGCCAAACTGAGCCAGATAGTCGGTGTCCACAGTATCCATAAACTGATCAATGGTGTTCTGTGTCTCTGCATCCTGATCAATGTCTGTTGTGACCGGCACAATTTCGTAAGAAGTCATCTCCCAGCGTCCATCTGCCTTTTGTGTCATGGAAAGCTCGCCGAGATTCTTACCATATTCACCGCAGGATACCACATAGGTATCTCCGTGGACTATTGGCTCTTCCAGTGTTGTATGTGTGTGACCGCTTAAGATCAGGTCGAGATCCGGCACTGCTTTTGCCAGATTTTCATCCTCTGATTTACTCTCGTCCTCCCAGGTTCCGCTGTGGGAAACGCAGACGATCATATCAACATCCTCGTTCTCCCTGATCTCTTCGACCGTTTCTTTTACCGCCTCGATTGGATCTTTGAATAAGAGTTCACAGGTCGGCGCACAGGCAAGTGCATCTTTACCAAAAACGCCTACGACAGCTATGTCTGTATCCCCTTTTTCCAATACAACATAGTCACTGACCCCGTACTCATCAAATGCGTCTCTGATCAGCTGTTGTCCCTCACTTAAGCCTGCTGCCTCCATGGATTCCCAATCCACATTGCAGACAACCATTGCCGGAAGATCATCCCCGGACTCCGCCGCACTGTTCAACATATTTGCAAGTCCCTTGGAGCGGTAATCAAATTCGTGGTTTCCGAGTGTGGTCACATCGCATCCCATATAGCCTAACATACGGATTTCTGCCGCCTGCGTCTCAAAAACAGTCTGGATCAGTGTTCCCATGGAAAAATCACCGCCATCAATCACCAGCGTGTCAGGATTTTTCGCTTTCTGCTCCTGGATCAAGGTGTTGATCCTCGCAAATCCTCCCACTTCTTTCTCTGCATCATCCACCACCGTCGTAAATGTGTTAAGGTGGGAATGTGTATCATGTGTGAATACAATATCCACCTGTTTTGCGGAATCTGCTGTCTCAGCGGAAACAGTCTGTGTTCCTGCAAAAGTTGTCAAGCATAACATGCCTGTGAGTGCCAATGCTGCCCAGTTTTTTCTCATATTTTTCTCTCCTTTGCTATTCCCCGAAAAATACACTGTCTCCCATCGCCTCATATTTTCCAGTAAAAATAAAGAGCAAAACTACTTCAAATATGATCGCAGTTCTGCTCTTTTTGTATTTACTATTTTACATAAATTTTACATTCGAAGATATTGCATTTTACATAAGCAAGATAAAGTGAAGATAGAAACCGAAAATGTAAAGTATGTTATGTAAAATGAGAGGATTAGAGTATGGACTTTTTTGATTTGCTGAAGATGGTTGGAGGACTTGCACTGTTTTTATACGGAATGAATCTGTTGGGTGATGGATTGTCCCAGGCATCCGGCGGACGTCTGGAGCGTATCCTGGAGAAACTGACCAGCAACCCGATCAAGGCAGTCTTGATGGGTGCGGTGGTCACCGGCGTGATCCAGTCCTCCTCCGCTACCACTGTAATGGTAGTCGGATTTGTCAATTCCGGCATTATGAGCCTGAAACAGGCAGTGGGCATTATCATGGGCGCCAATATCGGTACCACGGTGACCTCCTGGATCTTAAGCCTTGCAGGCATTGAGAGTGATGCCTTCTGGATCCGTATGCTCAAACCCAGTTCTTTTTCGCCGATTCTGGCAATCGTGGGTGTGGGTATTTTACTGTTTTCCCATAAAGATAAATTAAAAAATGCGGCAACCATCCTGGTGGGCTTTGCAATTCTGATGTTTGGCATGGATTCCATGAGCGCAGCAGTTTCACCTCTGGCAGAGGTACCGGAGTTTACCAATCTGCTGATCAAGTTCCAAAATCCCGTATTTGGTGTGCTGGCAGGACTCATTCTCACAGCGGTGATCCAGTCTTCTTCCGCATCTGTAGGTATTTTGCAGGCACTGTGCATGACCGGAGCGGTAAGCTTCGGCGCAGCAGTTCCCATTATCATGGGACAGAATATCGGTACCTGTGTTACCGCTATGATCTCCGGTATCGGTGCTTCCCGCAACGCAAAGCGTGCGGCACTGATCCACTTGTATTTCAATATTATCGGAACGATATTGTTCCTTGGAATCTTTTATACTGCAAATGCCATTCATCCCTTTGCTTTTTTAGGAGAAGTGGCAACCCCCTTCGGCATTGCAGTGGTCCACAGCTGCTTTAATGTTGCTGCCACGCTGGTATTGCTGCCATTTTCCAATGGACTGGTAAAGCTTGCCTGCCTGACACTGCCTACGCATGAAGATGTGAAGGAAATGTCTGAGACAGACAAGACACTGAGCCTTTTGGATCCCCGATTCCTGGATACACCTGCCTATGCGGTAGAACAGAGCAGACAGGTAGCGTCTGTTATGGCAGACAAATCCCGCAAGGCAATGGACCTCGCCATGGAATTACTGCAGGGGTATGACGTGGCAAAAGCAGAGCAGGTAGCACAGATGGAGACAGATGTGGACCGCTTTGAGGATGAGCTTGGCACTTATCTGGTGAAGCTCAGCTCCAGACAGCTGTCCGGTAAAGACAGCGAGACACTGAACACTATTTTACATTGTATCGGTGATTTTGAGAGGATTTCCGACCATGCCCGCAATGTGAAAGAAGCTGCGCAGGAAATGTATGACAAAAAGCTAGATTTTTCCGATAAAGCACAGGAAGAACTGAAGGTATTCGAAAGAGCGGTACATGACATTCTGGATATTACCATGAACAGCTTTATAAAGGGAGACCTGAACCTGGCAAGACAGGTAGAACCCATGGAAGAGGTTATTGACGGATTGAGCCTGGATGTGAAACAGCGTCATGTGCGCAGACTTCGCAAGGGAAAATGCACTATTGAACTGGGATTCATTTTATCCGATGTGATCACGAACTTTGAACGTGTCAGTGATCACTGCTCCAATATTGCGGTCTGCCTGGTACAGGTGAATGAAGATGAATTCGATACGCATGCTTATCTGGATGAACTGCGCCAGGAGGATAATCTGGATTTTCAGGGTAAAGTGATGGCATGTCGTGAAAAATACCAGTTACCTCCCACGAAGCAGGATCGTGTTATGGAAAAGAATGCAAAATTACTTGCGGAGTAAGGATTTACAGAGGTATAGTTAAGAAGAAAAAGCACAGTCGGAGAGGAGTGCTGTGAGATGGCATTGATCTATGTAGTAGAAGATGATAAAAACATTCAGGAGATTGAGACCTTTGCGTTGGCCAATGTAGGGTATGAGGTAAAAGGATTTGACTCCGCCACAGATTTCTATGCAGCATTGAACGAGACAGCACCGGATCTGATCCTGTTAGACATTATGCTGCCGGATGAGGATGGACTGAGTATCGTGAAAAAGCTTCGTACCAGACAGGATACAGTACTGGTGCCGGTGATCATGGTGACGGCCAAGACCACGGAGATCGATAAAGTGAAAGGCCTGGATCTGGGAGCGGATGATTATATTACGAAACCCTTCGGTGTCATGGAACTGATCTCCAGGGTCAAAGCAATGCTTCGGAGAAGTCAGAAGACTCAGGACAAAGATAAGATTTTGAAGCTTGGCAATATTGTGCTGGATAGAGAGAAACATTCCGTGATGGTAGGTAAGGAGCCGGTGGAACTGACTTACAAGGAATATGAACTGTTAAAGCTTTTGATGACGAATGCCGGTATCGTGACTACCAGGGAACTGATCTTAGACCGGGTGTGGGGGATTGATTTCGAGGGAGAGTCCAGAACGCTGGATATGCATATCAAGACTCTGCGTCAGAAGCTGAAGGAAGAAGGCAGTCTGATCAAGACGGTACGTAATGTGGGATACATTATGAACGGTGAGAAAGCGTAACAGAAGATGAAGAAAAAGATTAACAAAATGATGATCCTCATTGCCACGGTGACGATTCTGCTGACGATGGTATTGATCACAGTGGTCTATTATGATCTGTTTCGCAGACAGGTACTGGAGGATCTGAAAAGCTACGGATTGTTGCTGAGCAACTGCTCTTCCGTAGAGGAAATTGAGCAAAGCGGTGTGCCGGTGGAATCGGATCTTCGACTGACCATCATTGGCAGTGACGGCCGGGTATTGTATGATAATGAAGCGGATTCCGTGGCCATGGGAAACCACTCTTCCAGACCCGAGATCCGGGAAGCCATGCAGGACGGAGAGGGCGAGGCGGTCCGTAATTCCGAGACGTTATCCCGGTCCACTTTTTATTATGCCATCCGGCTTGCAGATGGCAGTATCTTACGTCTGTCCAAAGATGCCAGGAGTATTTACAGCATTTTCAGCCAGGCGCTGCCTATGATGGCTGGTATTTTCATAGTGCTGCTGATCTTGTGCATGGTGGCGGCCAAAGTGCTGACCGCGAAGCTGATCGCCCCCATTGAAAAACTGGCAGAGAATATAGGTGAGTGTACGGAAATGCAGACCTATGAGGAGCTGACGCCGTTCATGGCCATGATCCGCAAACAGCATGAAGACATTATGAAAAATGCCAGAATGCGTCAGGAATTCAGTGCAAATGTATCTCACGAACTGAAGACTCCGCTGACATCTATTTCAGGATATGCGGAGCTGATTGAGACCGGAATGGCTTCCGAACAGGATACGGTGCGTTTTGCTCACGGGATTCATAACAGCGCGAATCGTCTGCTTACACTGATCAATGATATTATTCGCTTGTCAGAGCTGGATGGCACGGAAGGGGAAGCGGATACTGAACTTCTGAATCTCCATGAGATGGCGAAGAATTGTGTGGAAATGCTCTCCATGAGTGCCGAGAAACACAATGTGACTATTCAGCTTGACGGAACAGATGCCTATGTGACGGCGAACAGACAGATGATGGAAGAACTGCTGTACAATCTGTGTGATAATGCCATCCGGTATAATAATCCCGGAGGAAGCGTGAATGTACAGACCTACTCCAGAGAAGGACATACCAATCTCGTGGTAAAAGACACCGGAATCGGCATCTCTAAGGAACATCAGGAGAGGATCTTCGAGCGTTTTTACCGCGTGGACAAGAGCCGCTCCAAATCCACCGGTGGCACCGGACTGGGGCTTGCAATTACGAAGCAGCTCGTGGACAGAATGGATGGAAGTATTGAACTGAAGAGCAAAGCAGGTGTCGGGACAACAGTTATTGTAAAAATTCCGTTCAAAATTGGCACACAGGATAAAAACAGTAATTTATCAGATAAGCCAGTAAGCCTTGATGATTATTCGGTAGAAGGCATGCGGGCATTGGTTGTGGAAGACAATGAGTTGAACATGGAAATTTCCAGATGTATATTGGAAGACAGCGGTATGGAAGTTACATGTGCAGTAGACGGGCAGGAAGCAGTTGAAATCTTCGAGAAATCTGCACCGGATTATTTTGGGGTAATTTATATGGATATTATGATGCCGAGGATGAATGGTCTGGATGCGGCAAGGACAATCAGGGAAATGAAAAGAAGGGATGCCAGGAGGGTTCCGATCATTGCAATGTCCGCAAATGCCTTTGCAGAAGACATTATCAACAGCCGGCTGGCTGGAATGAATGTTCATCTTGCAAAGCCG
>OHPJ01000919.1_pt1 | contig 10849 bp, 7 predicted proteins | sample 1577701 | NCBI WGS metagenome assembly OHPJ01 (sample SAMEA3879517, study PRJEB24766) | human gut metagenome | biome: human-associated habitat; feature: feces | place: USA | collected 1985/1987 | reverse complement strand
AACTTGCTTTTTTTATATTATAAGATTCGTTTTTAACTGTCAATGATATGATTTAATAATAATTTTATACTTTTTTAATTGACCTATCTTAATCATGGTGCTATTATTGTTTTCACATGTTAATAGTTAACAATGTTAAGTAAATAGAAAATGTAAAATGAAAAGAAAGGGAGGTGAAAATGATGCAGGGTTGTGGAAATGAAATATTTTCCATATTTAATCGTTTTCATCGTTTGAAAATCTCATCCATTCTGCCGGGGGTCTCATCCGTGGAAATGGGAACCTTAAAGACCATCGAGCATTGCCGCAAAGAAAAAGAGATGGCTACAAAAGAGACAGATGCCAAAGAGCCGGATAGCAAATCGATAGATGCAAAGGTTACGGTATCGGAAGTGGTACGTTATATGCGTGTGGCAGCACCGGCGGTGTCCCGGACACTTCGTTCCCTGGAAGAGAAAAATTATGTCGAACGTATGGTGTGTGAGGGTGACCGGCGGAATGTTTATGTGAGAGTAACTGAGGAAGGAAAAGAGGTTTTAAATGAATGCAACCGGATTTTGAGTGAATTATTAAAGTCGGTTACGGAGAAAATGGGAGAAGAAGATATGAACCGGCTGATTGGCTATCTGAATAAATTAGAGCAGATAGCAGAGCTTGAGATTGAAAAGAGAAGACAGTTGAAATAGCAATTAAAATAGAAATATTTTATAAATAATATAGAAAAGGAAGGAACAGGAAAGATGCGGAAACTATTTAAAAATATGCTCCCGTACTGGCATATCATCGTGGTAATATTTCTCCTCCTTGGAGTACAGGCTTATTGCGATTTGTCGTTGCCACAATATACATCCGATATCATTGATGTAGGAATCCAGAATAAGGGAATCAAACATATTTTGCCGGAAAAGATGCCGGAGGAAGAATATCAGCTGGCAGAACTTTTTATGACAGATGGTGAAAAGGATACTTTTGAAGCGGTCTATGAAAAAAAAGACGATACTTATGTATGTACTGCGGATAAAGAGACATTAGAAACATTGGATGATGAACTACTGACACCAATCGTACTGACTTACCGTATGGCAAATATGAGTGAAACGGATTTTAAGAATACGATTGCGGAAGCATTGGAGCAGAATCCGCAGAACCAGATTACCAAAGAAAGCTTAGATGAGATGTCCATTGAAGAAATCGGACAGATGATGCAGATGGAACTGACCACATATGAAGCGGAAAATGATGATGGCGAAATGGTAACTTATGTGGATATGCGTCCGATGATGAAGCAGCTGATTGCAAGCGGTGCAATGACGCAGGATGGTATAGCACAGTCCAGAGAATATATGGAAAATATGATAGATTCTGTGGGAAGCAGTACCTTACATGCCATGGGAACAGCATATGCAACATCCTGTGACGAAAAGGCAGGACTTGATGTGGAGCATATCCAGAAGAATTATCTCTGGTCAGAGGGTGGAAAGATGGCAGCTATGTCATTACTCATGCTGGCAGTTGCAGTGGTAGTCGGATATCTTGCATCCAGAGTCGGCGCAGGAGTCGGAAGAGACTTAAGAGAGAAAATCTTTGGTAAGGTAGTAGGCTTTTCCAATACTGAGATGGATAAATTCTCTACCGCTTCCTTAATTACAAGAAGCACCAATGATATTCAGCAGATTCAGTTTGTAACAGCAATTATGCTTCGAATGCTTTTATATGCACCAATCATCGGAATTGGTGGAATTTATAAAGTATTAAAGACCGGAGCACATATGGAATGGATTATCGTAATGGCAGTACTGGTAATTTCCGGACTGGTTATGGTGTTGATGTCCATTACACTTCCGAAGTTCAAAATAATGCAGAAGTTAGTGGATGCCTTGAACTTAGTATCCAGAGAGATTCTTACGGGACTTTCCGTAATCCGCGCTTTTGGAAGAGAAAAAAAGGAAGAAGAGCGGTTTGATGAAGCAAACCGGAATCTTACCAGAACACAGTTATTTACCAACCGTGTCATGACTTTTATGATGCCGGGCATGATGTTTATTATGTATGGAGTAACCATACTGATTGTCTGGGTATCGGCACATCGTATTGATGCCGGACAGCTTCAGGTAGGAGCAATGACCGCATTTATTACTTATACTATGCAGATTGTTATGGCATTCCTGATGCTTACCATGATGTCTATTATGCTGCCGCGTGCCGGTGTTGCAGCAGACCGGATTGATGAAGTTATTACTACAAATTCTTCTATTATAGAAAAGGCAGAAAAAGAAACAATTGAAAAACATACCGGAAAAGTGGAATTCCATCATGTAAACTTCCGTTATCCGGGTGCGGATGAAGATGTACTGGAAGATATTGATTTTACAGCAGAACCGGGAAAGACAACAGCAATTATCGGAAGTACCGGCTGTGGAAAGTCAACGCTGGTTAATCTGATTCCGAGATTCTATGATGTAACAGCCGGTAAGATTACCTTAGATGGTGTGGATATCCGGAATTTAAGCTTAGCTGAATTAAGAGATGAAATCGGATTCGTACCACAGAAGGGAATTCTGTTTTCAGGAACCATTGCATCCAATCTGAAATTTGGCAGACCGGAAGCTACGGAAGCAGAAATGACAGAGGCTGCAGAGATTGCACAGGCAACAGAATTTATTAATGAAAAGCCGGAAAAATATGACAGCGGGATTGCACAGGGTGGAACGAATGTTTCCGGTGGACAGAAACAGAGATTATCCATCGCCAGAGCAATCGCAAAGAATCCGAATGTTTATATCTTTGATGACAGTTTCTCTGCACTTGATATGAAGACCGATGCGGCACTGCGTAAAGCATTGGAGTCAAAAACAAAAGAAAGCAGTGTAATTATCGTGGCACAGCGAATCAGTACCATTTTACATGCCGACCAGATTCTTGTATTGGATGAAGGTAAGATTGTCGGAAAAGGTACTCATGAAGAATTATTACGGGATTGTGAAGTATATCAGCAGATTGCACAGTCACAGTTATCCGCAAAGGAATTGGGATTAGAAGAGGGAAAGGAGGAAAAATAACATGAGTAATGAGCAAAGTTATCGTGCACCACGTCGTAGAGGTCCGAGAGGACCAATGGGCGGTGGAATGATGCCGGGTGAAAAAGCAAAAGATTTTAAGGGCTCTTTCCGGAAACTTCTTTCTTATATTGGAAAATATAAAATTGGAATTGTTGCAGTTATGATACTTGCAATCTGTTCTACCGTATTTTCTGTATTAGGACCAAAGGTAATGGGTAAAGCTACTACGGCATTGGCAGACGGTCTGATGAATAAAGTAGCAGGAACCGGCGGAATTGATTTTACACTGATTGGAAAGATATTATTATTTACTCTTGGCTTATATACTATCAGTGCGGTATTCAGCTTTTTTCAGGGGTTTATTATGACTGGAATCACACAGAAAATCTGCTATCGTATGCGTAAAGAGATTTCTGAAAAAATCAACCGTATGCCGATGAAATATTTTGAAAGCAGAACTTATGGGGAAGTTCTTTCCCGTATTACCAATGATGTGGATACTTTGGGACAGAGCTTAAACCAGAGTGTGACACAGATTATTACCAGCGTGGCAACCATTATCGGAGTGCTTGTGATGATGCTTTCTATTTCACCACTGATGACACTGATTGCATTAGTAATTCTTCCGATTTCAGCGTTGATGGTTTCGGCAATTGCAAAATTTTCACAGAAATATTTCCGTACCCAGCAGGAGTACTTGGGACATATTAATGGACAGGTGGAAGAGACTTATTCCGGACATTTAGTTATCCAGGCATTTAATAAAGAAAAGGAAACCATAAAACGGTTTAATGATACAAACCATGTATTATATGAGTCTGCCTGGAAATCCCAGTTTTTATCCGGAATGATGCAGCCGGTTATGGTATTCGTCGGTAACCTTGGCTATGCAGGCGTGGCAATTTCCGGTGGAATGCTTGCAATTAACGGAACAATCGGAATTGGTGATATTCAGGCATTTATCCAGTATGTAAAGAGCTTCACCCAGCCAATCCAGCAGATTGCACAGGTTATTAACCAGGTACAGTCCATGACCGCAGCTTCGGAACGTGTTTTTGAATTCTTAGGTGAAGAGGAAGAAGACCAGACCACAGAAAATGCAGTGGAATTAAAGGATGTTCGTGGAGAAGTAGAATTCTCCCATGTGCATTTCGGATACAATCCGGATCAGATTATCATTAATGATTTCTCAGCAAAGGTAGAACCGGGACAGAAGATTGCCATTGTAGGACCAACCGGAGCAGGTAAGACTACCATGGTGAAGCTGCTGATGCGTTTTTATGATGTCAACAGTGGAAGCATCAGATTAGATGGTAACGATATCAGAAACTATAACCGCCGGGAGCTAAGAGATGCCTTCGGCATGGTACTTCAGGATACCTGGTTATTTAAAGGTACTATTATGGAAAATATCCGTTACGGAAGACTGGATGCCACGGACGAAGAAGTTATTGCAGCAGCAAAAGCAGCCCATGCCCATCATTTCATCCAGACACTGCCGGGTGGTTATAATATGGAATTAAATGAGGACGCCAGCAATGTATCCCAGGGACAGAAACAGTTGCTTACCATAGCCCGTGCCATTTTAGCAGACAACCGGGTATTGATTTTAGATGAAGCAACTTCTTCTGTTGATACCAGAACAGAGCACAGAATCCAGAAGGCTATGGATAACCTGATGAAAGGAAGAACAAGTTTTATTATTGCCCATCGTCTGTCTACCATTCGTGATGCTGATCTGATTCTCGTTATGAAAGATGGTGATATTATTGAACAGGGAAATCATGAAGAACTGTTACAGAAGAATGGTTTCTATGCACAGCTTTATAATTCCCAGTTTGAAGAAGCTTCTTAAATAAAACCTTTGATTTTTTTATATAGATGTGTTAGTATAAATAAGCTGCAACCGTAGTCTAATGGATAGAACGTCAGACTCCGACTCTGATAATGCGGGTTCGATTCCCGCCGGGTGCATTTTATAATTTATATTAACACATTTTTTTTGCGGGATTTATGTCCCGCAAAACTTATAAGAAACGTTTTTCATTATTTACACGGGCAGCTCACAAAGCATGCTTTTTTGGGGGTCATGGGTAAGGTTAGGAGGACAGATATGAAAGCGTCAGAAATCAAAGAAAAAATGAGTAAGATATCAAAGAATGATATAAGTAGTTTCTTTCAGAAGAACTGGAAATATTTTACTGCAGTAATATTATTTGTTGTATTGGCAGTAGTAATGATAAAATTCAGCAGTGGAAATAAAGATAAAGATAATGGGCTTTCTACGGAACAGAGTACCGAATCAGAGAGCTTTCAGGTAGATGCCGTTCCGGAAATCAATACCCTGATGCAGAATTATTACAATGCATATGCGGCAGGTGATCTGGCAACATTACAGACCTATGCAACACCTGTTTCCGAGAATGAACAGAGCCTGATTACCATGATGTCACAGTATGCAGAGAGTTATCAGAATATCAAATGTTATACCAAGTCAGGATTAGAAGCAGATTCTTATCTTGTCTGTGTAACGCTGGATTTGAAATTCGCAGGAGTAGATACTACAGCACCTGGTATGGAGTTCTTCTATGTAAAGAAGAATGAGCAGGGAGCACTTTATATTGATAACTTATACAGCAGCTTTAACCGTCATTATAAAGAACAGCCGACCGATAATAATGTGGAAAACTTAATCAGTAGTTTTGAAACACAGGAAGATGTCATTGCATTACAGGCAGAAGTACAGGCAAATTATGAAAAAGCAATTGCTTCAGATGAAAATCTTTCTAATATGGTAACGGTTACAATTGCTGATGCATATAATGCATGGGCAACAGCAATCGCACAGGCACAGGCACAGCAGCAGCCGGCAACAGAGGAGACACCGGCGGAACCAGAGACACCGGCGGAACCAGAGGCACCGGTGGAACCAGAGACACCAGCTGAGCCGGAAGTGACAACGGAGACGGTATATACACTGGATAAAGTAAATGTCAGACAGGAACCGAATGAGTCCGGAGCATTACTTGGAACAGTTGAAAAGGGAACTGCACTGACAAGAACCGGTACGACAGAAGATGGATGGAGCAGCATTGATTACAATGGTACACCGGCATATGTAAAGAGTGACTATGTTTCAACAGAAGCACCGGCACAGGAGCCGGCGGCAGACACCAGCGGAATCGCAGCGGGCACTAAGATTACATTAACCAATACGGTTAATATCCGTTCCTCTATGAGTGAGACCGCATCCAAGGTTGGAGTTGCCTATGCAGGAGATTCTGTTACTGTTCAGATGAGCTATGCAGAAGGGTGGACAAAAGTCACCTGGAAAGATAAAGAAGGATATGTTAAGACAGAGTTCTTAAAATAATAAACAGATGGAGGTCTTAGGACCTCCGTTATTTTTACTTTACAGGAAATTGCTTTCCTGTAAAGTAAAAACGCTCCGCGAGGATGCACATTGCGGCGCATAAGGTAGATGCCGCAAGCGACCGCCGCAGGCACAAGAATGTGCCTTGGCACATTCTTTGTTCTGCGGGCAGCGAGAAAATTTACACAGGGTGAAAATATCGATGGAAGAAAACGGAGTCAGAATCAATAAATTTTTAAGTGAAGCAGGATATTGTTCCCGGAGAGAAGCTGACCGTCTGATTGAGCAGGGACGCATTACGGTAGATGGAAAAGTTCTTTCTGTTGGCTGTAAGGTGATGCCGGGACAGCGAGTGCGCGTAGATGGAAAAGAAATAAAAAAAGAAGAGGAAATGATTCTTCTTGCATTTAATAAGCCGGTGGGCATTGTCTGCACTGCTGCAAAAGACGAAAAAGACAATATTGTTGATTATATTCATTATCCGAAACGTATTTATCCGGTAGGAAGACTGGATAAAGATTCCCAGGGACTTATATTATTGACAAATAATGGGGATATTGTAAATAAGATGATGCGTGCCGGGAATATGCATGAAAAGGAATATGAAGTTACCGTAAATCATGACATAACGGAGACATTTTTAAAGAAAATGTCCGGGGGAGTTCCACTGGAAGAACTTGGTGTGGTTACAAGACCATGTGCAGTAGAAAAACTGGATGTGCGTAAATTCCGAATCATATTAACCCAGGGGTATAACCGGCAGATTCGCCGGATGTGTGAGTATTGTGGATATAAAGTAGTAAAATTAAAGAGAGTCCGCATTATGAATATAGAACTGGGCAGTCTCAAAAAAGGAAAGTATCGCAGAGTAACGGCGGAAGAGTGGACTGAGCTGAACCGGCGCATTTTAAATTCCAGAAATACAACAGTAATGCCAAAATAGATTGAGGGTAAGGAGCATATCCATGGATGAGAAGAAGAGAATCGAGGAACTGGTAAAAACGTTAAATGAGGCGTCCGAAGCATATTACAATGGACAGGATGAAATTATGTCAAACTATGAATGGGATGGCATGTTTGACGAACTGACCCGGTTAGAAGAAAAAACCGGATATATTCTGCCGGAAAGTCCGACACAGAATGCCGGATTTGAGGAAAGCAATGGTGAACGGGAAGCGCATGAATATCCGGCACTTTCCCTTGCCAAGACGAAACGTATTTCTGATTTACAGGTGTGGGCGGGAGAAAGACCAGTCTGGTTATCCTGGAAACTGGATGGATTAACATTGGTAGTAACTTATGATAACGGAAAACTTGTTAAGATTTTAACAAGAGGAAATGGAACCGTCGGCAGCAATATCACATTTATGAAGGATGCCATTGAAGGGATTCCAAAGACTGTAAAATATAAGGGACATCTGGTAGTCCGTGGCGAAGCGGCTATTACCTATACAGATTTTGAATTAATCAATGATACCATTGAAGATGATGATGAAAAATATGCCAATCCGAGAAATCTTGCATCCGGCACTTTAGGTCTGGATAAGAGCAATCTTGATAAAGTAAAGGAACGCCATATTCATTTTTATGCATTTACACTGGTGCATCTGGATGAAACAATGTCATCCTGGGGAGAACGGATGGATTATCTTGAGAAGCTTGGATTTACGACAGTAGCACATGAATTGACTGATGCGAAAGGGTTGGAGGAAGTTGTAGAACGCTGGACAAAGAAGGTAGAAGATGGTGAAATGGATATTCCGGTAGATGGACTGGTTATCTGTTATGAAGATAATGATTATGCCCAGACCGGTAATGTTACCGGACATCATGCGTCAAGAGCCGGTTATGCATTTAAATGGCAGGATGTCTCTGTGGAGACCACATTAAAATATGTAGAGTGGTCCTGTGCGGCATCTACCATTTCTCCGGTAGCAGTATTTGAGCCGGTTGCACTGGAGGGAACCACCGTAAGCCGAGCCTCCCTTTGTAATATCAGTGAAATGGAACGTCTTGGAATCGGAGAAGATGGGAAGACAACACTTGATATTATTAAAGCAAATAAGATTATTCCAAAATGTATCGGCGTCAAGAAAAAGGAAGGAACTTTTACGATTCCGGAATTCTGTCCGGTATGCCATGCCAGAACGGAAATCAGAATCAGTGAACACAGCGGAACAAAGACTTTACATTGTACGAATCCGGATTGTACCGCAAAGCATGTAAAAAAATTCAGCCGCTTTGTCAGCAAGCCCGGCATGGACATTGACGGATTGTCCATACAGACCATGCTAAAGTTTATGAACTTAGGATATATCCATTATTTTGAAGATATTTATACACTTAAAAATCATGCGGATGAAATCTGCTCTTTAGACGGATTTGGCGAGAAATCCTGTAACAATATGCTGCAGGCAATTGAAAAGAGCAAAAATGTTGATCCGGTACATTTTATTTATGCACTATGCATTCCGCAGATTGGCACCGATGCAGGAAAGAAAATGATTGCCGCCCTTGGCACAGGAGGTTTCTTTCAGAAACTGCATGCAGGGGAAGGATTTGAGGATATTGACGGAATCGGACCGGAGCGTTCGACTTCCATGCTGGACTGGTACAGACAGAATCAAAACCGTCATACGGTAGCTGCATTAGAAGAAATATTAAACATTGCGGAAGTAGAGCCGAAGGTGACAGAGGGAGGAACCTGTGAAGGACTTACCTTTGTCATTACCGGTGATGTCCATCAGTTTAAAAACCGTACCGAATTTAAAGAGTATGTGGAGAGCCAGAACGGCTCTGTTACCGGCAGTGTTTCTAAGAAGACAGATTATCTTGTGAATAATGATATTGAATCCACATCATCAAAGAATCAGAAAGCAAAGAGTCTTGGCATTCCGATTATTTCTGAAGATATGTTTGTGGAACGTTTCGGAAAGTGAATTGCATATTGAAGTATTCGTAAAATTAAGGTATTATGAAATGAGATATGTGTATATGATGAAAAGAGGTTAGATAATATGCCGATTAAGATAATGAGCGATTTACCGTCCAGAGAGATTCTGGAACGGGAAAATGTGTTTGTTATGGATGAGGGAAGAGCAGAACATCAGGATATCCGCCCAATCCGGATTGGAATACTGAATCTGATGCCATTAAAAGAAGAAACGGAACTGCAGTTGCTGCGTTCACTTGCAAATACACCATTACAGGTTGATGTTACCTTTTTAACGGTATCATCCCATGAATCAAAGAATACATCCATGAGTCATCTGAATCATTTTTATCAGACAATGGATGAAATCTGGGATGAGAATCTGGACGGACTGATTATAACCGGTGCACCGGTAGAAACCATGGAATACGAAGAGGTGGATTACTGGAAGGAAGTCTGTGATATTATGGAGTGGTCTAAGACCCACGTAACATCAACCCTGCATTTATGCTGGGGCGCACAGGCTGCCCTCTATTATCACTATGGTATCCCAAAATATATGCTGGATGAGAAAATGTTTGGAATTTTCGAACATCAGGTAAAGAACCGCAAAGTACCACTGGTAAGGGGATTTGATGACCGCTTTATGGCGCCGCATTCAAGACATTCCGGAATCCGTAAAGAGGATATTGAGAAGGTAAAGGATATTACCATTCTTGCAGAATCAGAAAAAGCAGGTGTATTTCTGGCAATTGCCAATGAGGGACGCAAAATTTTTGTAATGGGACATCCGGAATATGACCGTTATACATTGGATGAGGAATATAAGCGTGATCTGCAGAAAGGGATGGATATTGCCATGCCGGAGAATTATTATCCGGACAATGATATCAATGCAAAGCCATTACTGCAGTGGCGTTCACACGGTAATATGTTATATGCAAACTGGCTGAATTATTATGTGTATCAGCAGACACCATATGATTATATCAATACCAGAAAAATTGTGGGAAAATAAGCAGATTTCTTTTTGAAAAAAGGCTTAAGAAAATACAGGGGGCACAATGAAAACGGAGAAAAAAGGTGTAGAGGGACAACTTGATATTTTCGAAGCAATGAATCGTGCAGCAGATGCCATAGACCGGATGGTGGAAGAAGACCAGAAGAAAAAGAAGGCATCCGGAAATAAAACGGAATCCGGAGAGAAGTCTGCAAAAGTTGTAACCGGGCAGAAGAAAAACAAAGAGGATAAAATCATCCGTGGCTGTGATATGCATGCATCCATGCAGAAGACATTTCTAAACCCAGAAGACGGCGATTTTGCCATGATTGCTTATATTGACTACAACAAGGTTTATATCAGGGAATGGAATTCCCCGGCAGCGTTATATACTTTCGAAGAGTCAAAGAAGGCTGTGGATTTTTATATCGACAAACTGACGAAGATAAAGGCGGCAGGAATGGCAGAAGAAACAACAGAGCAGG
>OHPJ01000914.1_pt1 | contig 10879 bp, 7 predicted proteins | sample 1577701 | NCBI WGS metagenome assembly OHPJ01 (sample SAMEA3879517, study PRJEB24766) | human gut metagenome | biome: human-associated habitat; feature: feces | place: USA | collected 1985/1987 | reverse complement strand
ATGTATTGGTACGCTTGTCAAATGAGATATAATCTGTAAGAGTATGCCATGCCGAGTCATGATTATCTTCTTCCTTATCTGCTCCCGACACTCCCTGCCCTCTGCTTGCCGCACGATAATATTTCTCGGTTGTATGCTCCTTTATCTGCCTGCTCAAGGATGCCGCGGCTTTCTGATTCTTGGCAAATACCATCACTCCCTCTACCGGCTGGTCGAGCCTATGCACTATGCCAACATAGGGTGGCTCATTTTTAGCCGCCCTGTAATTTCTTATGAAGCTCTCCATATCCTGCTGCCCTATACGCCTGGTCTGTGTAGCAATTCCTGCCGGCTTGTAGCAGACGATAATGTCGTTGTCTTCGTAAATGATATCTGGTTTTCCCATGTTGTAACTCCCACAAATTGTTATTGTAACTTTTAACTGTTCAGCACATTTACAGTTGCGATACGCAAGCATATAGCCAAGTGTCACCTCACATACAAACGAAGGCAGCATCGGTATAAAATAATAGTTACTTATTATATTTTATCAACTTTATGAGTTGTTAGCAATGGTATTAAAAAACTAATTCTGACAATTTAATATTCTTTTTGCACATTCTATCTGTTCCTTTGTAGGAGGCTCCACCCCTTCAAGCTGATATGGTATACCAAGCTCCTTCCACTTGAACACCCCAAGTGTGTGGTACGGCAGCACCTCAACCCTTTCCACCGTTTTAAGTGTGTCGATAAACTCTCTAAGCTGCTTTAAATATCTCTCATCCGTGGTGATTCCAGGCACAAGCACATGACGTATCCACATTTTTTTACCGTTTTTTGAGAGATATTGTGCCATATCAAGGATATTCTTATTTGTCTGTCCCGTAAGCTTTTTATGCTCCTCGTCATCTATATGCTTGATGTCCAGCATGAAGAGATCTGTATATTTCATCAGCTCATTAAATTTGCCGAAAAACGGTTCTTCCACGGTAAACGGATTTCCTGATGTGTCAAGGCATGTGTTTACACCTTTTTCCTTTGCAAGCTTAAATAGCTCTGTGACAAAGTCTATCTGCAAAAGTGCTTCACCTCCGCTTACTGTGATGCCGCCTGTTTGCTTCCAGTACGCTTTATAGCGCATGGCGGTCTTTAGCACCTCCTGCGGTGTCATCAGCTTTGCACCGTCATTTTCGCCGCATTTGGCCCATGTGTCCGGGTTGTGGCAGTATTTACAGCGCATATTGCAGCCCTTCAAAAATACTATATATCTCACTCCCGGGCCGTCGGCTGAGCCGAAGCTTTCTACCGAGTGTACTCTTCCTAGTGTTTCTCCCATGTTTTACCTCCTAGGTTGTTGCTACTACTTTTATTTTATGGTACGGAATTTTCGGCAACCCGCCGACCGGGACTTAGCAATGCTCAGGTTCTTCGGGCTAAGAGGCTGTATGAATTATGATTTAGGTTTTCTATGCTTGACGCGACCGGCTTTTACACACCTTCCGAAAATTCCTTACGCTGTGGTGTTATTTAGAAAATCAGAATATGCAGGCACTTGGCCTGCACATTCTGGAATGTTGGATATTTTTTTTTACATTCTCTCGTGGCATGTACGTGAGATTACATCGAGCTGCTGCTCTCTTGTGAGGTCGATGAACTTAACTGCGTATCCTGATACTCGGATTGTGAAGTTTGCGTACTCCTCCTTCTCAGGATGCTCCATTGCATCGATGAGCTTCTCTTTACCGAATACGTTTACATTAAGGTGATGTGCACCCTGATCGAAGTATCCGTCCATTACGTTTACAAGGTTGTCGATTCTCTCTCCCTCGTTGTTTCCGAGTGCTCCCGGATTGATGGTCTGTGTATTTGAGATTCCATCAAGTGCCCACTCATATGGAAGCTTTGTGAGTGAGTTTAAGGATGCGAGAAGTCCGTTCTGCTCTGCGCCGTATGATGGGTTTGCTCCCGGTGAAAGCGGCTCTCCTGCTTTACGTCCGTCAGGCATTGCTCCTGTAGCTTTTCCGTATACTACGTTTGATGTAATTGTAAGGATTGATGTTGTAGGCTCTGAATCACGGTATGTGTGATGCTTCTTTAACTTGTCCATGAATGTCTTAAGAAGCCATACACCGATTTCGTCCGCGCGGTCATCATCGTTTCCGTATTTAGGGAACTCTCCCTCGATTTCGAAATCCTTTGCCAGTCCGCTCTCGTCACGGACTACTTTAACCTTTGCATATTTGATTGCTGAAAGAGAATCGATTACGTGTGAGAATCCTGCGATTCCTGTTGCGAATGTTCTCTTTAAGTCTGTGTCCATGAGTGCAAGCTCTGCTGCCTCATAGTAGTATTTGTCATGCATGTACTGGATAAGGTTTAATGTATTTACATAGATGTCTACTAACCAGTCCATCATCTTGTCGTATTTCGCCATTACCTCGTCATAGTCAAGGTACTCTGCTGTGATAGGTGCGTAATTTGGTCCTACCTGCTCACCTGATTTCTCATCAACACCACCGTTGATAGCGTAAAGGAGACATTTTGCAAGGTTTGCACGTGCTCCGAAGAACTGCATCTCTTTACCTGTCTGTGTTGCAGATACACAGCAGCAGATTGCATAATCATCGCCCCATACCGGCTTCATTGCGTCATCGTTCTCATACTGGATTGAGCTTGTCTCAATTGAGATGCGGGCTGCATAATCCTTGAATGTCTGAGGAAGCTTTGATGAGTAGAATACTGTGAGGTTTGGCTCCGGTGCAGGTCCCATGTTTTCTAATGTATGGAGGAAACGGAAGTCTGTCTTTGTAACCATTGAACGTCCGTCCACACCTGTTCCTGCCACGTCAAGTGTTGCCCATACAGGATCACCTGAGAATAACTGGTTGTATGACGGAATACGTGCAAATTTAACCATACGAAGCTTCATTGTAAAATGGTCGATGAGCTCCTGTGCTTCCTGCTCTGTGAGGATGCCCTTGTCCATATCTCTCTTGATGTAAATGTCAAGAAATGTAGATACACGTCCTACTGACATTGCTGCACCATTCTGTGTCTTGATTGCTGCAAGGTATCCGAAGTATAACCACTGAACTGCCTCTTTTGCGTTTGTTGCAGGTCTTGAGATATCATATCCGTAAATCTCTGCAAGCTTCTTCATATCCTCAAGACATTTAATCTGCTCTGCGATTTCCTCTCTTAAACGGATAACATCATCTGTCATCTGTCCACAGCCACAGTTTGCCTTATCCTTCTTTTTCTCTTCGATGAGATAATCAAGTCCGTATAATGCTACACGACGGTAATCGCCTACGATACGTCCACGGCCGTATGTGTCAGGAAGACCTGTAAGGATCTTTGCATGACGAACCTTCATCATCTCAGGTGTGTATGCTTCGAATACTGCTGTGTTGTGTGTCTTATGATATTTTGTGAAAATTTCCTTGAGCTTGTCACTTACCTCGTAACCATATGTCTCAGCAGCCTGTACCGCCATCTTGATTCCACCGTAAGGCATGAATGCTCTCTTTAACGGCTTATCTGTCTGAAGACCTACAATCTGCTCGAGGTCCTTTAATGACTCATCTATATATCCAGGACCGTAAGCTGTGATTCCTGTTACAACCTCTGTCTCCATGTCAAGAACTCCGCCCTTGGCACGCTCCTCTTTCTGTAATTTCTGAAGCGCATCCCACAGCTTGTTTGTAGCATCTGTCGGATCAGCTAAAAAGCTCTCATCTCCGTCGTATGGAGTGTAGTTGTCCTGAATAAACTGACGGACGTTGATTTCCTCTTTCCAAAGACGTCCTTCAAATCCATCCCACTCTTTCATTTCTATCATTGTAATATCCTCCTTAAAATGCGTGAATGTTACTTCGTTTGATTAGTTTTGTTTAACTGTGGTTAGTATATACTTACTACAGTATTTTTGTCAATATCCCTGTTGTTTCTTTTGAGATACATTCCCTGGTTATTTATACGACTATGGCTGATTTTATAATCAAAAAGAGCCAACTGTCCGGGTTTATCGCCCAGACGGTCGGCTCTTATTTGTTATATTTCATGTGGTTATTCCACTTATCCGTCAGTCATATAACACATTCATAGTAGACTATTTTTCTCAATAACGCAATAGTGTTTTAGAACTATTTTTATTCTTTTCTATTCCGCACGAACCGCCCAGCGCATCTTCGTAGACCTGGCACGTCCGTTCTGAGCACATTCCTGTGCTGATGGACGAATCACATCCTTGGAATAGTCGCTGTATATTCCTGCTTTATATCCTGCCTTGAGTGCCTTTTTGACCAGCTTGTCCTCTCCTGAATGGAAGGTAAGGATGGCAGCTCTTCCTCCGGGCTTTAATGCTCCCGGAAGCTTTTCCATAAACTCATATAGCACCTCAAACTCATGGTTTACGTCTATGCGGAGCGCCTGGAATGTGCGCTGACAGGTCTTTTTGATTATGTCCTTCTTATCCTTTTCAGGGAGAAAATCGAGTGTCTGCTCTATAATTTGACGAAGCTTTGTGGTCGTATCTATGCGGTTCCCCTTCCTGATCTCGTCTGTGATTGCCTTTGCAAGCTCCTCGCAATACGGCTCATCTGAGTTCTCATAGAGCATACCTGAAAGTTCCTCACGGGATATATTATCAAGCCGCTCTGCCGCACTGATACCGGCATTTGGATTAAGACGCAGATCCAGCGGTCCATCCACCTTAAACGAAAAACCACGCTCAGGATTATCTATCTGCATTGATGAAACTCCCAGATCGGCAAGTATGAAATCAAAGCCTCCTACTTCCTTTGCAATCTCATCTATTGTGCAGAAGTTCTGAAGCTTTATGGTGAGAATATCCTCTCCAAAGCCTGCTTCAGCGAGACGCTTTTTTGTCTTTTCAGACTCGATTGGGTCAACATCTGTAGCAAACATATGTCCCTGTCCTTCAAGCTTTTCAAGCATTGCCCTTGTGTGGCCACCGTATCCGAGTGTGGCATCAAAGCCTGTCTGTCCCGGCTTTATGTCCAGAAAATCTATGATTTCTTTTACCATTATGGATATGTGCATGCCCGCAGGGGTATTTCCCTTGCTGATGACATGCTCAATTGTATCCTTGTATTTCTCCGGATTTAATTCCTTGTATTTTTCCTCAAATTTTTTGGGATATTTTCCGCTATAATGCACGCGGCGCTTGTGCTGTTTTTCTTCGCTCATTTTATGCTCCGTTTCATTCTGGGTTAGAACTGTTACGCTGACTTTTGCTACAGTATAACTTTTATTTTACTTTTCCGCAAGATAATGCCTTACATTCCTATACCATCTGCACGAGCCACACGTCGCTTTTCACCATGAAGTATCCGATGACTACCTTTATCAGCTCTGTGGCCTGCACTAGGAAGTACACCGCTACTATGCCAAGTGCAGTGTATTTGGCGAGCATAAATGCCACCGGCACCACTATCACCCATGTAAATACGGAGTCAAACAGAAATGTGACCAGTGTCTTGCCGCCTGAGCGGAGTGTGAAATACGACGAATGTGTAAATGCACAAAACGGCATAATTATCGCTGATACCGCTATGAAGCTTGTTGCGAGTGACTTGATTTCATCTGTTGTGTTATATATCTGAGGGAAAAATCCGCCTACCAGAAGCATGACCGCCGCCATTACAGAACAGCAGAACACACTGAACACTATCATCTTGTTATCCGCATCCTTTGCCTTTTCAAGCTCACCGGCTCCAAGATACTGCCCTACAACTATGCTGATGCATGCGCCAAGCTGTATAAACACTATATTGAAAAGGTTTGTTATCGTTGTCGCAATGTTTAAACCTGCGATTACCGAGAGCCCACGTACTGAATAGCACTGTGTAACCGTTGTCATGCCTGCTGCCCAAAAAAGCTCATTGAGCATGAGTGGCAGTCCCTTGATGAATATAGTCTTAAACTCACCAAACGGCATTCCTATTCCTCTGTAAGCGCCCTCGAGATATCTATTCTTATCCCTGTTTTTATGCGCCCACAGCACAACTATTATTGTCTCAATATATCGCGACATCACAGTGGCAATAGCGGCTCCCGCCACACCCAGCTTTGGTATCGGTCCTATTCCGAAGATAAGCAGAAAATCAAGCACCGCATTGCTTCCAACTGCTGCAAAGCTTGCAACCATCGGTACAAAAGTCTGTCCTGTTTCCTTTATGTTTGTCGCATAGGCCTGTGTCACCGCAAACGGTATGAGACCTATCATAACAATTTCCAGATATTCCTTTCCAGCCGTATCTGTCAGATAAAGTGATATGAGACCTGTTCCGTTCGTGATAAACAGTGTCATCGCTATTGCTGTAACAAGCAGCGCTGCATACAGCTTGAATCTGAAGGAATACATATGCCCTTTATGATTTCCCTTGCCAAAATACTGTGCTCCGAATATACTTGCCGCTGACACCGCCCCAAATACAGCCAGATTGTACACAAATATGAGCTGGTTTACGATTGCTACTCCTGACATCTGCTCTGTACCAAGCTGTCCTACCATAATGTTGTCCAGAAAGCTTACCAGATTTGTGATTGCATTCTGGATTATCATTGGTATTGCCAGCATGAGATAGCGCTTATAAAATGCTTTGTCTCCTATATATTTTTGTCTGAATTTATGCATGTTTGTCCCCCTTTCGATTTCTCCATGGTCCTTTCGCGTAATGCTACTATTTTACTACGTCAGACTTTATTTTTCAAATATTTTATGTGTTTTCCTTAACTTATTTTAAATAAAAAATACATTAAAGCTCCCGGCTGACAACACTATTTGCGCTGTCAATCGGGAGCTCTTAATTTTAAATTCTAATATCTAACTGTTATAATTATAGCTTTACTTTTTATGTCAATATCCTGTTTATTTGTTTACTGCCGGTTCATATCCTGTGTTTCCTGATACTTTCTGATTACGAAAAACATGGTAGTTCCATCACCCTCTTTGCTGGTAGCCCATATCTTGCCGCCGTGATCCTCTATAATCTTCTTTACGATGGAAAGTCCTATTCCGCTGCCTCCGGTAGCCGAATTTCTCGACGCATCCGCTCTGTAAAATCTGTCAAAAATATATGGCATATCTCTCTGGTTGATTCCTCGTCCATTGTCCTCGATTTCAACCTGTATGAAGTCACCAACATCATTTATCCTGATATCTATATAGCTTTGTGTCTTGTTCATATACTTCACCGAATTGCCGACTATATTATTAATCACACGGCGAAGCTGCTCCGGATCAGCAATAATAAGCACGTTGCTATCCACATGATTCTCATATGAAAGCCTGATATTTTTTGCCTCAAGATCGAGTCCTATTTCCTCAACACAGTCGTTAAAATAATCTGTGACATTTATCTTCGCAAAATTGTATGGAATCCTGTTCGTATCAATCTTCGAGTAAAGTGTCAGCTCATTAATGAGCTTATCCATATCGTTTGCCTTATTGTAAATGGTTCTGACGTATTTATCTACCTTTTCAGGGGTGTTTGCCACTCCGTCAAGTATGCCCTCGGCGTAGCCCTTTACCGCAGTAATAGGAGTCTTTAAATCATGCGCGATATTGCTTATTAACACTCTGTTTTCGGACTCATTCGTCACCTTTTCCTCGGCATTTTTCTTGAGGCGCGCACGCATCTGCTCAAACGCAGTACACAGCTCGCCAATCTCTCCGTCGCTCGGGCTCGTCTCAAGCTCAAAATCCAGATTGCCATCCTTGATATTTTCAGCGGCAATACGCAGCCTCTCTATCGGTGTGATGATACTCCTGTATATCCACACTATAAGCATGGCAGCCGTAGTAAGAAGTATCAATACAAGTGCAAATGCTCCCTCTATCAAAACAGTCCTGACCTCAGGGATCACACACGCGGTTGATGTCACTATGTAAAGACTCGCCTCGTCACCATCACTGTCACGAAAATTAAGCTGCTTTATTAGCACCTTGTCATCACTGTCCATATAGCTGCTCACATCAGAGCTGCTCTGCTTATTGGATATTCGCGGAAGCTTTCTCAAAATATCATCATTGTCAATTCCACCATTGAAAATGAGCTCTCCTTCACTTTTCACTATGAGATATGAATACTTCTTCTCCAGCTTCTTATTTATCTTAGTCAGATAATCACTATCAAGAAGCCTGGATGGTTCTATGAGCGATGTCTTCTCGAGCTCATCATATGTGCGCCCTGTCACCTTGTTCAGAAACTGCACCGTGTCAGTGAGTGCGAGCATGCCCGCATCCTCCATGCCATATGTCTTGTTTATGGCCTTTAGCTGAATCTTATTGAAACCCACAAGCACTATACTGGTGAGCACAACAGGCACAAAAATAATTATGCAGAATGATATAGCAAGTTTTGTTTTTATCTTCATAGTATTCTCCATTTGAATAAATTAATAAGCCAATTTATATATACAACAAGGACATATCCTTTTGAATTTGATATGTCCTATTAATACTACAATATCTACTATATTTTTTTAAAATCACTACAGCTTAAATCTGTATCCCACGCCCCAAATAGTCTCAATATACTGTGGCTTTGCAGTGTTCATCTCGATTTTCTCACGAATCTTCTTGATATGTACAGTGACTGTCGCGATATCTCCGACCGAATCCATATTCCAGATTTCCTTGAAGAGCTCCTCCTTGGTAAATACATGGTTTGGATTTTCCGCAAGGAATGTGAGCAGGTCAAATTCCTTTGTGGTAAACTGCTTTTCCTCTCCGTTTACCCAAACACGGCGGGCTGTTTTGTCAATCTTGATGCCACGAATCTCAACGATATCATTTTCATGTGTAGCGCTTCCGATCAGGCGCTCATATCTGGCCAGATGAGCCTTTACCCTGGCAACAAGCTCTGATGGAGAAAACGGCTTTGTGACATAATCATCTGCACCGAGTCCGAGTCCTCTTATCTTGTCGATATCATCCTTCTTGGCTGAAACCATGAGTATCGGTGTGTTCTTTTTCTCACGAATCTGTTTGCAAATCTCAAAGCCATCAATGCCAGGCAGCATAAGGTCAAGAATAAACAGATCAAAATCCTCCGCCAAAGCCCTTGCGAGCCCGCTTGTGCCATCATTCTCCACCTCTACCTCAAAGCCGCTCAGCTCCAGGTAATCCTTCTCAAGATCAGCAATTGCAACCTCGTCCTCTACTATCAAAATTCTGCTCATATCCGTTCCTCCTGAAAATAAAAAGCCATGGAAACCGACTCAATGTCAGTCCCATGACTTGATTATATCATATATCCGATAACTTCTGTCTAAATTTTCTCTAAATTCTTTCTAACTTTTTCTAAGAAATATAATGTATACTATCCGGCACTCACAACCTAAAAGGCGCGAAGCCCCACATATTGTTTAGAGATACTTCTTGAGGTCCTCAACCTTATCAAGTGCCTCCCAAGGCAGCTTGATATCTGTACGTCCGAAGTGTCCGTATGCTGCTGTCTGGCGGTAGATAGGTCTTCTGAGATCAAGCATCTTGATGATTCCTGCCGGACGAAGGTCGAAATTCTCCCTTACGATTTCAACGATTCTGTCATCTGCAAGCTTTCCTGTACCGAATGTATCAACCATGATAGATGTTGGCTGTGCAACACCGATAGCATATGAAAGCTGAATCTCACACCTGTCAGCAAATCCTGCTGCTACAAGGTTCTTTGCTACGTAACGTGCTGCGTATGCTGCTGAACGGTCTACCTTTGTACAGTCCTTTCCTGAGAAAGCTCCGCCGCCGTGACGTGCATATCCACCGTAGGTGTCTACGATAATCTTACGACCGGTGAGACCTGCATCTCCGTGTGGTCCACCTATTACGAAACGTCCTGTAGGATTGATAAAGAACTTTGTCTCATCGTCAATCATATCCTTTGGAAGAATTGGATCAAATACATATTTCTTGATGTCCTCATGGATCTGCTCCTGGGTAACATCCTCGTCGTGCTGTGTTGAAAGTACAACTGCCTCAAGTCTTACCGGCTTTCCTGCCTCATCATACTCTACTGAAACCTGTGTCTTTCCGTCCGGACGAAGGTATGTAAGTGTGCCGTCTTTTCTAACCTTTGTGAGCTGGAATGCAAGCTTGTGAGCGAGTGCGATTGGGTATGGCATATACTCCTCAGTCTCATTTGTAGCATATCCAAACATCATTCCCTGATCTCCGGCTCCGGTGTCAAGGTTGTCTGTAAGGTCGCCCTCTTTTGCCTCGAGTGCCTTGTCAACTCCCATGGCGATATCAGCAGACTGCTTGTCGATTGAAACCATTACTGCACATGAGTTTCCGTCGAGTCCCTTCTTTCCGTCATCATACCCAATCTCAAGTGCTGTTTTTCTGACAATTGCAGGGATATCAAGCTGTGCCTTTGTGGTAATCTCTCCTGTTACAAGGATGAAGCCTGTGCAGCTTGCTGTCTCACATGCGACACGGCTCATCGGGTCCTGCTGTATGCATGCATCAAGGATGGCATCTGATACTGCATCGCAGAGCTTATCCGGATGTCCCTCAGTTACTGATTCTGATGTAAATAATAATTTCTCCATTAATTATCTGTTGCTCCTTTCGTACTGTGTAACCAATATTTTTCCAATAAAAAACCACTTACTGCAAATAAGTGGATTAAAATTAAGATAATAAAAATCCTCTTATTGTTCGATTACTCGCTCAGGTTGGCACCTTCCTGTTTTCTAACGGGGTTGCCGTGATTTCATAGATCCTTTGTATCTCCATCACTCTGAATAAGAGAAGTTACAATATAGAATTTTTCAAATCTCTGTCAGCTATGTTACTACCACATGATATATATGTCAAGTATCATTTTCGATACAGATTTATCAATAATCCATTTTCGATACCCTATTCATT
>OHPJ01000902.1_pt1 | contig 10999 bp, 6 predicted proteins | sample 1577701 | NCBI WGS metagenome assembly OHPJ01 (sample SAMEA3879517, study PRJEB24766) | human gut metagenome | biome: human-associated habitat; feature: feces | place: USA | collected 1985/1987 | reverse complement strand
TGAGCGTCTGCGGTGCACAGAGCATCCAGACGATGGAGGGCATCAACTTTGATCTGCTGCTGCTGGGCGTGACCAGTTACAGCCCGGAAACCGGTTTTACCTGCGGCGTGGAGGATGAAGCACGGCTCAAGCAGACCGTGCTCCGCCGCTGTGACTGTGAGCAGAAAGCCGTGCTGCTGGATTCCTCCAAGATCGGACTGAAAAGCACATTCCACATCTGCGAGCTGTCCGATATTGATATTGTGATCTCGGACGGAAAGCTGCCCGTAGAATTTTTACAGGCCTGCCGGAACGCAGGCGTAACAGTACTATAAAAGGAGCGTTATTATGAAGATCATCCGCGCAAAAGATTATCAGGATATGTCCCGCAAAGCGGCCAACATCATCTCCGCACAGGTCATCATGAAGCCGGACTGTGTACTGGGTCTTGCCACCGGCGGCACCCCGGTGGGCACTTATGCTCAACTGGTGGACTGGTACAACAAAGGCGATTTGGATTTCTCCGAGGTCACTACTGTCAATCTGGACGAGTACCGCGGCCTGCCCAAGGAGCATCCCCAGAGCTACTGGTATTTCATGAATGAGAACCTGTTCAGCAAGGTGAATATCGACCCGGCCAAGACCAACCTGCCGGACGGCACCAATCTGGACACCGCCGCCGAGTGTGCCCGTTACAACGGTATCATCCACAAGCTGGGCGGCATCGACCTGCAGCTGCTGGGCATCGGCCCCAATGGTCATATCGGCTTCAATGAGCCGGGCGAAGCCTTTGAGCTGGAGACCCACTGCATCGACCTTGCGCCCACTACCATCGAAGCCAACAAGCGCTTCTTTGACGGCAACGAGAACCTTGTCCCCAAACAGGCATACACCATGGGCATCAAGACCATCATGCAGGCACGCAAGGTGCTGGTGGTAGCCAACGGTAAAGCCAAGGCACAGGCCGTCAAGGACGCCGTGACCGGCCCTGTGACCCCTGCCTGCCCCGGCAGCATCCTGCAGCTGCATCCGGACTGCATCCTTGTGGCAGACGAGGAAGCACTGAGCCTGCTGTAAACTCCCAAAGCCAACTTCTTCATTTACCATAACTTTGCTTAAGATCCAACCAAAGCACAGAAAGAGCCGGACTCGTTGCACGGGTTCGGCCCTTTCTGTCAGAAATAAGATTTATCTTGCTATCTTACGCAAAGAGCAACTCCAAAAGAGCCGTCATGGAGATGGTGGGTTCGCCTGCTGCGGGATTTACGCTGAAAATATGCTGAAAAGAGGTCACCCCGATCGGTGGCCTCTTTTTTGCTGCCGCGAACTGTCTGGCTGCGGCAGCGGATAACAGCAATGTCCATTGCGCTTTGTTTTGCCCGGATGCGCACCCGCAGAAAGCTCTCCCTCGTCAAACTGCCCAAAATACGCCCTTAAAAGTTTACTTGACGCAATTCTCAAATCAATATATAATTGGGTCAGAAACCAATTATAGAAAAGGATGATTCCCAATGGCGCGCAGATACGACAGCAAAGAAGCAAAACGGCGGATACTGACCGCCTGTGTCCGGCTTTTTCTGGAAAAAGGCTACACGAACACCAAGGTTGCAGAAATTTTAAAGGAAGCAGATGTTTCCGCCGGGTCGTTCCAGAATATTTTCCGCACCAAGGACGGTGTGCTGACCGAGTTGATCGGCATGATGTTCAGCAGGCAGTTCGGCGCGGTAAGGCCGCTGGCGGCAAACGCCCCCTCGCCGGTGTACCTCTACGCGGTGGAAACGGCTTTGCAGCTGGCACTGAGCGAGTTGAGCGAGAATCTGCGGGATATCTATGTGGAGGCGTACACCTTCCCCGCCACGGCGGAGATCATCCACCGCAGCACCACGGCCGAGCTGCAGGCGGCGTTCAGCGCATATCTGCCCGGGTGCGCCGAGTGCGACTTCTATGAGATGGAGCTGGGCACGGCTGGCATGATGCGCGGCTACATGGCACGGCGGTGCGACCCCTACTTTACGCTGGAGCGCAAAATACGGCGCTATCTGAGCATGAGCCTGAGTGCGCTGCAGGTCCCCGCGCAGGAGCGCGAGCAGGTCATCGCTTTTGTGGCGGAGATCGATATGCTTGCCGAGGCGCGGAAGGTGGTAGATGCCGTGCTTGCATCGCTGTCCGTGCAGTTTGATCTGAAAGGATAACAAGGTTTGATGACAAGGAGGGAGTAACATGAAAAAATGGCTGATCGGGTGCTTGACGGTGCTGGCAATGGTGTGCCTGATACCGGGGATCGTGTTAAAAGCGGCGGCAGAAACAACCACGGTGCGCTGCAAAAACTGTGGGAGTGTGGAGACACGTGAGATCCTCGGATACAGAAAATATGATTCGAACAGTCATAGGGTTTATGTAACTGAATGCCCGAACTGCCACAACGATGGCAATGTTTCGTATTTAAAGGTACATACCGGCGGTACCGAAACGCCCACCTGCACCAAAGGCAAAACCTGCGAAAAATGCGGCGCGGAATACGGCGAAAAAGACCCAAATAATCATGATTTGGTGCATCACGATGCAAAAGCCCCCAGCTGTACGGAAATCGGCTGGGATGCTTACGATACCTGCTCTCGTTGTGACTATACCACCCGCAAAGAGCTGCCCGCACTGAACCATGCTCTGGAGCAGCACGAAGCGCAAGCTCCCACCTGTACGGAAATCGGCTGGGATGCTTACGAAACCTGCTCCCGCTGCGACTATACCACCCGCAAAGAGCTGCCCGCGCTGAACCATGATTATCAGGCTGTTACCGTAGAGCCTACCTGTGAAGCAGACGGCTATACCATCTTTACTTGCAGCCGCTGCAAAGACAGCTACACCGCAGACCCGACCGATAAGCTGGGACACCAGTTCGGTGCATGGTTCCCGAATGGAACCGGCGCTCAGAGCGCCAGTTGTCTGCGAGATGGCTGCGCGCACACTGGCAGCACGGATTGCCGGAAGTTTACTTTCCGCACTGCGGAAGGCGAAACGCTGATCTTCTGCCCCGTGTGCGGGCAGGCAGAAAACGCCGCGCAGCTGGAAAAGATCGAAGCCGCAACGGCGTGGGCTAACAGCGGCAGTCTTTCTGCGGAGGATGTGACCGCACGGACGAATGGGGAATACCTGAGTGTGGCCTTTGAAACCGCAGGCAGCCTGACGCAGCCCACCGGTCGGGTAAGGCTCGCGCTGCCCGCCGGATTGCTGGAAGGCAAAACGCTTGTGCGCATTGCCCCAGACGGCACACAGGCCGAGCTGCCGTTTGAAACAGAGCGCGGAACGATCATCCTTACGCTGGATTTTGCAAACAGCGCGCTGCCCGTAATGCTCTTCCGGCTGGTACCCCAGCCCACCGCTCTCTGAACGCTTTTACAGCGGCACAAACAATAAAACGCAAAATGCCCGCTCACCGTGGGTCTCCACAGGTGGGCGGGCATTCTTTTGTGCCCTTTTGGGCATAAAAATACCCCCGGAGGATGCAGCGTTTTTTACGCTGTCTACTCTGGGGGCGGCATATCAGGCGCTGCGCGGCAGCTCCCGGAAGCGGACACTGTATTGCTGAAAAAGCACTTTCTAGCGCTGCTCCTCCGGCGGGCAGCAGCTCTCCCGGGGGATGGGCTTGTGCGGCACGATGATCTTTGTGGCCAGAAGGTTCGGGTTCTCGATGTGGTTGATGGTCTGGCTGGCAGCCTCCATGCCCAGCTGGTAGGGGTTGACGTCCACGGTGGTCAGCTGTGGGCTGCCCTGCCCTTTGTTGCGGAGTGCCCCTTGGCAAACCGGACGGGATTGCGCTATAATAGAGCCGTAACAGTTCCACAAAGGTGTGGTAAGGGAGGTGCGGTCATGATCCGGGTGGCGATCGTAGAGGATGACGCGGAGGTGCAGGGAGTATTGCAGGAGTATGTCCGGCGGTATACCCGGCAGTACGGGACAGAGTTTGAAGTGACGGTCTTTGCGGACGGGGTGGATATTCTGGAGGATTACCGCGCGGTCTACGATATTATTTTTCTGGATGTGGAGATGAAGCATCTGGACGGCATGACCACGGCAGAGCGCATCCGGCAGATGGATGCAGACGTCATCCTGATCTTCATCACCAATATGGCGCAGTACGCCATCCGGGGCTACGCGGTGGACGCGCTGGACTATGTGCTCAAGCCGGTGCCTTATTTTGCATTTTCGCAGCAGCTGCGCAAGGCCGAAGAACAGCTGCGCCGCCGCGCACGGCATTATCTGGCCCTGCCGGTGGAGGGCGGGATGCGGCGGCTGGATTCGTCCCTCATCTATTATCTGGAAAGCGAGGGACATCGCGTCCATTTTTATACCGAAGAGGGCGATTTCGTGGCGGCAGGCACCCTGAAAGCCTTTGAGGAAAAGCTGGCCGAGCGGCCCTTTGCCCGCTGCAACAGCGGCTACCTTGTCAATCTGGCACAGGTGAAGAGCGTGCAGCAGGGGATGGTGCAGGTGGGACCCTACGAATTGCAGGTCAGCCGCCCCCGGCGGAAAGCCTTCCTCGCAGCGCTGGCCGACCACATCGGGGGTGAGGGTGCATGACGGCACTGCCCAACATCCCGCGCTTGTATACGGCGCTGGCCGAGTGTCTGGCCGTGGGCATCTACGCCCTGCCGCTGGGCATCCGCTTCGGCAAAACGGCCACCATCGCTGCCAGTGCGGCATGGGCGCTGGCCCTGAGTGCTTTTTTGCAGGCCACGGGCAGCGTTCCGCTGGCGTGGTGGATCCCCTGCATGGCGGCAGCTGTGGGGATACAGTATTTATACCTCTGGGTCACCCGCACCATCTCCCTGCTGGAAGCGGGCTATGTCTGCGCCCGGGCCTTCGTTCTGGCAGAGCTGGCGGCCAGCGCCGAGTGGCAGCTGCACTGCTTCCTCTGGCCTCAGCGCAGCGGGGCCGACGGCCTGTCACTGCTGCTTCTGGTGGTGGTCTATGGCGGCGTTTTCGGCTGCATCTGGGTGCTGGAGCATAAGCACAAAAGTCCCAAGGGCCATATCGTCATCAGCGGAAAAGCGGCCCTCGTGGCCGTCGTCATGGCGGCGATGGTCTTCACGGTGAGCAACCTGCTGTTCTTGGGCGACTGCGAGGTGGACATGAGCGTCTACTACATCCGCACGCTGGTGGACATCTGCGGCGTGCTCATCCTGACGGTCCAGCACGAACAGCTGCGGGAGGCGGCGCTCCACAGTGAGCTTGCCGCCATGGACGAGGTGCTCCACCGCCAGTACGAGCAGTACAAGCGGAGCAAAGAGGGCATCCGGCTCATCAACAGCCGCTATCATGAGCTGAAAATTCAAATCGCGGACATCCGCGCCGAGCGCGACCGGGCCAAGCAGGACGCGGCTCTGGCCCGGATGGAGAGCGGCCTCCGGCAGTATGAGGCCGAGAACAAGACTGGCAACCCGGTATTGGATACACTATTGACTGCCAAAAGCATGGACTGCCAGCAGCGCGGCATCAACATGACCAGCGTGGCCGACGGCAGCCAGCTGGGCTTTCTGAGCACGCGGGAGCTGTGTACCCTCGTGGGTGCGCCGCTGGACAACGCCATCGAGAGCGTGCTGGCCGAGCCCGACCCCGAAAAGCGTCTGCTGCGGGTGGCCATCTATAACCAGAGCGGCTGCGTGATGCTCCGCTTCGAGAACTACTGCGCCCAGCCCGTGGAGCTGGGCGCGGACGGCCTGCCCGTCCACAACGCCCACGGCGGCTACGACCTGCAGGGCGTGCAGGCGGCCGCCCAGCGCCACGACGGCACCATGACCCTTCATTGGGCCGACGGCTGGTTCACCCTGCGGATCTTGCTGCCGGTCCCATCGTGAGAAACCTCTCCGTCATCGCACAGCGATGACGGAGAGGTTTTGTTATTCTGCACAATAAAACCGTTCTCGAAATTGTGGATTAGCACAATAAAATTTGAAACTAAATTGAAACTTCTGCAAAATATGCCTCCAAAATGACAGATTGTGAAGATGTTTGTGAATTTTCTTTGAATCCATTTATAATAGTGGCAATGCTCCGGGAGCTGTACCCGGAAAATATGGATTCAGAATAAGGAGGAAGAAAATTATGTTGTCCATCAATATGGATGATGTAATGCAGGTAGTTTCGAACATTCAGAACTATCTGATTGCATTCGGCGTCGTCCTCGTACTCGCGCTCCTCGTGATGTTCGCGGTGCGGAAGATGCCCAAAGCGAAAAAGAAGATGATTCGTGCGCAGTCCGGCCTCGCCATTCTGCTGGCGCTGGCGATTGTCGTCAACCTCATCTGCACCGGCCCCATGTCCACCATGCTGGATCTGGTCTCCGGCGAAGGTTCCATCAGTGAGGAGACTTCCGCAGAGGCCACCGAGCTGGTCAATGAGATCACCCAGGAAGGCATCGTTCTGGCTCAGAACGATGACAACATCCTGCCTGTGGCTTCCGGTTCCAAGCTGAACGTCTTCGGCTGGGCTTCCACCAGCCCCTGCTATGGCGGCACCGGTTCCGGCGCTCTGAACGACGCTTACCCTGTCACCGATCTGCTCACCGGTCTGCATGATGCAGGCATCGAGACCAACGACGAGCTGAGCAAGTTCTACACCGATTACAAGGCGGACCGCCCCAGCGTTGGCATGGTGGAGCAGGACTGGACCCTGCCCGAACCCAATGTCAATCTGTACACCGATGAGATGATGGAGAACGCCAAGGCATTCTCTGACACCGCCATGGTCGTCATCACCCGCGTCGGCGGCGAGGGCGCTGACCTGCCCACCGATATGGCTTCCGTCGTGGACGGCAGCTGGATCCGCCGCGTGGCACAGGCTTACGGCTCTGAGCGCGGCACCGCTTACTACAATGGTACTTACGACGATTCCCTGAACGAGGGCAACGACTGGGATAAGGGCGACCACTTCCTGCAGCTGTCCAACCGCGAAGAGGATCTGCTCGATCTGGTCACTTCCAACTTCGACAACGTCATTCTGGTCTACAACGGCGCAAACGCTTTCCAGATGGACTTCCTGAAGGATTATCCTCAGATCAAGGGCGTTCTGCTCTGCCCCGGCACCGGTCAGTCCGGCTTTGAGGGCTTCGGCAAGGTTGTTTCCGGCGAGGTCAACCCCTCTGGCCGTACTGCGGATACCTATGTTTCGGATCTGACCGCTGCTCCTTGGTGGAACAACTTCGGCGACTTCAAGTACACCAACACCGAGGATCTGAACTCGGATGCAAGCTTCTTTGACCCGGAAGGCGCCACTCCTTCCTTCGTCAACTACGTGGAAGGCATCTACGTCGGCTACAAGTTCTATGAGACTGCTGCGGACGAAGGCCTGATCAACTACGACGATGAAGTCGTCTTCCCCTTCGGCTATGGCCTGAGCTACACTTCCTTCACCAAGGAAATGAGCAGCATTACCTCCGACGGCACCAACCTGAACTTCACCGTCACCGTTACCAACACCGGCTCCGTTGCGGGCAAGGATGTCGTGGAGATCTACAGCAATCCTCCGTACACCAACGGCGGCATCGAGAAGGCCTCTGCAAATCTGCTGGACTTCGCCAAGACCAATGAGCTGGCTCCCGGCGAGTATCAGACCATGGAGTTCTCCATCCCGGTGGAGGATCTGGCTTCCTATGATTACCAGACCAACGGCTGCTATGTGCTGGAAGCTGGCGACTATATCATCAGCGCCAACAACGATTCCCACAATGTGGCTGATTCCGAGACCTACACCGTTGCATCCGACATCGTTTACAACGAGTCCAACAAGCGCAGCAGCGACGCTGTGGCCGCTACCAACGAGTTCGATTTCGCAGAAGGCGAGGTCACCTATCTGTCCCGTGCCGACGGCTTCGCAAACTATGCCGAGGCTACCGCTGCTCCCGCAAACTATGAGATGTCCGATGCGGACAAGGCTGTGTTCTACAACGCGCACAGCTACACCGAGTCTGGCTATGAGGCTGACGACGACGCAAATGCTGAGGACATCACCACCGGCGCAAAGAACGGCCTGAAGCTGGTTGACCTGCGCGGCGTGGATTACAACGACCCCAAGTGGGATGACCTGCTGGATCAGATGACCATTGAGGATATGCAGCAGCTCATCGGCTTTGGCGGCTACCAGACCGCTGCCGTTACCAGCATCGAGAAGGTCCGTACCAATGACTGCGACGGCCCTGCTTCCATCAATAACAACTTCACCGGCGTCGGTTCTGTCGGTTTCCCGGCTGCTACCCTCATCGGCATGACTTGGAGCAAGGAGCTGGCTTACTCCTTCGGCGACAGCATCGGCGAGATGGCCAATGAGATGGACACCTCCGGCTGGTACGGCCCCGCTATGAACATCCACCGCACTGCATTCGCTGGCCGTAACTTCGAGTATTACTCTGAGGACGGCGTCCTGTCCGGCGTCATGGCTTCCAACGCCATCAAGGGCGCTCAGGAACACGGCGTCTACGCTTACATGAAGCACTTCGCCCTGAACGATCAGGAAGGCAACCGTACTTCCATGGCGGCTACTTGGTCCAACGAACAGGCCATCCGTGAGATCTACCTGCGTCCCTTCGAGATGTCGGTCAAGGATGCGGACTGCCACGCAGTCATGTCCTCCTTCAACTACATTGGCAACTGCTGGGCTGGCGGCTGCTCCGAGCTGCTGAAGAATGTCCTCCGTGGGGAGTGGGGCTTCGTGGGCTTTGTTGAGACCGACTACTTCGGTGTCTACGGCTACATGACCGCAGATCAGGGCGTCCGCAACGGCAGCGACCTGATGCTCTGCACCACCGGCAACGATTACAACAATGTGACCGTTCTGACCAACAGCAGCAAGCAGGCAATGCGCACCTCTGCCAAGAACATCCTCTACACCGTGGTCAACAGCCGCGCTTATGAGGCTGAGAACCTGAACCCCGGCATGGCAAAGTGGAAGATCGTCCTGATCGGTGCAGACGTCGTCGCCGCACTGCTCATCGTAGGTCTGGAGTACACCGCCATCAAGAACTACAAGAAGCGCAAGGAAGAAGAGGAAGAAGTCTAAACCGGACCCTCTCTCCATGCAGCACCTGAACTGAACCAACGGCAAAGGCCCGCTGCACCAGACAGCGGGCCTTTGCCCTGCTCAGGATAAAATGAGGAAAATGCGATGAAGCATACCGACATCATCCAGAAACTGAACTTAGAGCAAAAATGCGCCCTGCTCTCGGGTGAGACTGTCTTTACCACCCGCGCTCTGCCGGGCAAGGGCATCCCAGCCATCACCCTTTCGGACGGCCCCAATGGTGTCCGCAAGCAGGCCGGTGCCGCCGACCATCTGGGCCTCAACCCCAGCGTTCCGGCAACCTGCTTCCCGACCTCTTCCGCCACTGCGTGCAGCTGGGATGAGAAGCTGGGCGAAGCCGTGGGCGAGGCACTGGGCGAGGAAGCCGCCGCACAGGAAGTGGCTGTCCTGCTCGGCCCCGGCCTGAACATCCAGCGCAGCCCCCTCTGCGGCCGCGACTTCGAGTATTTCTCGGAAGACCCTATCCTCGCGGGCAGGATGGCCGCTGCCTATGTGCGCGGCATCCAGAAAAACGGCATCTCTGCCTGCCCCAAGCACTTTGCGGTCAACAGTCAGGAGCTGCGCCGCATGGCCAGCGACTCGGTGCTCGATGAGCGCACCCTGCGGGAGCTGTATCTGACCGGCTTCGAGATCGTGGTGAAAGAGGCAAAGCCCAAGACCATCATGACCTCCTACAACCTCATCAACGGCACCTATGCCAACGAGAATGCCCACCTGCTGCAGGACATTCTGCGGAAGGACTGGGGCTTCGACGGGGCCGTCGTCACCGACTGGGGCGGCTCCAATGACCACGCCCTCGGCGTGAAGAACGGCTCCACCCTCGAAATGCCCTGCCCCGGCGGCGACTCCATCCGGGAGCTGATGAAGGCCGTACAGAACGGCAAAATTTCCGAGGCCGACGTGGACGCCCGCCTCGACGAGATGCTGGAACTGGTGCTCTCCACCCACGCTGCGGTGGAAAAAGCGCCCCGCACCTTCGACGCTGCCGCGCACCATAAGCTTGCCCGCCGCGCGGCCGCAGAGAGCATCGTCCTGCTCAGGAACGAGGGCGGCATCCTGCCGCTCAAGCCCAATGAGAAGCTGGCCGTCATCGGCGACTTTGCCGAGACGCCCCGCTATCAGGGTGCAGGCTCCAGCGCCGTCAACGCCCTGCAGGTGGACACCCTGCTGGACAGCATCAAGGCCGACGACAGCGGTATCACCCTCGTGGGCTATGCCTCCGGTTTCGAGCGTCAGGGTGCAGCTGACGCCGAGAAGCTGGAAGAGGCTGTGGCCCTCGCAAAGAAGGCTGACACCGTTCTGCTCTGCCTCGGCCTCGATGAGTTGCGAGAGAGCGAAGGCCTTGACCGCTCTGACATGAAGCTGGCCGAGAACCAGCAGCAGCTTCTGGCCGCTGTGGCTGCCGTCAACCCGAACGTCGTCGTTCTGCTGAGCGCCGGTGCGCCGGTAGAGACGCCGTGGGTCGGCCAGTGCAGGGCGCTGGTCTACGGCGCACTGGGCGGACAGGCAGGCGCAGGCGCGGCCGCAGACATCCTCACCGGCAAGCTCTGCCCCTGCGGCAAGCTGTCCCAGACCTGGGCGCAGGCTCACGACGACACCCCCGCCAAGGCGAACTTCGGCGGCGAGGGCCGGAACGTGGAGTACCGCGAGGGCCTGTATGTGGGCTACCGGTACTATCAGACCGCCGGTGTGCCGGTGGCGTTCCCCTTCGGCTACGGCCTGAGCTACACCACCTTCGAGTACAGTGATTTGAAGGCAGACGAGAAGGGTGTGACCCTCACCGTCACCAACACCGGCAGCTGTGCCGGTGCCGAGATCGTCCAGCTCTACGTCGCAAAGCAGGACGCAAAAATCTTCCGCCCGGCGCAGGAGCTGAAGGGCTTTGCAAAGGTCTTCCTCGCCCCCGGCGAGAGCGGGACGGTGGGCATCGCTCTGGACGACAAGGCGT
>OHPJ01000885.1_pt1 | contig 11160 bp, 8 predicted proteins | sample 1577701 | NCBI WGS metagenome assembly OHPJ01 (sample SAMEA3879517, study PRJEB24766) | human gut metagenome | biome: human-associated habitat; feature: feces | place: USA | collected 1985/1987 | reverse complement strand
GTGCCGAGCTTTGCAGGGGTAAACAGAAGGCCATAATCGTCTCTCCTTATAAGATCCGTTCGGCGATGAACATCATCAGCGGCATCGTGACCGGCAGCAGCAGATTCGATTGCAGCACGCTCTTGCTCGCCATCTCGGGCGAGCGGTCATAGCGCACGCCGAAGATACTGATGACCGTCGCCACGCTGCATCCGAGCACCATTACGATGCACAGGCACACCGTGCGGTTCCAGCCGGTAAAGCGCAGGATCACCGCCGCGATGAGCGGCATGACAAGGCAGCGCAGAAGCGTGATGAGGTACAAAATGGGCTTTTTGAGCACGTCGATGAGCGGGCTTCCCGAAAGGAGACAGCCTATGATGAGCATCGACGTCGGCACGACGCAGTTCGCCATGCTGCTCAAAAACTGGAGCGGCGCACCGGTAAATTTCCATCCCGTGGCCAGCATGATGATCATGAGAACAGCTGAAATGTTCATCGGCGTAAGCATGCTCTTGAGCTGCTGCTTGAGATTATGATCTTTTTCGCGCCGGAAGCTCTGCATAATGAAAAGGAACATGTAGAGTGTGGCGCAGGGCACGGAAAGCGAGCCCAGTACCGTTCCTTCCGTGCCGAAAACCGCCGTGCAGAGCGGGATGCCAACAAAGCCGTTGTTTGGATAGGCCACGCTGCGGGTGAAAACAAGCGAATCGTCCTCATTCAGCCGGAGCAGTTTTGCAATCGGCTTGGCCAGAAGTGTAAACAGAATGAAGCAGGACATATAAGCCAGTGCGATCTTAATGACCTGAGAAAACGGCATATCGCCGAAATCCCCGCTGGCCGCCGCCAGAATATTACAGGGAAAAAATACATCCAGCAGCAGCATGGAAAGGAGGTCTGCCCCCTTGCGCTCCACTTTGCCCAACTTGCCCAGCAAAAAGCCGAGCATCATCATCGCTGCGAGAATCAAAACCTGCTGCAAAACCGTCTGTGCCATGTTATCCTACATCGTCCTTTATCTTGTTATATTTTCGAACGGGGATATTACGCCATAAAACACCTTCAAAACCGGTATCAACGCCCCTTGAGGGAGCGATGATATAATATCCTCATGCGGACAGAGAATTTCCTGCTTCTATCTTTGTAGCCAAGTCTACTGCGCACAGACTGGAACCTCTGCCCTGTGGGATGTCACTTATGAGCCGGATGTCGGGGCGATGAATCGCTTTCTTCTAATCTCGCAACAGGTTGTGACCTTCAGCAGCACGAGGAATGTCCGTAATTTGAATATGAGAGGAGCCTACACTATGTACATCGTTGGGATCGACATCGCCAAGAGGAAGCACGAGGCAGCGGTGATTGACGGCGAGGGCACTGTCATCATCAAGCCGTTTTCCTTCACCAACAACTGCTCCGGGTACAATCGGCTGCTGGCCATGCTCACCAAGGCCAAACTGCCGCTTGACGAGGTTTCCTTCGCAATGGAAGCCACCGGACACTACTGGCTCGCTCTTTTTACCAGACTTCAGAAGGAGGGCTTCCGTGTTCAGGTCATCAACCCGGTGCAAACCAACTCCATCCGCAGCTTCTACATCCGTCAGGTCAAAACAGATCCGAGGGACGCCCTGCTGATCGCAGAGGTGATCCGTTTCGGACACTTCTCCGAGTCTACCCTGCATCCCGAAAACATTTATGAGCTGCGGGAGCTGTGCCGTGGACGGCACGCTATCGTTTCCATGCAGGCGGACGTTAAGCGGAAGGTCGTTGCCCTGCTGGATCAGGTCTTTCCTGAATACGAAACAGCTTTTACCAATCTGTTTGGCGATACTTCCATGGCAATTTTGCAAACCTGTCCCACGCCAAAGGAATTATCTGAGACGCCTCTTGAGGAGCTTTGTCATCTCATCGAAGTCTCCAGCCACAAGCGCTTCCGCATGGCGAAAGCGCAGGAGCTTCAGGCGCTTGCGCGCAATTCCTTCGGCTTCGCCATGGCCGGCGACGTTTTCAGCACGATGATCCGGCTCTACGCAAAGCACCTCGATTTTTTGAAACAGCAGGTTCGAGAAATGGACCGCAAGATCGCGGAGATCATGGAAACTCTGGACACGCCGATTACCACCATCACCGGCATCGGCCCGACCCTTGGCGCGTACATCCTCAGCGAGATCGGAGACATCAGCCGTTTTTCCTCCGCGGCAAAGCTTGCCGCCTACGCGGGGATCGACCCAACCATGCGGCAGTCCGGTGAATACAACGGCGTCAGAAACCGTATGTCCAAACGAGGGTCACCGTATTTGCGGCACGCCATTTGGCTGGCGGCTTCATCAGCGGTGCTTCACGATCCGGCGCTAAAGCTTTATTTTCAGAAAAAACGAGATGAAGGGAAGCCCTACATGGCGTCCGTGGGCCACGCCTGCAGGAAGATGGTCTCCATCATTTACGCCGTTATGCGGGACAACAAGGCCTATACGCCTTACATCCCAAATGAGATTTCGGCTTGACAAATTATAGCCGGTCTGTGCTTTAATCGAACGGGTAAATAAGGGGCGAAAGCCTCCGAAACGGGGCATGGCCGGGAGGGAAACATCCATCCCAAAAGGCTCGGTTTCCCACTGTCGGAGCAGGATGCACCGGACCCTTTCACACATCGCCCACAAACGCCGCAACGTTCGTTTCAATGGGTTGCGGCGGGTACACACGCCACCCCAGCCCCTAACCGCGCACACAGCGGCTCACACGCCGAAACACGGCGGGTTCTCAGGGTCGATGGTGACGATGTTTTCGGCAGCGGAATCATCGACACCATCGGCCCTTTTCAGGCAGATCAGACGGTCACCGTTGCTCTTGCGGAAGGACACCGTAATGCCGTTTCTCCTTAGAGCGTCAACGCTTTTGCGGATTCGGTGGGAGAAGCTGTTGAGGGTCAGTCCCTCCGCACCGGCAGGGTCGATCTTTTCCAACAGCGCCTTGGCAGGGGCGCTGATTTCCGGCTGCCGGCGCAGCAATTCAGAGAGAAGAAAAAGAATTCTCTCGTTGGGCTGCTCTTTCTGTTCGCAGTCATCTGACAGCAGCTTCCAGACATGATCCTCACCGTCGAACTCCAGTGCCAGCTCCCGATAGGGGATGTCCCGCCCGGTGCAGTAGAGCGTGGCGGTGTTCTCTCTGCGCTGACTCTTGCGGAGGACAAAGTTGCTGTCGGTGGCACCGCTGAGTCCGGTGGTGCCGGAAATCATGTTCATGGGATCATCGTCATTCATCTTCCGCAGATGATGCACCAGCAGAATGGCGATGCGGTGCTTGTCCGCCAGCGCTTTCAGAACGCCGATGTCCCGGTAGTCGCTGGCGTATGGATTCGCGTCATTGCCTGCGGTGCGGATGCGCTGGAGCGTGTCGATGACGATGAGCCTGGTCTGCGGATGCTCCTTCAAGAATTGCTCGATCTGTTCCACCAGCCCGTTGTGGAGCTGTTGGGACATGACGGCGAAGTGCAGCGTGGGCGGTGCTTCCTCCGTGAGATCAAAGAGGCGGCTCTGGATGCGCTGGAAGCTATCCTCCAGACAGAGGTACAGCACCTCGCATGGCCGTGTGGCGAACGTCCAGAGCGGTTTGCCCTGCGCGGCGCAGAGACACAGCCACAGCGCCAGCCACGATTTGCCGATCTTCGGCGCGCCTGCCAGCAGGTGCAGCCCCTGGGGGAGCAGATCGTCGACCACGAAGGAGACCGGCTCGTAAGCGGTGCTTTGCAGCGTGTCCGCGTCAATGGTTTGCAGTCGTTTGATTTGAGACATAAAAAACCTCCGGATAAAAGGATAAGGGCAGAGACCTCGCTGCAGTCGAGGCTCTAACCCTTTCACTTGATTATTCTGTATTTTTTGATAGAATGAGAATATCACCGGACAGCCGTAAAACAGATATGGGACAGGAGGCGGGCTTTTGAAGATCGGGACAGATCAGTATAACACGTTTGACACCATGACAATGGATTGCTGGAATGACCGTGTGTACTACGAGGGAAAGGAGTTCCCGGCAGGACAGTTTGCAGCGGAGATCTTGAACTTTGCCGGTGTGATCCACGATCCTCTGCTGGAGCGTATCACTGTGCTGACGGCGCTTGTGGACGATTTGAGCACAGCCGAAAAGAGCAAGCGCCATGATATTGCGGCACAGCTGAAACCGCTGCTGCATGACACGGTTTCCTGGCTGTATACTTGCCCTCCGTTTTGCTATTGCGAAAGCCAAGGTGCGTATGGGGATCTTGAACATGCTTTGAGCGAGGAGCGGCTCGATCAGGACTATGAGGAAGAGGAGGCGCATTTTCCGTACTTGGCGCTTTCCTTTTGCGAGCCGATCCTGAGAATCTTGGTGGCGATCTATAATTTTTGCCTGCTCATCCGCACATTCGAGATGAAATATCTGCGCGGATCGAAGCAGCGTAATGCGGACGCCTTCGCAAAGGCGGCGCATGAGTGCTTTGATGAGGATGACAGCTTTCTGATCCTGTTGGAGCAGATGCCGTTTGGCGGGGTAGAGGAATTTTTCTCTTATCCAAGAGTTATCACAGGATTCAAATATTTTCAGGATGAGAACGATGAGGAAAAATGGAAAACCGCACAGCGCGTGATTTGCAAGCGTGCCATTGACTTTTATGTATTTGACCTGATGAACGGATTGCACCACGGCCACGCACCCAGCCAGTGCCAAGGCTGCGGGAGATACTTTCTGACCACCAACGGTCACACCCCCAAATACTGCGACGGCGTCGCACCGCAGGACAATCGCTATACCTGTCGGCAGTACGGCGCGATGAAGCACCAGAAGGAGCAGAACAAGCAGCACCCGGTCTACCGCCTGTTCAATACCCGCACCGACACCATCCGCAAGCATCACCGGCGGGGAAAAATCTCCGACGAACTAAGACAGGAGGCGCTTTGTCTGGCGGGGAACTACCGGGACAAGGCGCTGATGAACAATGACTACGCCGCTGACGGATATGCGCGGGACATGGAATTGGAACACATTTACGCGGAGGCAGAAAAGCGGCTGAAATGAGGAAGGGGGCGTTCCTGTGACGAAAAATATGTACACCGTTGCCGGGAACGGCCCCTGCAACGAAGAACTGGCTTTGCGGATTCAAGCCGGAGACAAAAACGCCGCGGAGCGGCTCCTCTCACAGAACGAAGGATACCTCATCGAACTGGCGCGGGCGTACACGCCGTGGTGTGGGATGGAGGATTTGAAGCAGGAGGCGGCGCTGGCACTGCTGGACGCGGCGGGGCACTTTGACCCCACCCATGGAACAAAACTGCTGACCTATGCGACACCCGTGATGGAAGCGGCGATGATGGACTACGCCGCACAGTATTCTTCCTCTTTGTCCATTCCCGTCAGCCGGTACAATCAACTGCGCAGGGTGGCATACCTCTGTGCGGAGGGATGTGACGCATCTGATGCTGAGTTGGTCAAGGTGGTGTGCGGAGAACTGAATGTATCTGCCAAGGTAGCTGGGGCGTTGATAAAAGAATACCGGACGCTGTTTTGCGTCCGGCAGTTAGGTGACGATGTGTTCTCCGTCAGCTGCGGCGGCGATCCCGCCGTGGCCTATGACCGCCTCATGCGCCGGACGCTGCTGATGCAGCGGATGGAGGAGGTGCTGACGCCCAGAGAGCTGAATCTGGTGCGGAGTTATCTGGGCATCGGTCAGCCGGACGAGGTTGGCATGACCTTTCAGGAGCTGGCGATCTATCTCAACTACAACGGCCCCAGCGGAGCGGAGAAGGCATACAAGGCCGCGCTGCGGAAGTCGAAAAAGGACTTGTACGGTGGGGCCTATGGCCGGTGGCTCTCCGCTCAGAAGGCCATCCGCGCCGCCAAAGCGGAGGCGGAGCAGGAGACGGGGCAGCGCACAACGCCGCAGAGAACATGGCTGGATGAAAAGGTGTTAGCGGAGCGGTTTATCTGCGAGGTCGTTTCGCTGATCCGTGTCCACGAGATATGCGGGATGTCAAAAGATTAAAGAGAGCTGGCTCGTGCCAGCTCTCTTATACTGTGCGCTGTCAGGTTCTACGGTTACTATCAAAGTGCATTGACGGTTCCTGATTTCTCAAATATTCTGTTTCAGGCAGGTCTTAATGTCATCCTCAGCATTGGTAATAAGCCGCAAGTCGAATGTGTCCACTAAATACTGAAGCACATTCGGGCTCAAAAATGCCGGCAGGGTAGGGCCTAAATATATGCCTTTAATTCCCAGACTCAATAATGCCAGCAAATCAGCAACAGCCTTTTGTTCGTACCATGATACGATCAACGACAAAGGCAATCCGTTTACATCGGTACCAAAAGCATCTGCTAAACCTGTTGCGATCCGTATGGCAGAATATACATCATTGCATTGCCCGACATCCAAAAGTCTCGGCAGACCCGCTACTTCACCGAAATCCAGTTTGTTAAATCTGTATTTTCCGCATGCGAGCGTTAATATCACGCAGTCTTTCGGGACCATCTTAGCAAACTCTGTATAATAGTTTCGACCGGGTCTTGCTCCGTCACAGCCGCCAATAAGAAAGAAATGTCTGATTTTTCCTGCTTTTACTGCCGCTACGATTTTGTCAGAATCGCTTAATACCGAATGATGCCCGAATCCGACAAGTATCTCGTGGGGCTCCTGATCCTCCGGATAGCCGCCCAATTCTATTGCCTGCTGAATGATTTCACTGAAATCCTTTTCACCGTTTTCTCTTTTCCCAATGTGTTTTACCCCTTCCCAGCCCACTACATTCGTGCTGTAGATTCGGCCTTTATAGCTCTCTCTCGGCCGCATAAGGCAATTCGTCGTCATTAGAATACATCCCGGAAGATCATCAAATTGTTTTTGTTGATCTTGCCACGCACCACCGAAATTCCCGACAAGGTGGGGGTATTTTTTTAATCCCTCATATCCGTGGCACGGCAGCATTTCACCGTGTGTATACACATTGACCCCCGTTCCCTTTGTTTGTTCCAGCAGCATTTCCAAATCCTTCAAATCATGTCCCGAAACAACGATAAAGGGTCCTTTCCTCATATGGATATTGACCCTATGGGGTGCCGGATTTCCGTAAACTGCAGTATTGGCTTCATCCAATTTTTTCATAACCTCAATTGCCGCTTCTCCGGTGCGCATGGTCATTCGGATCAGTTCTTCCACTGTAAGGTTATCGTCTGTGAGAGCTTCCAATGCCTGAATATAAAATTCATCTACCTCATCACTGTAATAGCCCAGTTCTCTTGCCTGATGCCCATAGGCGCTGATACCTTTCAGTCCGTATAAAATGGTTTGCCTCAATGAGCGAATATCCGGGTCAAGGGATTTATCATACATAATTCCCGCGAATTGAGCATCCTTTAGCATTTGTGTTTTTGTTTCGGGAAGATCATAAGTGGCGTATGATGTCTGATTGTGAATCTCTCCTGTGATTGTTCTCAAATTTTCTTTTATCCGCTGTGATTCGTTCAATAATTCCACGTGTACTTTCGAATCAAAATTAACATTCGTCAGCGTTGTGAAAAGAACATTTTCGATAAACCGTATGATATTTTTATCGATATGCTGTCCCTCATTTTGCAGAACTTTTCCGTAACAGCTGATCCCTTTGATTTGAAAGATCAGCAAATCCTGCAGATTGGCGATTTCCGGTGTCTTTCCGCAAACCCCAAGCTTTGTGCAGCCCTTTCCGTTCGCTGTTTGCTCACATTGATAGCAAAACATTTCGTATCCTAAATCCATATTATTCATATGCTGACCATCCTTATCTTTCGTTTTTATAGTTAAAGTATCGGTCAGGAAACGAAAAATATACTTGGTATGAGAGACCTTACTAATTGTCTCGTGTGTGTCTATGCGTCATTTGCTGTGGCGGTTACGTCGAAACAACAGATATCGTTGCAGACAGAGAAACACCACAAGCTTTCTTGTTGACAAACTATCGCCATAGCGATATAATCAATTCGGGTTAAAACGATCAGTGGAGCGATAGGCTCGTGAAAGAGGCACAGCTATGAATAAAATAATCTGCGTTTATCATGGTTCCAGTCAAATTATCCAACAGCCTGTTATTGGCAAAGGAAACCCAAACAACGATTACGGACTGGGGTTCTACTGTACTGAGAGTGTGGAGCTTGCAAAGGAGTGGGCTTGTTCCGCTGAAGCGGATGGCTTTGCAAATCGATATGCCTTTGATTTAAACGGCCTGTCTATCCTCTCGCTTACAGGAGGTAATTATCATATTCTCAATTGGCTTTATGTACTGCTGAATAATCGGAAGTTCCGTATTGGCGGGGCAGTCGCAAGGCAAGCCAAGCAGTATATTGACGAGCATTTTGCGGTAGAGTATAAGCAGTATGATGTCATCAAAGGATATCGGGCGGACGATTCTTATTTCTCATTCGCAAGTGCGTTTCTGAATAATACGATTTCTCTCCAACAGCTTGAAAAAGCGATGTTACTTGGGAAACTGGGCGAACAGATCGTTGCGATATCGGGAAAAGCGTTTGCCCGATTTACATTTGAGGAAGCCATTCCTGCACCGTGTGATATGTATTATCCGAAGAAGCTGGCACGAGACAGTAAAGCGCGCGAGGATTTTGCAAAAGAGAAGGATCGTGAAACGGTTTTGTCTGAAAAATATGTGCTGGACATCATTCGGGAAGAATGGGGGAATGAAGATGAACGCCTACAACGAATTATACTTGGATGATGCAATGGCCAATCTCGGAGATATGGTCGAGTACGCCGTGTGTACACTCGGCTATGCACCGGATGACTTCTTTGGCTGGTTCATTTCCTCCGGAATTGCCTCAAAATTCGAGAATGGAAATCCGAAGTATGTTGCAGGAATGTCGGGGGTCGAACTGGCAGACGCTGTGCTTGCTGCCGTGAATATGCAGAGTGAGCGTCATCATCAGCCCCATCTATCCTCAAAGGGGAGAGAGTACTGGGCCGGATGGATCCTTGCCTATTACCAGTGGGAAACAAACCGACGCTTCAGCGATATGGTAGAATACGGATTGACACTATCGGTAGTGATGTCTCTATATATCCTGCACGAAGCGGATGTAAGCAAATTCGTGGAGAGTGCAGATGAGATCATTCAAAGGAACAAGGGTAGCCGTAAGTCTAAGCTACAGCTTACACGGAAGGCGAGAGGGCTGACACAGCAGCAGCTCAGTGAAGCATCCGGAGTCTCCTTGCGAATGATCCAGCTCTACGAACAGAAGCAGTACGAACTTGCAAAAGCGCAGGCCGGTATTGTGCTTGACCTTGCCAAAGTACTTGGATGCGATGCCGCTGATCTGATCCAGGGATAGAGGGTAAAGATATTCAGCTGAACTGGGCTGCTGAACCCGCATTTTACCCAGACTACTATTTGACTACTACCGCGAAAAATCTCGGAAGCCCTGTCCAATAAGGCTTCCGAGGTTTTTCTTCAAAATGGCAAAAATATGTGCAACACCAATCAAACCCTTGCGCCGCAGGGCTTCCAGCTTGACGGCTTGATAACTCCGACTCTGAAGGCCGCTGGTTCGAATCCAGTCGGGCATACCAAAATGTGTTGATGAAAGATGCAGCACAGAAAACACCGCGCTTTTGCGCGGTGTTTTCACATATTTATCATCTTTTTCACCGCAAAAAGTTTTAAAAACAGTTTTTTCAAAAAGCAGTTTTTCTCCGCGACAGGCGACATTTTCGAGATGCAGCCGGTTGATTTTATGAACTGATGCGACTCGAACGCCGAAGCATGGGTGCTTCACTCTTGCTGCTACCTGGCGCATCTCACTTCTCTCTCACATTTGGGCAAAGAAAAACCAGAGGAAGCGAATGCACGCCTCTGGCGTGCGTCCGCTTCCTCTGGCACCGCGGCCCCGCTGGGCTGCGTGGTCTTATTATTCGTCTGCCAACATTGCGCTCCCTTGGCATTGTTCGTCGCTTTGGCAGGGTAGGCTGCTTCATTACCGTTTTGTGGAAATGCAGCAATCAGTTACGACCATTCAACCGCGCAATATCCGACCGCCATACAGCTTTCCACCTTGATAAAAAGGGGGCCTGAGGAAATCTTCCTCAGGCCCCAAAACAGGCGCTTACAGCTTATCCTCACGCATAAAATGAGCATTGGTCCCATCAATGGAGAAGAACTCATCTGCTGCACGCCGACCGATGTCATCTGGGTACTTAGATATCTCATTTAAGTACTCTTTTTCATCTACATAGGTAAACGCGCCGTCTCGCATTATGACCTTGCCGTCCACTGCGACCAGCGAAACCTCGGATCCCCTGGCACTGTAAACCAGATTAGGTACCATGTTGCGCATTGGGTAGGTGTACACCGGTAACATGGAGGGACAACTGAGATCTATAGCAATATAGTCCGCGCGTTTTCCAGGCTCAAGAGAGCCTACGGTATCGCCCAAGCCAATCGCTTGGGCACCCTCAATGGTGGCCATACGCAGGGCCTTCCAGGCGGGCATAACTTCCGGATTCTGATACTTGATCTTGTTGAAGAGGCAAACATTTTTCATCTCATTGATGATGTTATGGCAGTTGTTGCCCGGAGCCTGATCGGAACCCAAGGCTACCACACCGCCCGCCTGCTGGAAAACAACACTTGGGCAGACAATGCCATCAATGATGCCGATCGAACCCGGATTAACGATCATTGAGGCGCCTCGTTTGGCAATAAGGGCAGCTTCCTCATCTGTGCAGTCAGTAAGATGGACTGCAATAAGAGATTCATCCAGATAGCCCAACTCATCCAGAAAAGCTGTAGGACGCTTGCCATAGCGCTGGACGATCTGATAGGTCTCTCGATCTCCTTGCTGCACATGCATATGGATTTTGGTACCCCGCTCCTTGACCGCCTTTTGGATGCGCAACAGCATCTCCGGGCTGACAAAGTCAGCGCCTTGTGGGCCAAACAGGATCTTAATCCGTCCCCCTGCCTTGTTGTTCCATTTATTATACAGATCAATGTTTCGATTCAGGCTCTCCTCTCCCATGGCATCATCAAACTCATAGAGTTCGCCCGGTTGATAAACCCGTCGTTTAGCCGCTCGAATCGTCTGTGCAATATTCCCTCGGGCGCCCACCTTATCGATGAAAGCACACACATTTTCCATTTTGGAATCATAGTCGCCCAGTGTGGTAGTGCC
>OHPJ01000883.1_pt1 | contig 11202 bp, 10 predicted proteins | sample 1577701 | NCBI WGS metagenome assembly OHPJ01 (sample SAMEA3879517, study PRJEB24766) | human gut metagenome | biome: human-associated habitat; feature: feces | place: USA | collected 1985/1987 | reverse complement strand
CCATCCGCCGCTCTGTTCCCGGCTCGAACGCCTTTGTCCCGTCGGTCGTGGGCCTCATCATCGGCGGCGAGGTCGTGAAGGACCTCGTGGGCTTTGTCCCCATGAAGGGCTGAATTTGATAGAATAAGAAAACGGCAGGTTCAATGAACCTGCCGTTTTCTTCGTTATGAGCTGATTTTTACTGCTCAGGAGCAGCGAATGCGATGGGGGTAGCGCCAGCAGCTGCGTCCACGCTCTTCAGAAAGATGGGAGTGGTCTCGTAGTGCAGGGTCTCGAAGCTCTGGGTGCTGCCGTCCTCGGTGGTGAACTCGAGAACATAGGTCATGTCGCCCTGCTTGTCGGCCTCGACATCGCGGGTGATGACGACATTCACAAAGTCATCCGCGGTTCAGCCGCCGCTGCGCCAGCGCAAAGCCGACGGCACTTGCCGCAAAGACGGCGTAATAGCTGGCCAGCCGGTAGAACATCAGCAGGCTCATGGACGAAGCATTGGGGAGGAAGCTGCTGTACACCAGCAGGAAGGCTGTCTCCACCGAACCCATGCCCGCCACGTTGGGCAGGGCGTTGGAGACAAAGAGGGTCAGCGACGTCAGGAGCTGCACCTGCCAGAAGGCCAGCCCTGTATCCAGCCCCATGAACCGCAGCCCCATCCAGGGCAGGCAGAAGAGCAGGAACAGCTTTACGAGATGCACGCCCAGAATGGCGGCACAGCGGGGCTTGTCTGCCAGCAGATGGCGGCTCTCGGTGCTCAGGGTGTCCAGCTGCTCCAGCCAGCTTTCCCGGCGCTCGGCCCAGCGGCCTGTGTCGGACAGAAAATGCAGCAGCCACCGGGCCAGACGCTGCACCACCGGCAGGGCGCAGAGGGCGATGAGCCCCACGATGACGCCCGCCACGACAGCGTAGGCCCCGGGCAGATACCGCAGTACGCCGTCGGAGTGGGCCGCTATCCAGGGGCGGCCTGCCAGAAGCAACACGGTGGCGTAAAGCAGGACGGCTGTCTTGTGGAAGACGTATTGCAGGGTCATCAGCCCCACGCCGGGGCCAACGTCCAGCCCGCGCCGGTGGAGATACCACGTCTGAAACGGCACCGACCCTGCGCCGAGGCCCACCACATTGCCGAAGGTCCCCATCCATGCATTGTCGATACCCTGCCGCAGCGGGAAATGGGACAGGCGGCTGCGGACGATGAGCCAGCTGGATACGCCCTCGAGAAGCGGGTAGCTCAGGCCCACGGCCAGCGCCAGAAGCCCCTGCCCGAGGGTGAGCCGGCTCAGCGCCTCGGAGATCTCAGCCCAGTGCTCCCGGAAGATGAACACCACGATGCCGGTCAGCAGGGCCAGAACGCCCAGCGAGAGCAGGGTCTTTCGGCGCGAAGGGGCGGGGGAGGCGGACGAACTCATGCGGGGACTCCTTTCAAATTTCAATAAAAAACGGACTGGGATAAACTCTTAGGAGAGTATATCACAGTCCGGAGGTGTGTTTGTGAACAACTGCCAAATTTTTTGCCTCAGTTTCGGCAGAGTGATAAAGAACGGGGAGCTTACTCGCCGGTGAGCTCCTTTACAGCCTGTCGTAAACTGTCGGAAAACGCCTGCTTGGAGTAATGACTCTCGTAAAGCTCACGGCAGGCGGGACGCATGGCAGCCAGCTTTTCCGGGTGTTCGATGGCCCAGGCCAGCCGCTCGGCCAGCTTTTCGGGGTCGTCGTCCTCGTAGACGAAACCGTCCACGCCCTCGGTGATGAGCCCGGCGGTGCCGGTGTGCTCCGACACGATGGCGGGCTTGCCGAAGATGAGGCCCTCCGTGACGAAAGTAGGCATGGGGTCGTCGCGGGAGGCGCAGACGAGGCAGGTACACTGGGCCATCAGGCTCTTGATCTCGTCGCGGGTGAGCCGCTTGACATAAAAGACGTTGTCGGGGCAGTCAGCGGTCAGGCTCCGCACGGCGTCCATCATCTCAGCCTCTGCGGCCTTGCCCACGAAGAGGAAGGATGCCTTCTTCATGGTCTCAGGCGGCAGCAGCCGGATGGCTTTGCAGAAGATGTCCTGGCCTTTCCGGTTCTCGAAGGAACCCACGGTGGCGAACAGAGGCCGCCCGCCCGCATAGCTCAAATCGTAGTGGGAGAACTTCTCGGCGGCGTAGTCCGGCAGGCCGTAGATGAGGGGCCGGATGTTGAACTCCGGCCGCACCGAGTGCATGGCGTTGGCGGCGTGGCTGCCGACGGAGTAGAGCCGGATATTTTCGCCCAGCTCTCTGGGGATCTGGTGGGCGATGTGGGGGTAGCCCGCAAAGGCATCGTGGAGCCACCACAGCACCGGCACCCGCGCACCGCTCAGGGCGCGGACGGCCCGGGCCTCCACGACGGTGTTGGCCAGAACGAGGTCGGCGCAAAGGGCCAGCCCCCAGAGCAGGGGAGACTGAACACAGCCCTTGCGGGTGATGACGGTAGCTCCCGCCTCGAGGAAAAGCGGCATGGAGCCGCCGTCCTCAGGGCCGAGGACGACCACTTCGTAGCCCATGCTGCGCAGCACCGGCACGGCGCTCACCAGCACGATGGGCGCACCGGTCATGTCCAGCAGGTGGCTCATGATAAAGACGCGCTTCCCCTTTACAGACCAGACGTCTTCGGCGCAGATGTCCCGCTCATAGTGGGCCAGCGCCAGCGGGAGGCAGACGTGGCTGCGGCTGAGCTTCGCCGCCAGCGTCAGCAGTTCGACGGGATTTTCTGGGTCGCGGGCTTCCGCCTGACAGCGGCGCAGCAGCTCCCGGGAGACGAGGGCGCAGCCCGGGCAGGCTGCAAAGCCCTGACTGTGGTAGAGGGTGGTGACGCCTGAGTAGCCGAAGACGGCGTCGCTGGTGACGTAGTCTGCGCCGCTGCGCAGTGCGTCCGCAAAGCAGGAAAGGGCCGTGGACATCAGGAAAAGGTCTTCCCTGACCAGAAGCACACCGGCGGCGCTGCCGAGGGCTTCGGGGCGGAGGCTGTCCGTCAATAAAAATTTGCGGTGGAGCTGGTCCTGCAGGGAAGCTTTCAGGGCGGCGTTCCGCCCCGGCGCATAGACGCCGAGAAAAACTTCCTGGGTGTCGAGATATTCCTGTTTGGCGAGCTGAGCCCGCTGCAGAGTGGTATAACTGCTGTACATCGTATCCTCCTCTCCGCAGGCAGGCTCAATGGCTGCGATGGAACAGCCCCAGCAGGCGGCGCAGGGGCAGCGTGAGTTTCCAGCTGCTGGAAGAGAGGATGTTTTCCAGCGAGCTCTCGTAGGCTTTGCTCCGGGCGCTCAGCTCGGCGTTGGCCTGATGCAGCTCGGAGAGATTCTTCTGCAGGGCCTCGATGGTCTGCTTCTGGTCTGCCGTAGTTTTTTCCAGCTGGTCGAGGTGCTTCTGCTCGCAGACGCGGGTCTTCTGGAAATACTGTACGCCCTCGAGAACGGCGGCGAACAACGGGTCGTCAGCCAGAGGCTCCAGCGGGAAGTAGCAGTAGCTCACGCCCAGCTTCATCCCGGCGGGGAAACGGTTCAGACCTTCCAGCATGAAATTCGGGTCGTTGTTGAGGAACAGGATGCCGTCGCCATGGAGCGGCACACCGTTCACCGGGCGGCAGAGGATGCGGTCATCCGAAAAGACGAAATCGGTGATGCAGCAAGGCAGTTCACCGGGGTCGAGACGGAGATTGAACGCGGTCTCCGGCAGTTCGAAGGTCGCTGTCACCATGCCGTTCAGCTCGTCGTATTCGTAGTCCGGGGCCTTGACGGTGTCTTTCTGGGAAAAGCCGAACCCGGCATCATAGTAAAGCAGCGGCTGCACCAGAGCAGGCGAGTCGGTCTGCCTCTCTCTCTGGGGGTGGGCAGCATAGAAGGTCTGCAGCTGTTTTTCCAGCTCAAGGCAGCGCTGGGCCAGCCGCGAAGTGCCTTCGTCTGCAAGTTTGAGCTGTTGTTCAAGGTCCGCAATGCGGCTGCGCAGAGCCGCTTCAGGAGTTTCGTTCATCATTACTGGGGCCTCCTCCAATTTATCGCAAGGCGTACAACCCGCGCTGCAAGCCCATGCATCAAAAGTAACTATAGTCTACCCTCAAAATGGCTGGATACCAAAGCGCAGGAATTTCAGTGTTTTGCCGCATAGCGGCGAGTTTTGCTCCGCTGCCGGGGCTTGTCCGCAGGCTTTCCGCCCCGAAGCTTCCGGCCAAGCTCTTTGCGGCGCATCAGAAGTTCGGTGACGGCGAAGATGGACACAAGCGAGAACACGAACTGCAGCAGCATCCCCTGCACCGGATGGTCAGCATACTTTGCAGCCATCAGATACCACGGGATGGCCGTCAGCTCCACAGTGTGGATGCAGAAGATGAAGAGCGAGCGCCGGCCCACCCACTCGATGGCGTGGGAGATGGGGCCGTCCACTCGGCGCTGCCATTTCAAAAAGAGCCGGATGATGCCGTAGCCCACTGCGCCATCCAGCAGGATGCTCAGCGGCCCCATCGTCCACTCACCCAGCGAAACGCAGTCGGTGCTCTGGGTCAGCAAAACGCCCGCGACGACGCCCAGCGCGGACACGATAAGTCCGGCTTTGGCTCTGCCGGAAAGGGGAGTTTCGAAAAGGCGGCGCTTCTTGGCCAGATAGCCGATGTAAAGGTAGGGCAGCGACACCATGCCCTGTGCGATGCAGAAAGGAGCCTCCCACACCAGCGTGACGCCCCAGCCAAGCAGGGTGACGCCGACGACTGCGGGGGTTATGTACCGCTCGGGGAAGATCTCGAGCAGCACGTCCAGCAGCACCCACGCCAGCATCAGAGCCACTAAGTACCACATGGGTCCGCAGGAGAAAAACTGCTGCCCGAAGTAAGTGGCCGTGTGGGGCAGGCCTAACAGGAAACCGCCTAAGACCTTGGCCGATTCTGAGATGGCAGCATCCCACGAGCCGAAAGCTGCGTGGTGAATGAAAGCGTGGAGCACCGTGGTGGTCAGTGCAGTATAAAGGTAAGGCTTGAGCAGGGTCTTGAGCTGCTGCTCGATGCATTTGTGGATGGAGCGCTTGCGGAAGCCGTAGCCGCTGGCAATAAAAAAGGCGGCCATCAGCGCTTCGCGGTAAGCGAACAGCGCGAACGCGAAAGGGGTGACGTCGTTGGTGCCGAGGGGGTAAAGCTCTGCCGTGTGGGCAAAGACGATGGCCAGCATTCCGATGCCTTTCAGCAGGTCGAACATGCCAAGGCTGCTTACAGTGCGGGGCTTGGTGCCTTCCATGAAAAGGGTCCTCCTTGTGCGCCATTCGTCCCGGAGGCCCCGGAAGGCCGTGTTTTAGGCGCGATAAATAAAAATATGAAGCTCGGCGGGGAGCTTTTTTGCTAAATAATATAAACAGTATAATGCTTTTTGGGCTTGCTGTCAATTTGATAAGGACTCGACCTCCGGGCGAAGTTTCGTCCTGACGAAAAAAGTGTATCACAGCTTTTCGCACATCGCAACAAAAGGAAAGAATTACATCTGCCTGCACAAATTGAATGCAAGCTCAAGTTGCATATTTGTGCAATTAAATCTTGCGTTTACGCTCTGCTTGCGGTATACTGTTGCCATAAGGAGCCGTGCCAAAGTTTTCCTCGAACTGCCAGAGATTCGGAATGACTCTGGAAAGTGAATGAAAAAAGTGCTGAGCTGAAAATTTGACAAAAAAGGAGAAAAACCGATGGCTGAATACATCAAAGTACCCGCAGGCGTATACGACATGGTGACCCGCTGCATGGAGCAGGAGTTTCCTGATCATGTGGCCATTCGCTATGTGGCCGAGGACGGCAAGACCGTCGTGGAGAAGAAGTATCGCGAGTATGCGCAGGACATCCGCCGGATGGTGGCCTATCTCAAGGCCGAAGTGCAGGACATCAAGGGCCGGCGCATCGTTCTGCTGAGCCGGAACTGCTATGAATTCTGCGTGGCGTCCTACGGCATCATCCTCGCCGGCGGCGTTCTCGTGACTCTGAACCAGAAAAAGACCTGGGAGGAGCTGGAATATGAGCTGGGCCTCGTGGAGCCCGTCCTCATCCTGAACGACGGCATCGACTACGGCTGCCGCGCCGAGCTGGAAGCCGCCTACGGCCCGAAGCTCCGCCCCATGGACTGCTATAAAGAGACTGCCCCCGGCGAGCTGACCAACTGCGTGGGCCACGATGATTTGATGATGCTGATGTTCACCTCCGGCACCACCGGACGCAGCAAGGGCGTCATGCTCTCGGAGCGGAATATGTGCGCCAGCCTGCACACCTATTCGGAGGTGGCAGAGAACTGGATCACCAACCGCCTCCCGGCAGGCCAGAAGCTGCCGCTGAGCCATATGACCCTGCTGCCCCTCTTCCACATGGCCTGCTTCGTCTGCGTTATGTCCTACCCGCCTGCCGGATGGGCTCTGAACCTCTGCGGCGACATCCGCGACTTCTACCGCGACCTGGGCCTGATGCACAGCGACGTCATGGCCTCGGCCCCCATGCTGGTGGAGACCATCTACAATGACATGAAGCGTGGCCGCGTCAGCCGTCTGAACGGCCTGTGGGACCTGTGCTGCTCTTCCGCTGCCCTTGACCCCAAGATGCTGCTGGAGCTGGCCCAGAACGGCTTCGTCGTCAACCAGTGCTACGGTATGACCGAGACCTTCGGCGATGGCATCCTGAACTTCACGCAGGTCGAAAAGCACATGAGTGCCGTGGGCAAGCCCGACGACCACGTTCAGTATAAGCTGGACGAGACCGGCGAGATCTGCATCAAGGGTGACTGCGTGATGCTGGGCTACTACAAGGCCCCCGAGGCCACGGCAGAGGTCATCGACGCCGACGGCTGGTTCCACACCGGCGACCTGGCCCGGATGGATGAGGAAGGCTTCTATTACATCACCGGCCGCAAGAAGAACCTTATCATCCTCGCCAGCGGCGAGAACGTCAGCCCCGAAGAGCTGGAAAAGAAGCTGGCCCTCTGCCCGGCCATCACCGAGTGCATCGTGAAGGAGAAGGGCCAGAAAATTTGTGCTGTCATCTACTGCCCTGAGGATAAGCAGGAAGAGGTCAGAGCCTTCGTCACCGAGGTGAACCGCAGCCTGACGCTGTATAAGCGCATCAGTGCCGTGGAGTTCACCGTTGAGCCCCTGCCCCGCAACGCTCTGGGTAAGCTGCTGCGCAAGTAACAAGTAAGAAGAAACAGTAAAAAGGATACGCCGCGTAGTTGCATTTCTCTGCCGAAACAGGTATTATTACTCTGAGGCAGAATATGTCAAATGCCGGCGTTTCGCTGCAATAAAGAAAAACAGCAAGGAGCGACAAAAATGATAAATACTGTATATGAGCTCATCACGGACGTCATGGCGAAGCAGTACCCCGACCGGGTGGCTTTCCGCTATGTGGCCGCCGATGGCAAGACTGTGGTGGAAAAGACCTACGCCCAGTATGTGCAGGACATCCGCAGGGCCGTTACTTATTTTAAGGAGAATATCCCCGACATCAAGGGCAAGCGTGTCGGCATCATGAGCCGCAACTGCTATGAGTACGGTGTCAACAGCTTCGGCGCTATCCTCGCCGGGGCCGTCGTCGTGACCATCAACCAGAAAAAGACCTGGCCCGAGCTGGAATATGAGCTGGGCCTTGCCGAGCCTTCCCTCATCGTCAACGACGGCGTCGACTATGGCTGCCGCCCCGACATCGAGGCCGCCTACGGCGATAAACTCCGTCCGATGGACGCCTTCAAGGACAGCGCGCCTGCAGAGCTTGTTGACTGCGTGGGCCATGATGATTTGATGGTGCTGATGTTCACTTCCGGCACCACCGGCCGCAGCAAGGCCGTCATGCTCTCGGAGCGCAACTTTTTTACCACTGTGGAGTGCCAGGTCAAATTCGGCGACGCCATGCTGGACTATAAGCACGAGCATATGCCCGAGGACAAAAACGACGTCCTGAGCAACTTCGCCATCCTGCCCCTGTTCCATCTGGGTACGTTCATCTGCCTCTTCGTTTGGGCCTGCAAGGGCTGGGCGCTGAACCTCTCCGCCGACATCCGCGACTTCTACCGCGACCTCGGCCTGATGCACAGCGATGCCATCGCTGTGGCTCCCATGCTGATGGAGGCCATCTACAAAGACGTCAAGCGGGGCCGCCGCGCCCGCCTGAACGGCATCTGGAACCCCTGCGGCTCCTCTGCCATGTTTGACGGCGCCATGCTGGCCGAGCTGGCACAGCAGGGCATGATGATCACTCAGGTGTACGGCATGACCGAGACCTGCGGCGACGGCATCATCAACTACGAGCAGGACGAAAAGCACATCCGCGCCGTGGGCAAGCCCGACGACCACGCCGAGTACAAGCTGGACGAGACGGGCGAAATTTGCATCCGCGGCGGCTGCGTCATGCTGGGCTATTACAAGGACCCCGAGGCCACCGCAGAAGTCCTCGACGCCGACGGCTGGTTCCACACCGGAGACCTGGCCCGTGTGGACGAGGACGGCTTCTATTACATTACCGGACGCAAGAAGAATATCATCATCCTCGACAACGGTGAGAACGTCAGCCCCGAAGAACTGGAAAATCTGCTGTCCAAGTGCGAGGCCGTCAAGGAATGCATCGTCAGGGAGAAGGGCAAGAAGATCTGTGCCGTCATCTACTGCAGCGAGGCCGACCAGCAGACCGTCCGCGACTTCATCACCGAGACCAACCGCACCCTGCCGCTCTACAAGCGGATGAGCGCCGTGGAGTTCAGCACCGAGCCTCTGCCCCGCACCGGCACCGGCAAGCTGCTGCGCAAGTAAGAATAAACCGGGCAGGCTGCGGAATACTGGAAAAGAGCCGCAGCCGCCTTTAATGGAATTACGAAAGGAAGATTCAAACTATGGAAAGAACCGAGATCGTGTCCCAGATCCTTGCAATTCTGGAAGATGTTGCAGAAATTTCCCCCGATGATGTCAACGAGAACAGCGTCCTGATGGACGATCTGGACCTGTCATCCATGGAGATCCTGACCGTCGTCGCCGACCTGGAGGAGACTTTCGGCCTGCGCATCCCCGAAAAGGAGCTGCGCAACTTCGTCACCGTCAGCGATTTGGCCGACTATCTGGCCGCACACGCGGGGGAATAAGGAATGGATGCCGAACAGCGCTCTGTTTTTCAGGGTATCGTTTACTATTACCGCGAAAACATGGTCAACTGCCGTTATCAGGTCACGCTGAAAGATGCCGTAGACGGTGCGCTTTTGCAGCAGGCTCTGGATGCGGCCCGGGCAAAGGCACCCTACTATTTCCAGAAGCCGGTGTGGGAGAAAAAGCTGCTCCACCTCGAGCCGTCGGACGCTCCCTTCCCGGTGCGGCAGGGCAGCGCAAAGCCCGAATTTCCGGACGAGAACGGCTTTACGGTTGCCCTGAGCTATGAGGGGAAAGTCGTCTACTTTGACTGGTTCCACTTTCTGGCCGATGGCCGGGGCGTAGCACCCTTCCTGACCATGGTGCTGCAGTTCTACTGCAACCTGCGGTACGGCACGGCTTTCGAGGGCCGGACCCTTGAGACGGACCCTGCCTACGACATCGAGGACATCCTTGCAAAGTACCCCGAGAGTCAGGTGGCTAACGATATGCAGCGCCCCGTGGTGCAGACCTTTGAAGAGACGCCCACCTGCTGCCGCATCCGGCTGGAAAAGGCGGGGCTTGTGGACGCCGCCCTCCGCTGCGGCGTCAAGCCTTTCAGTACCCTCATGGCCCTGCTCTGTAAGGCGGTGCAGGCGTATCTGGACAAGGACGAAGTGCTCTACAGCTACTCGACAGACGCCCGCGACGCGCTGGGTGCGCCGAACGCCCTCTACAACTGCGTGGCATCCTTCCAGCGCAAGCTGCCGCTGACGGCAGATGCCCCGCTGGCCGAAGTGGCCGTGGGCGTGGACGCTGACCTGAAAGAGAACCTTTCCGCTGAGCGAAAACTGTTCCGTATTGCGGAGCAGATGGGCTGGGTCTACCGGGTCTACCAGCAGAAAGCCAGCCTCAGCATCAAAAAGCGCATCTTCCAGATGGGCGAGTACATCAGCGGCTTCCCGGCGGACTTCTGGGTGAGCTATCTGGGCGACCCCTTCGCCCCGTCCAGCCCGGAGCTGACCCGGTACATCGAGGACTTCCAGACCTGGGTGCCGGCGGACGGCGCTTCCATCGGTCTGGAATGCACCAGCCTGCATGGCATCATCACCCTCTGCGTCAAGAACAAGGTGCCGCGCCCCGGCTTTGCCGAGGCTCTGCGCGCCGCGTTCGAGGCCGAAGGCATCAAGCCGCGCCCCGTGCGCCTCGACGGCAACCCCGGCGAAGTGATCGCCGACTACGCCGAAAACACGCCGCTCGACCTGCTCCTCATGGGCTCGCACGGCTACGGCAACCTGCGCTCCGCGCTCATGGGCTCCACCGCCCAGAAGATCGCAGCCAACAGCTCCGTGCCGCTGCTCATCATCCGATAAGCACAATCCGCATGACTGAAAGCGGGCGCCTTCCGATCAGGAAGACGCCCGCGTCTCATTCATGCGTCAATGCATCGACGAAAACCAGAGGAATGACCTCATTCGATGGCGATCATCTTCTTGGCCTTGGCTTCGATCGCCTCCTTCTTCGGGATCGAGATGCTCAGGACGCCGTTTTCGTACTTCGCCTTGACGTCTTCTTCAGTCACGCCCTCGCCCACGTAGAACGCGCGGCTCAGAGCGCCGGACCAGCGTTCGCGGCGAACGCACTGGCCCTTCTTTTCGGCCTCCTGCGTCTCCTCAACGGCCTTTTCAGCGCTGATCGTCAGATAGCCGTCCTTGAGCGTGGCGCTGATGTTCTCCTTGCGAAAGCCCGGAAGCTCAACATCAAGCTCCCAGCTCTTTTCGCCTTCGCGCACGTCGGTCTTCATCAGACGGCCGGCGCGGTTGCCGAAGAGCTTGTCATGACCGTGACGATCGGTCATGCCGGCGAACGGGAACGTTTCATCGAAAAGGTCTTCACCAAAAACAGACGGAAGCAGCATTTTGTTTTCCTTCATTGTCTTCTGCCGTCGACCATGGCGGTGTGCATTCGGAGAAGTGCCTGTGCGGCACCCTTTCGGGCGCCCCGCACCTCTCTCTGAGGACTATATGGAGGCTTCAAGTCTGATTTCAAGCTCGGAAAAAGCGAAACCTTTGCCTAAAGGCAAAAGAAAAGCGGAGTTCGTGCATCAGGAAGGCTCCCCTCCTCTTCAGAC
>OHPJ01000878.1_pt1 | contig 11299 bp, 6 predicted proteins | sample 1577701 | NCBI WGS metagenome assembly OHPJ01 (sample SAMEA3879517, study PRJEB24766) | human gut metagenome | biome: human-associated habitat; feature: feces | place: USA | collected 1985/1987 | reverse complement strand
ATGTCCAGCGAACAGAAACATAATATTTCGTTTATACCGTTTTTCTTTTTCATTAACATATAAAATTCTGACTTGTGAAAGGACGCTTATATCTGCCTGTCACAACCTATAAAAGCACCACAGAATCTGCGACACTACGTCCGTTAACCCCCGGCTTAATATTTGAACACTGCAATTCCATAGCCGGAAAGTGGATATGCAAAGGAGAACGCTCTTCCATCGCACTCTGATTTCACAGCTTTATAAGATACCGATTTTTCGGTTCCTTCACCGCCAAATTCAGCAGCATCACTGTCCAAGACAAGTTTATAGGTCTTTTTCTTTGGCACGCCGACACGGTAATCCGGGCGGGCAACCGGAGTAAAGTTACATACAAACAGCATATTGTTCTTTCCATCTTTACTCTTACGGACAAAACTGTAAATGCTGCGGTCTGCGTCATCCGCATTGATCCACTCAAAGCCATCCCAATTGCCGTCTAATTCATAAAGACACGGATTCTTCTGGTATAAGTGCAGGAGTGCTTTTACCCAGTCCTGCATATGTTTATGATCCGGGTTCTCGAGGAGATACCAGTCTAACTCTCTCTCCTCACTCCACTCCTGAAGCTGTGCAAATTCCTGTCCCATAAACAGAAGTTTTTTGCCGGGATGTCCAAGCATAAAGGCATAACCAGCCATAAGATTCTGGAATTTGTCTCTTCCGAGCCCAGGCATCTTATTGAGCATAGAGCATTTTAAATGTACCACTTCGTCATGAGATAACACCAGGATATAATGTTCGCTCGCATTATAACTCATGGCAAATGTCATTTTATGATGATTATTTTTTCTAAAATATGGGTCTAACTTCATATAATCAAGGAAGTCATGCATCCATCCCATATTCCATTTATAACTGAAGTTCAGTCCGTCCTCTTCCACCGGACCGGTCACTTTCGGCCATGCAGTAGATTCCTCTGCGATCATCACCGCTCCGTGGTTACGTCCCAGAATCAATGTGTTAATATGCTTAAAGAACTCAATGGCTTCCAGATTCTTATTATCGCCATATTTATTGCGGACCCACTGTCCTTCTTCTTTTCCATAATCCAGATATAACATAGAGGCAACCGCATCCACACGGAGACCATCAATATGATAGTGTTCTACCCACATCAGCGCACTGCCGATCAGGAAGTTCTTCACCTCATTTTTGCCATAATCAAAAATCTTGGTTCCCCAGTCCGGATGTTCTCCCTGTCTCGGATCTTCATGTTCATATACTGCTGTACCGTCAAAATTTGCGAGACCTTGTGCATCTTTCGGAAAATGTGCCGGTACCCAGTCCAGGATCACACCGATTTTATTCTTGTGGCACTCGTTGATAAAATATGCAAAGTCCTCAGGCTTTCCGTAGCGGGAGGTCGGTGCATAATATCCGGTCACCTGATATCCCCAGGAACCATCAAACGGATACTCCGAAATACCCATCAGCTCAATGTGAGTGTACCCCATTTCTTTTACATATGGGATCAGATAGGTTACGAGATCCCTGTAACTGTAAAATCCTTCATCATCCCTGCCCGGATGACGTTTCCAGGAGCCCGGATGAACCTCGTAGATTGCCATCGGCTGTGCATACACATCCTCTTCTTTTTTACGGTTCTCCATCCACTTGCTGTCTGTCCATTTAAAATGTTCAATATCCGCAATCGCAGATGCTGTTCCCGGCCGGAGTTCTGCATAATTTGCATAAGGATCTGCCTTATAAAGACGCTTGCCATCTTTTGTCTCGATCAGATACTTATATAGCTCTCCCTCCTGCAATCCCGGAATGAACAATTCGTAAATCCCCATTGTCTCCGGTTTCAGGCGTGTCATCTCATTTGCTGTCTCATTCCATCCGTTAAATGAGCCGATCAAGAAAACTCTTTCCGCATTCGGTGCCCACAGGTCGAAGTATACTCCCTTTACTCCCTTTACCTCTGCAAAATGTGCACCCAGCTTCCGATAGATATCGTAATGTGTCGCCTGACCGAACAGATAGCGGTCTAATTCAGTAAAATTTGCCATATTCCCTACCCCTCTTCACTTCTATCTCTAAACCGCAGACTCACTGTGGTTTTCTTCTTTAGTCAAAATCTTTCTCCCGTAAGATAATGTAATCATCCTCATCATATCTTCTGGATGTGATAATGCTGAACGCCTTTTTCAAACCACCCTTTTCTGAATGTGCTACTGCTTTATCGACGATCTCTTTCACCTCTGTCAGGGTTGTCTCCCTGTCAGCATGCTCAATATTACTGATGCTGTTATACAACGCCAGCACACCCATCTCATCAATGGTATATCCCAATTCATTTGCGTAAGATTTTGCAAACGAAACCAGCTCATCACTGGTAAAAATAGGGATATTGATCTTCTCAGAAAACTTCGCTGCAAATCCATCATCTCTGGATAAAGCCTTCTGGATTCCGTGTTTTGTATCCTCAATGATCACAAGCACTCCACTTGTATCCTGTTCTAATAAAAGAGAAAGTTTTAACGCTGTCTCGCGGGACAGATCTCCGGCTTTTTCGATGATCAGACAGCCACCGGCTACTTTTTTCAGCAATGCTGCAACATCCTTCTGATTGAGGACTGATGCTTCGATCTTGCCGATCTTGCCATTCGGCTTTCCTGTTTCTTTCTGTAATGCCTTGATCATACTCGTCGCAAGCACTGTCTTACCGCTTCCGGAACCGCCCTGTATGATCATATTTCCGGTTCCAGCTGTCGCTCCCTTCGCCAGATGCTGGGATGCACCTGTAAGTGCCTGACAGAGCTGTTCTTCCATACCCGTGATCGGAACAAAATATGTAAAGATTTCTCTTAATTCTTTGGAAAGCTTACTGATCGTATCCGGAACTTCAAATGCCTCCGGTTCCGCAATGGCAGGAAGAATCTCTTCTGCTGTTTCCTCTTTTCCAAGGTCTAAGTCCCCTGGCAGCTCAATCTCCGGTAATTCTTCTTTTTCCACTGATTCTTTTGCCATCTGGCGCGCAGTCTCTGCTAAAATAGCTGCTTCCACATCTTCCGCAGATGTGCCTGCCTTCATTGTGTCGTCCGCTTCTGCTAACGCTTCCGGTTTGGTCTGCTCTGCTGTGTGTTCTGTAAGGGATGCGGCATTCTCCTGTGGAACTTCTGCATCCAGCTCCTCGAAGTCCTCATCCTCCCACTGATTGTCAATATCATCCAATCCTTCCGGCATTGCGATTTCCGGAAGTTCTTCCTCTGCCATTAATTCCTGTACACCGGCTGCCACAACGTTCTGTGCTGCGTCTTCCGCAGCCACACCGGCGTTTGCCATGTAATCTCCAACCGGAGATGCCCCGACAGCTGCGAGCTGTTCATCCATCTGTGCATTTTCATCGCTGAGGCGGTCGATCTCCTGCTGTAAAAACTGGTTCATGTTCGTAACCATGGAGACTGCACTGTCGTTCGGCTGTCCGTCTTTGCTTAAGTATTTCTGATCCAGAAGATCCTTCGGCGTCAAGCCGGAATCAAGCATTGGAATGACATCCGCAAGCCGCCCCAGCAGTTCTTCCGCTTCCTGAAGTGCTCTCGCCTTTGCAGACTCGAGTTTTCTCTGCTCTGCTTCCTGCAAGGCTGCCTCTGCGGCACGCTTGGTCTTTTCCCATTCAGCAAGCACATCCTCAATGCTCATCTGTCCGGATACCTGCGGCTCTGCCACTCTGCCTCCCTGCATATAAAGGCTCATCTGTCCATCCTCATCCACTAACATCTCCTGGAAATTGGATTTTAAAGAATTGTCAATCTCCTCATCTGTCTCAATATGCTGGTAAACCTCTTCTTCCTGTGGCTCTTCTTCTTTCTCGGATGGAATCTGGAGATACGGAATATCCTCTACCAGTTTCTTAATGTTATCCATCGTATCATTGACTGCCTCTTTTTCCGTGGCATTCATGATCTCCTGCATACTTCTCTGAAGTTCTTCCTGCAGGTTCTGTGTGTTAAAGCGTTCCGCAGACATCTTCACATCTTTGATCTGCACCGGTTCCGGTATGATCTCCCCGGATTCTAACGGATCTTCCGGTCTCACTTCTACAACGCCGTCATGTCTCTGACGGAATGTGCGGTACTTGTCTTCCTGCTGTTTTGTCAGTGGCTGGTACAGCATCTTTAATTCTAATGCACGTTCCACATATGGACCGTCACCAAACCATAAGATCAGTTCGTCACAAGCATCGATACATTTTTCGCTCATGCCTGCTTTATGGTACAGATATGCAAGCTCATATGCCCACTCTTCTGAATACTCCTGCTCTTTGAGTTCTTCTAAAATGCCAATAAGGGTGCCGATATCTGCACCCTGCGCTTTGCTTATCTCATACTTTAACACGTATTTTAAATTATCATGAGGTGCGATCTCCACAAACTCCTGATAATACTCTTTTGCCTCATCAAAACTCTTTGTCCTGACTGCAACCTCTGCAAGACGATAAATGATCATTCTGCCGATCGGCGACTTGTCATAAGCCGTCAGCAAAACATCCTTGCTCTCATCATAACGCCCTACTTTCTCGTAGATCTCTCCTACTTTTACCAGAGCGTTAATGTTCTTTATCTTACGCCAGTTGATGGTATCCGCAATCTCAGCCGCCTCTTCGTATTTTCCCTCGGCTGTGAGTGATTTCATCTGATCCAGCTTTAATTTGTATTCATATTTATCCAATTCTGCCACCTCAAACTGTGCATTTCACGTAATGATCCATTACCTTTTTCACTTTGTCTATGATACCTTTTAGTTTATCATAGGCACAATTAGATGTCAAAAATTATCATGCTTCCCCTGCCGATTTTTCATCCTGTTTTTTGTTCTTTTCCGTGGTCTCATAAACCGGCTGATTGGTGTGTTTATCGATGCGCTCAAGGTTAACATAATCTATCTCCGTTTCCGGGATCCCACGCTTTTTCAGAGAATATGTGACCACATTGGAAACAATATAATAAATTACTGCCATGATCGGCACGCCAAGCAGCATTCCAGGAAAGCCCCACAGACCGCCAAATACCAGAATTGCAAACACAACCCAGAAAGAGGAAAGCCCGGTGGAATCTCCGAGGATCTTCGGTCCGATAATATTTCCGTCTACCTGCTGTAAAATGATAACAAAAATCAGGAAATATAATCCCTGTACCGGATTCTGCAAAACAATAATGATAAAGGATGGGATCGCCCCGATAAAAGGTCCAAAAAACGGAATAATATTGGTCACACCAATGATCACAGCCACCAGCATGGTATCCGGCATTTTCATGATTGCAAGCACGATATAGGCAATCACGCCGATAATGGCAGAATCTAAAATTTTTCCACTGATAAATCCGCCAAAGATCTCGTTACTCTTCCGCACGGTCTCTACTACAACATTGGCTCTGACCGGTTTAAAAATAGCATAAATGATTTTCTTCGCCTGACCTGCAAACTTTTCCTGACTCGCCATAACATACACAGAGATGATAAGTCCGACCAGAATATTGATCACAAATTTTACTCCGGTGATCACTCCGCTGGTAATGGAAGAGATATAGACTTCTGCCTGTGGAAGCAGCGTGTTTTTCATCCAGTTTTCAAAGAAGTTACCCGCCTGTGTGATTACTTCTTCCGCAATGTCCGCTATCTGGCTGTCTCCCTTGGCGATATCATTGATCCAGTCAACAAGCGAACGCACCTCAGCAGGGAGTGTGGATATGATGCCCTGTATGCTCTGGATGATGGATGGAACGATCGCAGCGATCAGCAGGACAATGATGCCTACCAAAAACAGCAGTGCACCTGCGATTGCCATCCCTCTTGATATTTTTTTCGCCTTTTTCTCACTCTTCATCTTTCCTTTAAACAGGGAAAATAACTTTCCATCTATGAGTTTCATCAACGGATTCAGAAGATATGCCACAACCAGTCCGATAATGACCGGCTGTAAAATATATGTCAGTTTCTTCCAGAAATCTGTAAACCCATTATAACGGTATATGACAAAGAAAAATAAAATGCAGCAACAGAATGTGATAAAAATAGCAAGCGCTATGATCGTGATCTGTTTCAAATGAAATTCATCTGTCTTTTTTGTCTTCGGTGTCTGTATCTGTTCGTTTTGTTTTAGTTCTTCCAACTTAAGCTCTCCTTTTTCTGCCGGAAACGACTTGTGCAAACATGCGCTTCTAAGCGTAATTTATACTCTCATTCTAACGCAAAAACAGAGGTCTGTCACTAAGCAGACCTCTGTTTTTATCATCTTTTTAGATTTTTAAATTAACCACGGTAGTAATTGATGAGACAGCCTTTTAAAATGATCTCCCGCTCATCATCCGTCAGGGCATCCATATGAAGGCTGAATGGTTTTAATGCGCCGTCTTTCACTGCGTAAGCCTGGATTTCAGACTGCTTGTCCTCAACAGCTTTTCTGATCTCCGGAATAAAGAGATAATCCAGATTTTCAAATGGAAGATCACCCTTCCCGATAATGAATGGCAGCATACCCCAGTTGATCAGATTGGAACGATAACGTTTGGTTGCATACTCATTCGCAATGTTCGCCCAGCCTCCGAGTACCTTCTGGCAGGAAGCAGCCTGCTCACGCGCAGAACCGTCCCCCGGTTTCACTGCAAAAATGGTACTTCCAAATCCTGCATAGCCTTTCTCTTTTCTCGCTTTCTCACCAAAATCAGGATAAACCGTCTTGATCGTATCGATCACTGCCTGCAATTCCGGTACAGCCTCAACCGGACACTCTCCGGCTTCCACTGCCTTCTCTGCTTTCTGGATCTCTTTTGCACGTCCCACATAGAGCGGATCTTTTCTGGAAAGTGCAAACTCTGCCAGTCCAAGCGGATTGGATCGGAAGGAGGAAGTCTCTCCGGATGGGATCAACTCGTCAGTTGTCGTAACCGGATCATGGATCTCTGAAACAACCTTTAATACCATATGCTCCGGTAATGCACTCATTGCCGGCCAGTCTTTGATATTTGGTCCAAACTGGATCTCCACACTTGGATCAGCCACTCCCTTGCTGTCAAAGACGCGATTCTCGTATATCCTGCTGTCGAAGAAGTATTTCGGTTTTGTATAATTTACATCCAGATCGGTAGCTGCGGTCAAATATCCCTTATTTGCTGCAGTTGCTGCAATGGATCTTGCATCCATAAGCGCAACGGATGCAACCTGTCCCTTCTGGACCTTGGAACCTTCGCGGTTCGGGAAGTTTCTTGTGGAGTGGCGGATGGAGAATGCGTTGTTTGCAGGAGTATCTCCGGCACCAAAGCAAGGACCGCAGAACGCTGTTTTGACGATCGCTCCCGTCTCCATGAGACTTGCCACTGCACCATTTTTTACAAGTTCCATGTAAATCGGGGTACTTGCCGGATATACGCTCAATGTAAACTCATCCGGTCCGATGCTCGCACCTTTTAAAATGTCTGCGGCATCACAGATATTTTCAAATCCACCGCCGGCACAGCCCGCAATAATTCCCTGATCTACATAAAGCTTTCCGTTTCTTACTTTGCTCTTTAAATCTAATTTTACAGCTCCGTCGAAGCTGACTTCTGCACGTTTCTCGCAGTCGTCCAGAATATCCATCAGATTTGCATTCAGCTCTTCGATGGTATAAGTGTTGCTTGGATGGAATGGCATTGCGATCATTGGTTTGATCTGACCGAGGTCAATCTCGATCATTCCATCATAGTAAGCCACATCCCCCGGATTCAGCTCTTTGTATGCCTGTGGCCTTCCATGGATCGCATAGAAATCCTGTACCTTTTCATCGGTTCTCCAGATAGAGGAAAGGCAGGTCGTCTCGGTCGTCATAACGTCCACGCCGATACGGAAATCAACGCTTAAGTTCGACACACCCGGTCCCACAAATTCCATGACTTTATTCTTCACATAACCTTTATCAAACACTTCACCGATAATGGCAAGGGCAACGTCCTGAGGTCCAACCCCTTTCTGTGGTGTTCCGGTCAGGTAAACACCTACAACGCCCGGCATATCAATATCGTATGTTTTGTTCAGTAACTGTTTTACAAGCTCCGGTCCGCCTTCGCCGACTGCCATGGTTCCCAATGCACCGTAGCGGGTATGGGAATCAGATCCTAAGATCATTGCTCCGCTCTCTGCTAACATCTCTCTTGCAAACTGGTGGATCACTGCCTGATGTGGTGGAACATAAACTCCACCGTATTTTTTTGCACAGGTAAGTCCAAACATGTGGTCATCTTCGTTGATCGTACCACCGACTGCACATAAACTGTTATGGCAGTTTGTCAGGACGTATGGCATTGGAAAACGCTCTAAGCCAGATGCTCTTGCGGTCTGAATGATTCCTACGAATGTAATATCATGTGAGGTAAGCTTGTCAAATCTAACCTGAAGCTTGTCCATGTTTCCTGAAGTATTATGTTTTTTCAAAATACCATAAGCGATGGTATTTTCGGCAGCCTGCTCTTTCGTGACAGCTTTTCCCGTCTTCTGCTGTACCTCTGTCGCGTCCGTCATAATTTCTTTTCCGTTTACAAGGTAAACGCCACTATCATATAATTTCATACGTTCCTCCATCCCAATCTCCGGCGAAGCTTTCTAACTCAACTCGTCTTTCGCGCTTTTATATGAATTATAAAGATACTCCCTGTAAAAATCAAGACTTTCATACACTAAATTAATAAATCAATTGTTTTATGCATTTAAAAAAGAACTCCGGGAATCCCCAAAGTTCTTTCTCTTCTAAATGATTGTTTTCAATCCGGCGAGTGTATCAAATTTTGCATACAGAAGTTTTGCTGTCTCCTCGTCCGGTTCTGCGAGATCCGGCACCATCACAACAGAAAGCCCTGCGCGGTATGCAGATAAGATTCCATTTGGCGAATCTTCCACCGCAATGCAATCCTTTGGTTTCTCCCCAATCTGCTCACATGCATAAAGGTACACGTCAGGCTCCGGTTTTCCGTTCTCTACGGTTGTGGCGCTCACAAGCTGATCAAATTTATCGTAGATACCAATCTGTGTGAGATACTGTTTTGTACGTTCCGGATCCGTTGCTGTTGCAACGGCAGTCTTGATGTTCTTTGAGCGGAGATAATCCAGGATTTCATCCACATCCGGCTTTTTCTCAATCCCATTTTTCTCAATATGTTCTTTCATGAGCTGTTTGCGTCTCGCCCGGATCGCTTCATAATCAAATTCCGGTCCAAATATCTTTTGCAGATAAGGTCCTGTATACTTTGTTGCAAGGCTGCGGATTGCAAGTCCATGCTCTCTGGTAAAATGAAATCCCGCCTCTTTTGCCGCCTGCTGCCAGTATATATTCAACCATTTTTCTGTGTCAATTAGCACGCCATCCATGTCAAAAATAACTGCTTTTATCATTCTTTCTCTGTTCTCTCCTCTGGTTCTAATTCTTCAATCTCGTAATCATCTTCGCTTGCCGGCTCTTCCATTTTCGGATTACTGCTGTTCTCGTCTGCATATTGTGGAAACGTGATAGATGCCTTAAACAGATCACCATCCACCTTAATGTCAAACACTCCACCCATTAAAACCGTAAGGCTCTTTGCGATGGAAAGTCCCAGACCACTTCCCTCGGTCGTTCTCGACGAATCCCCGCGGATAAAACGTTCCGTCAGATCTCCGGCATTGCTGTTCTCCCTTGCAAGGGAATGTTCTGATACATTCTTAATGGAAAAGACAACCTTTTCTTCCACATATGCAATATCCACATACACCCTTGTTTTTTCCAGTGCATACTTTGCAACATTATTATAAAGATTTTCGATCACGCGGTAAAGCTGTCTGCCATCTGCGCGGATGAGCACAGCTGTCTTCGGGAGTTTTGTGACGATCGTAAGTTCTTTCTGCTCAAACTTCTCATTAAACTCTCCGCTTGTCTGATAGACAAGTTCTACAAGATCAATGACCTGCATGTCAAGCTTCACATTACCGGAACTGATCTTGGATGCCTCCACAAGATCTGCCGTAAGCTTTATATGCTCATATGGTATCTCGGTCAGACACTCGATAAGCCTTTTTCTAAGCTCTGAGTCTGTAACAAGATACATTTTCTGTATTTTATCCTTGTCAGGCTCGTCGCCGTATTTTTTTCCAAAGCCTATTCCCTTGCCTGAGATTATCTGCTCTTTTCCTTTATCGTCTATGACGCTTACGGTGTTATTATTTATCACCTTGATTATTTTCATTAAAAATCCCCCTATAAAATCAAAAAAACCAACCTTAATACGAACTCACACAATATGTCCGTACAAAGTTGGTCATGCCCAGTCTATAAATGAAAGGTAACACTCCAATAAAAGATGTTATGTATCAATTTCACTATAATTATATTAACATACCTACATTTATTTGTCAACAGCATACATAAAATTTGTTTTCTGAATCTGTTTTTTTAACAAATAAACTTATTTTGTTTTGTATAAAACCTACAATTATCAGCCTGAAAAGCACAAAAAAGCCGTGGAAACACTGCTGTTCCCACGGCTTTCGGTATGTTAAGAGAGTATCTATATAGCTTTATTACTTTGTCATAAGCTCGCAAACAAGGTTTGCAAACTCAACAGGGTTGTCGATAGACATTCCCTCGATAAGCAAAGCCTGATCGTAAAGAAGCTTTGCATAGTCTTTCAGCTTGTCCTTATCGTTAGCATAGAGGTCTTTCAGCTTCTCAAAGATAGGGTGATTTGGATTTATCTCCAGTGCCTTTTCAGCCTTTACCTTATTGCCGTCATTCTGAGGCATAGCGTTGAGGACCTTCTCCATTTCGATAGTTATGCTGCCGTCTGATGAAAGACAAACAGGGTGAGTTTTAAGCTTCTTTGAAAGACGGACAGTCTTTACCTTGTCGGCGATAGCTTCCTGCATGAAAGTGAACATATCCTTGTTCTCTTCGTCAAGCTTTTTAGCCTCTTCCTTTTCTTCCTCTGTGTCAAGGTCGAGATCAGCATCGCTTATGGACTTGAAAGGCTTGCCGTCATAGTTTATCATCACCTTGATAGCGAACTCGTCAACGTCCTGTGTAAAGTAAAGAACTTCATAACCCTTATCCTTGATCTTTTCAAGCTGAGGGAGCATTTCGATCCTTTCCTTTGTTTCGCCGCAGGCATAATAGATCTCTTTCTGATCTTCTTTCATTCTTGAAACATACTCTTTGAGTGTAACGTTCTTGCCGTCAAATGAGGACGGGAACATAAGGAGATCTTTCAGAGTTTCGTTTGCAGCGCCGTATGACTGATAAATGCCAAACTTA
>OHPJ01000877.1_pt1 | contig 11327 bp, 9 predicted proteins | sample 1577701 | NCBI WGS metagenome assembly OHPJ01 (sample SAMEA3879517, study PRJEB24766) | human gut metagenome | biome: human-associated habitat; feature: feces | place: USA | collected 1985/1987 | reverse complement strand
ATAATCAAAAAAAATTGCTAATATATCCAAAAATATTCTATTCTTTCCGGACCTCATTCCAAATATAATGAATTTAGTCAATGAGACAGGGAATGATTCAAAAAAAATGTACAAAATGAACAAAAAGTACGAAGGAACATTTCAACAAGTATTTCATTCATAGGAGGAAAGAGTATGAAGAAGAAAAAAATTTTAGCTGTAATCGCAGCAGCAACAATGGCACTGTCAATGGTAGGATGTGGATCATCAGGTGGTGGTTCTTCATCAAGCGGAGTTGCAAATAAGGATAAGCCGCTTGTATGGTACAACCGTCAGCCTTCCAACTCATCAACAGGAGAGCTTGACAAAACAGCCCTTAACTTTAACAAAGATACTTACTATGTAGGTTTCGATGCGAATCAGGGTGCTGAGCTTCAGGGTGAGATGGTACTTGACTACATCAAGAAGAATGCAGCAACGATCGACCGTAACGGTGATGGCGTAATCGGATATGTACTCGCAATCGGCGATATCGGACATAACGATTCCATCGCACGTACAAGAGGTGTCCGTTCCGCACTTGGAACAGGCGTTGATGCAAATGGCGCAGTTGATTCAGCACCAGCCGGTACAAACGTAGATGGATCTGCAAAGGTTGTTCAGGATGCAACACTGGAAGTAGATGGAAAGAAATACACAATCCGTGAGCTTGCTTCACAGGAGATGAAGAACTCTGCAGGTGCTACATGGGATGCAGCAACAGCAGGTAACGCAATCGGTACATGGACAGCTTCTTTCGGTGATCAGATCGATGTAGTTGTTTCTAACAACGATGGTATGGGAATGTCAATGTTCAATGCTTGGGCAAAGGACAACAAGGTTCCTACATTTGGATACGATGCAAACAGCGATGCAGTAGCAGCTATCGCAGAAGGCTACGGCGGAACAATTTCACAGCATGCAGACGTTCAGGCTTACCTTACACTCCGTGTTCTTCGTAACGCACTTGACGGTGTAGATGTAGACACAGGTATCGGTACAGCAGATGAAGCTGGCAACAAGCTTGACGAGGGTGTTGATTACAGATACTCAGCAGAAGAGAGATCTTACTACGCATTGAACATTGCAGTAACAGCTGATAACTATCAGGATTTCACAGACTCAACAAAGGTTTATGACAAGGTTTCTAAGCAGCTCGACTCTAGCAAGAGCCCAGAGAAGAAGGTATGGCTTGATATCTACAACGCTTCAGATAACTTCTTAAGCTCAACATACCAGCCACTTCTTCAGAACTACGATGATCTTCTGAATCTGAAGGTTGATTACATCGGTGGTGATGGTCAGACAGAGTCTAACATCACAAACCGTCTTGGTAACCCTGGTGAGTACGATGCATTTGCAATCAACATGGTTAAGACAGACAACGCAGCATCTTACACATCAATTCTTAACAAGTAAGAGAACTGATTGAACGAACGGTAAATGATTTAACCAAAGAAGGGTGTCACCTAGAATTGATACCCTTCTTTTTAAGAAAGGGAAGTAGAGATATGGCAGATGATAAGAATAAATACATCTTATCGATTAAAGGTATGAGTAAGTCATTCGGCAGAAATAAGGTTCTAAAACATATTGACCTGAATGTCAAACCTGGAACCATTATGGGACTGATGGGTGAAAACGGTGCCGGCAAATCAACACTGATGAATATCCTGACGGGTATTCACAAGCAGGATAAGGGACAGATTTTTGTCGACGGCAAGGAAATCAGCTTCAAAAATCCTCTGGAGGCAGAAGCTTACGGCATCGCCTTCATCCATCAGGAGCTGAATATCTGGCCGAACCTGAGCATTCTGGAAAACCTGTTTTTGATGCACAGCGTAACCAACGGCATGGGTATCCTGGATTTTAAGGCTATGCGTGCTATGGCAGAGCAGAAATGCCGTGAAATTGAAATTGAGCTGCCGCTGGATATGGAAGCCGGCGAATGCTCGGTAGGACAGCAGCAGATGACGGAAATCGTTCGTAACCTTCTGCTGGATGCCAAGGTTGTTATTATGGACGAGCCTACGGCGGCGCTGACCGAAAGAGAAACAGAAAAGCTCTTTGAGGTTATGCGCTCCCTGAAAAAACGCGGTGTAGCAATGGTTTATATTTCGCACCGTATGGAAGAGGTTACACAGAACTGCGACACGATTACCGTTATGCGTGACGGCGTATCCGTTGCAACCAAGCCTGTTAAGGAATACAGTATGGAGCAGATTGTCCGCGATATGGTAGGACGCTCCATTACGGAATTTTATCCCGACCGCCGCAATAAGCCGGGCGAGGTGCTGCTGGAGGTTAATCACTTTGAGCAGCCGGGAGTTTTCCATGATATTAACTTTAACCTGCGCAAGGGCGAGATTTTGGGCTTCGCCGGCCTCATGGGCAGCGGCCGTACCGAAATCATGCGCGCCGTTTTCGGCGTTGATCCTCATGCAGGCGGCGAGCTGGTTTTCAAGGGCGAGCCTTTGAAGATTACCAAGCCTGAGGATGCTATTAAGGCAGGATTGGGCTTCGTAACCGAAAACCGCAAAACAGAGGGCCTGATTCTGGACTTCTCCATTTTGCGTAACATTGCTCTGCCGAGTGTTGACAGCTTTGCCAAAAGCGGTGTCATCAATTTTAATATTCTTAATGATTTTGCCGATAAAATGGCAAAAAAGCTGGGCGTAAAGACCAGCAGCCTGGACCTTGAGGCCGGTGCGTTGTCCGGCGGTAACCAGCAGAAAGTGGTTATTGCCAAATGGGTTGGCAGGCACCCGGAGGTCATTATTATGGATGAGCCTACCCGTGGTATCGACGTAGGTGCAAAACGCGATATATATGAGCTGATGAACGAGCTTACTGCAAGTGGCGTTTCGATTATTATGGTTTCTTCGGAGCTGCCGGAGGTATTGGGCATGAGCGACCGCATCGTCGTTGTCCACGAAGGCCGCATTGCCGGCGAACTGCTGCACGATGAATCAGACCAGGAAAAAATCATGACACTTGCAACGGGAGGGCAATAAAAATAATGGATGTAAAAGCAATCTTAAAAAAATCCGGTTCCATAATCGGACTCATTGTGTTGTTTGTGGTCATTTCCTGCCTTAACAGCAGCTTTATCGATCCCAGCAACCTGAAAAACCTGCTGCGTCAGGTTTCTATCAATGCCTTAATTTCCTTTGGCATGACCTTTGTTATCTTAACCGGCGGTATTGATTTGTCCGTCGGCAGTATTCTGGCGCTTTCCAGTGCACTCATGGGCAGCTTTATCAAGGGCGGTATGGATCCTGTATTCGGTATCGTGCTGGCCTGCCTCATCGGTGCTGTACTGGGCAGTGTCAACGGCCTGGTAATTACCTACGGCAAGGTGGCGCCCTTTATCGCAACCCTGGCGACCATGACCATTTTCCGTGGTCTGACTTTGGTATATACCAACGGCAACCCTATCAGCAGCCTGTCCGAGGATGACCGCTTCCTTGAATTCGGCCAGGGCTATGTTGCCGGTCTGCCGGTTCCTGCCATTATGATGCTGATTATGTTTTTTATTTTGTGGTTCATCCTGCACAAAACTCCGCTGGGACGCAAAACCTATGCTGTCGGCGGTAATGAGAAGGTTTCCTTCATTGCAGGTATCAAAATCAACCGCATTAAAATATTTGCTTATACCGTAACAGGTTTCCTTTGCGGTATGGCAGGCGCTATTCTTACCAGCCGTCTGAACAGTGCTCAGCCTACTGCCGGTACCGGCTATGAGCTGGATGCTATCGCAGCTGTAGTATTGGGCGGCACCAGTCTTTCCGGCGGTAAGGGCCGCATCTTCGGTACCATTATCGGTGCGCTGATTATTGGCACTCTGAACAATGGTCTGAATATCTTAAACGTATCCAGCTTTTACCAACAAGTTGTCAAAGGTATTGTAATTTTGCTGGCTGTGCTGATGGACAGAAAGAAAAACTAAGCGTGATGCGGACGTAAAGCACCATCCGGTGCTTTTCAGCCGCAGCCTGCTTAATTCAGATTTTTGTCCGCATAGTAATTTCTAATTCCGGGAGGTATTTTCTCACATGAAAAAAATTTTATTGGTATTAACCTGCATTGTAGCAATGGCTATGATGATTGTCGGCTGCGGCGGCAGCGACAAGAAGGATGCTGCAAAAGGCAACGACAAGAAAATCACCGTTGGCTTCTCCGTATCCACTCAAAACAATCCGTTCTTCGTTTCCCTGGCTAAAGGCGTAGAAGCTAAGGCTAAGGAGCTAGGCGTAACCGTAAAGGTTGTTGACGCTCAGAACGACCCTGCAAAGCAGGCTAATGATATTGCTGACCTGCTGCAGCAAAACATCAGCGTTCTGCTGGTTAACCCTGTTGACTCTGATGCAATTTCTACATCCGTAAAGGCTGCCAACAAGGCTAACATCCCTGTTATCTGCCTCGACCGCAGTGCTAACCAGGGTGATGTAGCATGCCTGGTTGCTTCCGATAACGTAAAGGGCGGCGAAATGGCTGCTGATTACATTATCAAAAAGCTGGGCGAAAAGGTTAAGGTTGCTGAGCTGGAGGGTATCCCCGGTGCCAGCGCTTCCCGTGAACGCGGCGAAGGCTTCCACAAGCTGGCTGACAGCAAGCTGACCGTTGTTGCTAAACAGACTGCTGAATTTGACCGCAGCAAGGGCCTGACTGTAGCAGAAAACATGCTGCAGGCTAACCCGGACATCAAAGCTATTTTCGCTCAGAACGACGAAATGGCTTTGGGTGCAATCGAAGCTGCTAAGAGTGCCGGCAAGCAAATCTTCATCGTTGGCTTTGACGGCACTGCTGACGGCGTAAAGGCTGTAGAAAGCGGCGCTATGAGCGCTACTATCGCTCAACAGCCGGAAATCATGGGCCAGCAAGGTCTGGAAGTAGCTGTTAAGGCTGCTAAAGGCGAAAAAGTAGAAGCTAAGATTTCTGCTCCGCTGAAGCTCATCGAAAAGAAATAATAGCCGCTTAATTTATATTAACCTGACAACTTGAAGCAATAATGCCTCTGCGCGTTCGCGTGGGGGCATTTTGTTATGGTGAAAGCTGATACATTTTTGTGAGTGGTATTTACAAAATTATTTGCCGCACTTGACAAACAGCGCTGCATTTTATATACTAACAGTTAAGCTAAGAAGAAGAGTAGTAATCTGCAAACTCAGCGAGCCGTGACAGTGTAAGGCGGCAAAGGCGGATGAAGGCGCTTTGGAGCTGTAATAGTATATTGATTGAGGCGGGCTGCAGTTATTGCAGTCAAGCAGGGTGGAACCGCGGAGTTTGAGCTGTATGCACTCCGTCCCTGTAACATTTAAGTTACGGGGACGCGGGTGCTTTTTTGTTTTTTCGGACAAAGCTGCTGCCATTGCCGTCTTTGTAACAAATATAGGAGGTAAAACATGGATTTTCAGACAATTATTTTGAAGCTGCAAAAATTCTGGGCAGGCCAAAACTGCATTATGGCACAGCCCTATGACATCGAAAAAGGCGCAGGCACAATGAACCCGTCTACCTTTTTACGCGTACTCGGACCTGAGCCCTGGCGTGTGGCTTATGTAGAGCCTTCCCGTCGTCCGGCAGACGGCCGTTACGGTGATAACCCGAACCGTCTGTTCCAGCATCATCAGTTCCAGGTTATCGTAAAGCCCTCTCCGGAAAACATTCAGGAGCTGTACCTGCAGAGCCTGGCTGAGCTTGGCATTCATCAGGAGGAGCATGATATCCGCTTTGTAGAGGATAATTGGGAATCTCCGACTCTGGGCGCTTGGGGCCTGGGCTGGGAGGTTTGGCTGGATGGTATGGAAATCACCCAGTTCACCTACTTCCAACAGGTAGGCAGCATTGACGTTAAGCCTGTAACCGTTGAAATCACGTACGGCCTGGAGCGTCTGGCTATGTACATCCAGGGCGTAGAAAACGTATTTGATATCCAATGGGTTGGCGACATCACCTATGGTGACGTTTTCCACACCAACGAGGTAGAGCAATCCTTCTACAACTTCCAGGTAGCAGACACCGCGCTGCTGTTTGACCTGTTCGACAAATATGAAGCAGAAGCTAAGCGCGTTATCGAGCTTGGTTATATCCGTCCTGCTTATGACTACGTTCTGAAATGCTCCCATGCATTCAACCTGCTGGATTCCCGCGGAGCAATCAGCGTAAGTGAACGTACTGCCTACATCGGCCGTGTACGTGCGATGGCCCGCCTGTGTGCAAAGGCTTATGTAGCACAACGTGAAGAAATGGGCTTCCCGCTGCTCAAGAAAGGGGAGAATAAATAATGGAAAAATTACTTTTTGAAATCGGTACAGAAGAGATTCCTGCGAAATTTATGCCTGCCATTCTGGCACAATTAAAGGATTTGGCAGAAAAGAAAATGACTGAGCTGCGCATTCCCTTCGAAGCAGTTAAAACCTATGGCACTCCCCGTCGTATGACCTTCATTGCCAGCGGCGTTGCCGAGGCTCAGGAGGACAGCACTGTTGAGGCTAAAGGTCCTTCCGCAAAAATCGCTTTCGTAAGCGGCGCTCCTTCCAAAGCAGCTATCGGCTTTGCTCGCGGCCAAGGCGTTGACGTAAAAGAGCTCGTTGTTCTCGATGATTATGTATATGCTGTTAAGCATCTGGCAGGCCAACCGGTTAAGGATTTGCTGCCGGGCCTGCTGACTGATATCCTCACCAGCCTGAACTTCCCGAAAAACATGCGTTGGGCAGATTATGAATTCAAATTCGTCCGTCCTATCCGCTGGCTGGTTGCACTGTTCGGCGATGAAGTTATCCCTGTTGAAATTACCGGCGTAAAATCCGGCAAATTCAGCCGTGGTCACCGCTTCCTGCGTCCTTCCGCACTGGATAACGCTAAAGCTCATGAGTCCATCGGCGATGCTGCCAAGGCTTTGTTCGACACCGTAAAGAGTAAGGCTAAGAATGCAGTAGCTTCTGCTGCTATAGGCACCATCGGCGCTGTAGAAATCCCCGATGCAGATTCCTATGAAAAGGTTATGTATGACAACTACGTAATGGTTGACCAAGACGCTCGCCGTGAGCTGATTCGTCAACAGGTTACCGATCTGGCAATTGCCGAAGGCGGTCATGCAGAAATCAACGAGGACCTGCTGGAGGAGGTAAACTATCTGGTAGAATGGCCGACTGCTCTGTGCGGCAAATTCGAAGAGAAATTCCTTGCTCTGCCGAAGGAATGCATCATCACCCCGATGCGTGAGCATCAGCGTTACTTCCCGGTACTGGCAGAGGATGGCTCCCTGCTGAACAAGTTCATCACCGTCCGCAACGGCGGCAAGGAGCATCTGGAAATTGTTGCTCACGGTAACGAGCGCGTACTGCGTGCACGTCTGAGCGACGCTGAATTCTTCTTCAACGAAGACAGAAAACAAACTTTGGCTGATCGTCTGGAAAAACTCAAAACTGTTTCCTTCCAGGAAGGCCTGGGTAATATGAACGATAAGAGCAAACGTCTGGTACAGGCTGTTGATATGCTGGCTATGGCTATAAATGCCAAGGTTGATAAAGAAAAGCTGGAGCGTACTGCGCTGCTGTGCAAATGCGACTTGGTAACCGGCATGGTTATCGAATTCACCGAGCTGCAGGGCGTTATGGGCCGCGAATATGCTAAGCTCGACGGTGAAGCTCCTGAGGTTGCACTGGGGATTTACGAGCATTATCTGCCGCGCTTTGCCGGTGACGAGCTGCCGACTACCGATATCGGCCGTCTGACCGGTATTGCCGATAAACTGGACAACATCTGCGCTACCTTCAGCCGCGGTCTGGCTCCGACCGGCTCTCAGGATCCGTACGCACTGCGCCGTCAGGCTCTGGGCATCATCAACATTTTGCTGGACGGCAACTACCATGTATCACTGTACAAGGTTATCGCCGGTGCTCTGTACCTGCTGAACATCCCGGCAGAGGACACCAAAAAGCTCGTACCGCAGATTGCTGAGTTCATGAAACAGCGCCTGCGCAATATGCTGATGGATCAGGGCATCCGTTATGACGTAGTTGACGCAGTTCTAGCTGACCAGATGAACGACGACTTCACCGATCTTGTTGCCCGTGCTAAGGCTCTGAACAGCTTTGTTGCTTCCGCAGAGGCTCCGGCACTGATTCAGGCTGCAACCCGTGTTGCTAACCTGTGCAAGAAGATTGAAGAAGAATCCGCTATCAACCCGCAGCTCTTCGCTGTAGAGGCCGAAGGCGCTCTACACAATGCTGCTATGGCAGCCAGCAAGGAAGTGCTGGTTGCAGCAACTAAGTATGACTATGTTGCAGTTATGGCTGAAGCAGTTAAGCTGGTTGACCCGATCAACAAATTCTTCGAAGACGTTATGGTTATGGACGAGGACGTTCGCGTGAAGAACAACCGTCTGGCACTTTTGGCAGCAGTTAAGGATATTACCCATGCTGTAGGTGACCTGAGCGTTATCGTACAATAATAAAAACTAAGGAGATTAGTATAATGGAACAATTTAATGCAGAAGCAAAAGCACTTGTAGAAATGCAGAACGAATACGTTTTGCTCACCAGCAAAAACCCCAGCGAAATGTGCCACGATGATTTCATCCGCGCAGAAGAGCTGAACGTACAGATTAAGGACGCAACCAAGGTTATGGCTGCGTTGGCAATCGAATTTGCTGGCTACAAAAAAGACGAAAAAGGCCTGTGGGTAGAAAAATAATTCTCCCGCTGTGCTTTTTAACAGCCTTTGGGGCTTAAGACCATAGGCCTCGCGTGATTGTTTTTGTAATTTAACCGGTCTCTGATATGCTATTACATATAGCTGTCGGAGGCCGGTTTTATTTTTTAGCTTTTTGAGTAATAAAAAAGTATCGGAGCCCCTGACCGTTATCGGTCGGGACTCCGACACTGAGAAAAGAAGTGTTTTATGAATGTAAGGCGACAGATGTTACAGCTTTGCCGTCCACAATCCGTGCAGATTGCAATAAGCATAAGCGGCGAGCGGATCTGCACCCTCGGCAAGAGCGAAAACAGCCTCCGGCTTGTCACCGGGCTTTAAGATATAGCGCTGACCGCCATGAGTTGTCTGCAGATAAATCCATTGGATGTAGTGCTTTTCAATCATGGGATGCTCCACGCTGCCTACAGCTACACGAACCGTGCTGCCATCAACAGTAATAACCGGCACATGCTTTTCCTGCGCTGCGTCTTCGGTGTTGGCAACAAGCTCCTGCATGGGCTTGCCGCAGCAGACAAGCTCGCCGCCGCCGTCCTGAATCAGGCCGACGATATTACCGCAAATACTGCATTTCAAAAATTTTACTGTCATTGTGCATCGCTCCTTTCGCAAAATAAAACCTTTATAGACCCGGAAACTCAATGTCCCTAACTTAATTATAGCTTATGTTATATGCAAAGTATATAGCTTTACAGAAAATGTTGCACACTTCTCACAATTACAGGAAAGATGCAAAGTGATATTTTGGTGTTATGTAGGCTGCGGAATTGATGTAAAGCATTATCTTAGCGTGCTGCTGTTTCTTTGCAGGCTGTTTTTGTGATATAATTAGATATATATACAATAAAATCGAAAAGGTCAGGTGGAAATATATGAAGCAGATAATTCCTGTAAAACAGGGAGATAATATTACGTTAACTGTCAATGGTCTTGGCAGCAGCGGCGAGGGCGTTGGCAAGTACGAGGGCTTTACGGTCTTTGTCAAAGGTGCGCTGCCTGAGGAAGAGGTGCGCGTAACAATTACGCTGGTGAAGAAAAGCTATGCAGTTGGTGCGCTGGAGGAGATTGTCAAAGCATCTGCCGAGCGTGTGGAGCCTGCGTGCCTGGTGTACAAGGAATGCGGCGGCTGTCAGCTGCAGCATTTGAGCTATAAGGGACAGCTGGCGTGCAAGCGTCAGCAGGTGCAGGATGCGCTCACCAGAATCGGACATCTTAATTTAGAAGCATTGCCGGTGTTGGGGGCGGCGGAGCCGTGGAGCTACCGCAATAAGATGCAGTTCCCCGCGGCAACGGACACCGAAGGCGTGCTGCATATAGGCTGTTATGCGACGGCAACGCACAGCGTCGTAGATACGGATGCCTGCATGATTTCTAAAGAGGCGAACAACTCGATTATGAAAACGGTGCGCACCTGGATGCAGCATTATAACATCAGCGCATATGATGAAAAGACAGGCAAGGGACTCGTGCGCCATATTATGGGACGCGTGGGCGTGCACAGCGGCGAAGTGATGGCGGTTATTATTACCTCCGGCTATGAAATTCCGCATCGCGGCGTGCTCATTGAATGGCTGAAACGCTATGTTCCGGGACTTGTGAGCGTGGTGCAGAACATCAACAAAAAACAGACGAACGTGGTCATGGGCAGTAAAACTCGTGTGCTGTACGGACCGGAATCGATTAAGGACAGCTTGGGAAGCCTGAGCTTTCATATTTCTGCACAGGCCTTCTTCCAGGTGAACAGTGAGCAGGCCGAAAAGCTGTATAACAAGGCGTTGGAGTTTGCTGCGCTGAGCGGTAAGGAAACCGTAGTGGACGTTTACTGTGGTACAGGTACGATTTCTCTGTATCTTGCGCGTCATGCCAAACAGGTTTACGGTATCGAGATTGTGGCGCCTGCGATTGAAAACGCCAAGAAAAACGCTGAGGAAAATAAATGCGCTAATGCGGAATTTATCTGCGGTGATGCTGCGATAGAGCTGCCGAAGCTGTTGGCCGGCGGCGTGCGTCCGGACGTTGTGGTGGTGGATCCTCCGCGTGCGGGCTGCGAGCAGAAGGTGCTGGCGGCGATTGCCAAGGTACAGCCTGAGCGCGTTGTCTATGTGTCCTGCAACCCTGCGTCCTTGGCGCGTGATTTGGCGTTTATGGAGCAGCATGGGTATAAGGCGATTGTAGCGCAGCCGGTGGATATGTTCCCGATGACGAGCCATGTGGAAACTGTGGTACTGTTAAACCGCATGAATACGGCAGTTTAAGGGTTTCGGAAGGGTGAAAAACTGTAATTTGTGGCCCTCATGTGGCCGAAAATTTTAGATGGCCACAATTTAATAGCAAAAAACAAAGCGCCCAGGCAACAGTAATTTGTTGTCTGGGTGCTTTTTTTTGTTTATTTTTGAACCGCCTTTTCAAAGATTTCTACTGATTGATTTCTCAGGTAGTCAGTATTGTGGGTATATGTATTAAGCGTTGTTTCTATGTTGCAGTGTCCTAAACGCTCCTGCACATCCTTTATATTGGCACCGTTCTCTATAAGCGTTGTAGCGTGTGTGTGCCGCAGTGAATGGTAGTTGATATTTATCTCTAGCTCATAG